>ENA-ORXR01001421-ORXR01001421.1-marine-metagenome-genome-assembly--contig:-NODE-1421-length-25423-cov-3.445080_pt1 | contig 25423 bp, 21 predicted proteins | sample MGYA00237866_ERZ511479 | MGnify/ENA metagenome assembly ERZ511479 | reverse complement strand
GTCTATTCAGTGGATGAAAGAAGCAGGAGCTAAGGTTCAGAATTTATTGACCAAAGGTTCTATGAATCACTTAGAACATCAACTTCGCAAAACACCCGCTCAGCATTTTTCGGAGATAGCAGAAGTTGTTAAAGAAGCAAAGGAAAGTGGAATAGAGACTAATGTGTATTTAGAAGATTGGTCTAATGGAATGCGCAATTCTAAAGCATACGTATATCAGTATTTAGATTTTATAGCCACACAACCGGTAAAAAGAATCATGTTGCCAGATACTTTAGGGATTTTAACCCCTCAGGAATCTTTTGAATACATTAAAGAAATAAAAGACAAATACCCAAATTTGCATTTAGATTTTCATTGTCATAACGATTATGATTTGAGTGTTGCTAATGTAATGGAAGCTATAAAAGGTGGGGCAGATGGATTGCATTTAACCTTAAACGGAATGGGAGAGCGAGCAGGCAATGCTCCTTTGGCAAGTGTAGTTGCAGTTGTAAACGATTTTATGCCAAATTATTTGGTTGAGGTTAAAGAAAAATCTTTGTACAAAGTAAGTAAGATAGTGGAAGCTTTTTCAGGATTTAAAATACCTGAAAGTAAACCCATTGTAGGAGAAAATGTATTTACACAAACTGCAGGAATTCATGCAGATGGAGACAATAAAAAGAATTTGTATTACAACGATTTACTGCCAAAACGTTTTGGACGTAAGCGTAAATATGCATTAGGAAAAACATCTGGAAAAGCAAATATTCAAAAGAATTTACAGGATTTAGGGTTAAACTTAAATGATGAGGAGCTAAAATTAGTAACACAAAGAGTAATTGAATTGGGTGATAAAAAAGAGTTGGTAACCCAAAACGACCTGCCTTATATTATATCTGATGTCTTAAATTCAAAGACCATTGACGAAGATATTAAAGTAGTTTCTTACGTGCTGACGCATGCAAAAGGATTAAAGCCTTCTACAACCGTGGCAGTTTCTTTTAAAGGTGAAGTCATAGAGCAATGTGCTAGCGGCGATGGTCAGTACGATGCTTTTATTAAAGCATTACGTAAAATTTATACTAAAAAAGACAAAAAACTGCCTAAGCTTACAGATTATACAGTACGTATTCCGCCAGGTTCTAATTCAGATGCCTTGTGCGAAACCATTATTACTTGGAGTTTAAACGATAAAGAGTACAAAACAAGGGGGTTAGATTCAGATCAAACAGTCTCTGCAATTATGGCCACAGAAAAAATGTTGAATATAATTTAGTTGTCTAGCTTTTATTGTTTTATTTTTGTAGATATAAATTAAAAAAAAATATAACTATGAATGTATCAAACTTATTAGAAAACCTTCTTTTGAAGGTGACTTCTTTTTTTCCAGGAATTGTTGGAACTTTAATGATCTTAATAATAGGTTGGCTTATCGCTAAATTTGTTAAAAAAATTATCTACAAACTATTAAAGAAAACCACGTGGGATGACAAGTTGATGGAAAAAGCAAAATTGAAAATAGATATTAATAAGTTTATATCCAACTTGTTGTATGTAATTATTATGATTTATGTTTTATTAATAGTGCTTCAAAAACTAGGAATGACTTCTGTTTTAGAGCCATTACAAAACATGATGTCTTCTTTCTTACTTTTCTTTCCAAAAGTTTTAGGAGCAGGAATTATCTTTTTTATAGGATACTTAATTGCAAAATTTGTTTCTAGTTTAGTAAATCTTTTGGGAGATTTTATCGACAAGGTTTTAGAAAAAGTAAATTTTAAAGACACAGATAAAATTATTAATATTCTAGAAAAATTAGTTTTTGTAGTTATTATTATTCCTTTTGCTATAGCTGCGTTAAATAAAATTGAGTTAGAAGAAGTTTCTGGACCCGTAAACCATATCTTAAGTAACATTGTTGCAATTATTCCTAATATCTTAGGGGCGATTGTTATTATTACGATTTTTGTAGTTGGAGGAAAATTCTTAAAATCGTTGTTAAAAGGATTTTTAGAAAGTGTTGGCGTAGACACTTTGGTAGAAAAAATGGAGTTAAGTTCTATTATTGGAAAAAGTAATTCATTAGCTAAAATAATTTCAAACATAGTATACTTCTTTTTAGTATTCTTTGGGATTATTACAGGGATAGAAATGATGAATTTTGGAGAATTAACCAATGTTTTAAATATAGTATTGACAACCTCAGGACAAATTTTATTTGGAGTAATTATTTTGGTTGTAGGAAATTTTGTAGCAAACATTGCTTACAAGAGTTTGTCTAAATCTGAGGATAATAAATCTGTTGCTTCAATTGTTAAATATGCAGTTTTAGGGTTATTTTTAGCAATGGCTCTAACCAAAATGGGGTTTGCAGATGATATTGTAAAGCTAGCTTTTGGATTGGTATTAGGAGCAATAGCTGTTGTAATAGCACTTTCTTATGGTTTAGGTGGTAGAGAAGCTGCTGGAGAACACATGAAAGAAATTATAAATAAGTTTAAAAAAAATAATAACAATAATAATTACAATAATAATTACTAAGAATGAAATTAAACATTGCACTTTTAGCTGGTGACGGAATTGGACCAGAGGTGATTGATCAGGCAGTAAAAGTTTCTGATGCAATTGCAGCAAAATTTGGACACGAATTAACTTGGAAACCAGCTTTAACTGGAGCTGCTGCAATTGATGCGGTTGGTGAGCCTTATCCAGATGAGACTCACGAGATTTGCAAATCTTCGGGCGCAGTCTTGTTTGGAGCTATAGGACACCCAAAGTATGACAATGATCCTACTGCTAAAGTTCGTCCAGAGCAAGGTTTATTAAAAATGCGTAAGGCGCTAGGGTTGTTCGCGAATGTACGTCCTACGTTTACATTTCCATCCTTGTTAGATAAGTCTCCATTAAAAAGAGAGCGTATTGAAGGAACTGATTTGGTTTTTTTACGTGAGTTAACAGGAGGTATCTACTTTGGTGAAAAAGGTAGAAGAGATGGAGGTGAGACTGCTTTTGACAATTGTGTGTACACTAGAGAAGAAATACAACGTTTGGCAAAAAAAGGTTTTGAATTGGCAATGACTCGTTCTAAAAAATTATGTTGTGTAGATAAAGCCAATGTACTTGAAACGTCTCGTTTGTGGAGAGAAACTGTTCAAGCTATGGAAAAAGAATATCCAGAGGTTGAGGTAGCTTATGAGTTTGTAGATGCTGTAGCAATGAGATTAGTGCAATGGCCAAATTCTTACGATGTATTAATTACAGAAAATTTATTTGGAGATATATTAACGGATGAGGCTTCTGTAATCTCTGGATCTATGGGATTAATGCCGTCTGCATCTATGGGATCTGATATAGCTTTGTTTGAGCCAATCCACGGTTCTTACCCACAAGCTACGGGCTTAAATATTGCGAATCCTATGGCAACTGTATTGTCTGCAGCAATGATGTTTGAAAGTTTCGGATTGCAAAAGGAAGGAAAAGCAATTAGAGAATCTGTAAACAAAGCTCTAGCTGGAGGAATTGTAACAGAAGACTTAGCTGATGGTGGAAAATCTTATGGAACTAAAGAAGTTGGAGATTGGTTAGCAGCTAATATCTAATAGAACTTTATTTTAATAAAAAAGCTGTCTTAATTGTTAAGACAGCTTTTTTATGCTCAACAAACAAAAGTTATTTTATTAGGATATGTTTATTTTAAGTAATCATACGACTTACGTTTTTTTATTTCGCATAAAAAGCATTTATGTAATGATGACTAACCACAACAGTTTTTATAGTTTCTTTACTTATGTTTTCTACAGACAATTTCTATTTCAAGTAAATACTATTTCCATTGATTAGAGAGCAAGCTCCGTGGAGATGTGTGTTTTTAAACTTGTGTTAAAACTTCACTTTTGGATAGTTTCTCAATGTATAGCAAGGATAACTAATATCATATTTTTTTACCTCTTACTACAGCATCAACATAGCTACAAAGCCTTCAAAACTATCATTTAGTTTCTTTAACAATCCTTAATGAACTTCTTTTCTAATTTTACGCTTTTTAGTTTTTCTAGGTTTTACCCAGATTAACATAGCCTCAATTCCTTCTTCTCTATAAATTTTTAGCCATAACTCTATACTACGAATAGGGTAACCCAAATGACTCGCTAAATCAGATTGTTTTTAAATGTCTTTTCTTTAATATGAAGTAAGGATTGTAGGCGTAAAATACTTTTTGAATTTGACCCTTTACGAATCATATAACGAAGTTCTGATGACGTTTCAAATATCTTAAATGACAGATCTTTTCAGATGTCTAAATATACGAAAATTTAAATTCGAAAATAGTGCAAAAATTAAAAATGAAATTGCGATAACGCGTAGAATTATGTACAAAATGGATGTTAAAACAAGATAATAAAAAGTACAGCACCAAAATTGATGATTCCTATTTGTTAATGATTTTCATGCAGTAGAGTTTTATAAGAAATTGGCACGTGTGTAGTATTCTCAGAAAAAAATAAACCCTTTAGCATAGCAAACTAAAGGGTTTTTAACACAAAATATTTCTTTTTTTCATAGTCTTATAATTATGACACTTATAAATTGAATAGGTCACAAATTTTATCAAAAAAATTATTCAGCATCTTTATGTAGCAAAGCATTCCAGCCCTGTACTGTTAACGGAACTGACTGATTTGCTCCACGTGTAATTAAATTTAGACCATTAGGCTCCTCTGTTATATACCTAATAATTGTTAGGTGCAGATTTCCTTTATTAACTTAGAACCAATAGAACTTTATTATTAAGAAAAAAAGATTTTAGGAGTGTAAATGACCAAGAAAGATCTATCATTCGTAGAGATGCAATACGGATGCTAAAAAGAGGCGATAAGAAAAAGGATGTAGCTTTGTTTTATGGGTTACATATCAATACCGTTAGGGATTGGTGGAAATTATATAAAAGAGAAGGAATTAAATCCTTATGCTATCAAAAGAGAGGAGCCAAATCAGAGAACAAAAAATTATTGAGTCCAGATCAAGAGTTTGAGATTCAGAAGATGATCACCGATACGATGCCAGATCAATTGAAATTAGATTTTGCTTTATGGACAACAAAAGCCATTAAGGAACTTATAGAGCGTGAGTTTTCTATTGTTATAGGAAGAAGGGCTGTTTGTAATTATCTTAATTCTTGGGGTTTCACACCTCAAAAGCCAAAGAAAAAAGCTTATGAACAATGTTCTAAAAAAGTTCAAAAATGGTTAGAACAAGAATATCCAGCCATAAAAGAGAAAGCAAAGCAAGAAAAGGCAACAATTCACTGGGGAGATGAGACAGGAGTTAGAAATAGTAATCAACACGGACGCTCCTACGCCCCAAAAGGTAAAACACCTATTAAGAGTCATTTGTCAAAACGATTTTCAATCAATATGATTTCTACGGTGACCAATCAAGGTCTAGTTCAATTTATGATTTATAAAGAAAATATGAATGCCGATGTTTTAATTCAATTTTTAGAACAACTCATCAAATCTCAGGAGAACAAAGTGTTTTTAATCCTTGATAACTTAAGGGTACATCATAGCAAGGTCGTAAAAAAATGGGTAGAAGACCATAATGAAAAAATTGAATTATTATACTTACCGTCATACTCTCCAGAGAGAAACCCAGATGAATATCTGAACTGTGATTTAAAATATGGACTATCTGATAAGCCAGCTCCTAAAACAAAAGAACAGCTAAAAGAAAATTTAGAAAATCATATGAATAGGATTCAAAAAGATAAATCTAGAATCAAAAAATACTTTAAGCATCAAAGCATAAAATATGCAGCTTGAAATTAAATATCTATTGATGCAAGACTAATAAGCTAAGCGGGTTTAGGTTGTTTTAGGAGTGCTTAGGCTTTTGTTATAGTGTTTTAGTTTTTTTATTGTGTTGTTTTTGTGTAACTTAGGTCTAAAAACATGAAATTATTAACATTTATAATCACTATTTTTTGTAGTTTAATTTCTTTTGCACAAAGTTCAGGAGATATTTTGTTTATTGGGTTTAATGCAGATGGAGATAAAGATTTTTCTATTATAACAATGGTAGATATACCACCTAACACAACAATTTATTTTACAGATAACGAGCCTAATTTAGCTGGAGACGGGAATATGGGTTCAGAAGGGGTGCTAAAATGGAACACAGGTACGTCTGTTATTAAAAAAGGGAGTGTAATTGTGTTTAGCGATGTAGATAGTGCTTTAAACCCAAGCTTTGGTTGTTCAGTGGGTGTATTGTCAGTGGTTGACGCAGGTTTTAATATTTCCTCTAGTGGCGATGTATTATATGCAAGCTATGGTAATCCTGCTGAGGGTAATGTAGCTAAATGGATTTGTGGGATTCAGAACAGTAACACAAGCCTTGAAGCTAATTTTAGTGCTACTGGTTTAAGTATTACAAGTGATTATGTGGTTATAAATAACACAGCTAGTAAAGACGGTGGAGAATATTCTGGTACAAGAACAGGTAAAACGATAGAAGATTACAAAGCATTAATTCTAAACGAAGAAAATTGGGTAACTAGTACTACGGATGGAGAAAAATTTGTGCCTTTTAGTCAAACTCCATTTTCTTTTCTAACATTGAGTTTAGTTAATCATAAATATGATGACATTAGCGTAAATGTTGTCAATCATAAAATCGTGACAAATAAAGGAAGTGTATTAGCTGTATTTAATATGCTGGGACAAAAACAAGAGAACAGTCAGTTATCACAAGGGTTATATATAGTAGGCGTTATTTATAAAAGTAATAGGTACTATATTAAAATTTTGATTTAAAGCATAAAAAACCCGAACACACTGTGTTTGGGTTTTTTATAAAATGTAAATCTTTCTATTAAGCCTCTACAGGGATAATAGAAACATAAGACCTATTGTTTCTTTTCTTTTGGAACTTTACAATTCCGTCAACTTTTGCGTGTAAAGTATGATCTTTACCCATGTAAACGTTTTCACCTGGGTTGTGAGTTGTACCTCTTTGACGGATCAAGATATTTCCAGCTAATGCTGCTTGTCCTCCAAAAATCTTTACACCTAATCTTTTCGATTCTGATTCTCTACCGTTCTTCGAACTTCCGACACCTTTCTTATGAGCCATAATATTGTGTTTTTAAGATTTATTAATATTTTTGTTTTGTTCTGGAATTATTCAATTCCTCCATTTACGTTGTCTTGCCAAACTTTTAACTCATCCCATTTACCGTCTGCAGCCATACGAGCTTGCTTAGGCCATGAACCAGGATTTTTAGAACCAAATCTTGGTCCTGCAGCAGCTAAAACTTCTTTTAACTCTGAAATTTCTTTGTTAGCTAATGCTTCAAAAGTAGTAATTCCTGCATTGTTAAAGATTGCAGCAATTTTTGGTCCAATTCCTTCTACTTTTGTTAAATCATCTCCTTTGGTTGATGCTTTAGCTTTAGTAGTTGTAGCTGGTTTTGCTTTACCTCCTTTAGCGTTGATACTTTCGATTTGAATCTCAGTCAAATATTGACGATGACCGTTTTTCTTTTTGTAACCTTTTCTTCTTTTCTTCTTGAAAACGATTACCTTATCACCTTTTAAGTGACCTAAAACTTTAGCTGTTACTGAAGCTCCTTCTATAGCTGGGGCGCCAATAGTTACATCACCACTGTTGTCTACTAATAAAACGTTGTCAAAAGAAACAGAATCTCCTTCTTCGTTTTGTAAACGGTGAACGTATACCTTTTGGTCTTGCGCTACTTTAAACTGCTGCCCTGCTATCTCTACAATTGCATACATACTCAAATAATTTAAAATGCTTGTTAATAAAATGAGTGCTAATATATGTATTATTTTTAACAATCATAAAATTATAATTGTTTTTATGTAGATTTATTTTACTGGTTTTTATGGTTTTAGGATTTTTTTTAGTTTAAGTTAACAACAAGTTAGATCTAATTTACCTCTACATTTAAAAGATCAAATTAGTTAAGAAGTAGTGTCTTTGTGTATCTTTACATCCAAAAAACTAAAGTTTATGTTAATAATGAAGTATATTAAAATTTTGTGTGTTGTTTTTTTCTCAATGCAATTGTTAAGTTGTAAAACTGACAAAAATCAAGTTGTTAAACAGCAAGATAGTACCATTGCCAACTTAAAAACAGTAACAGTTGCCATACAGGGTATGACTTGTGAAATTGGATGTGCAAAAACAATAGAATCTAAGATTTCTAAAATGGAAGGTGTTTCTGCGTCAAAAGTAAACTTTGATGAAAGAAAAGGAATATTTACGTACAACAGTAATATAGCCACCCAAAGTGATATTATTAAAGAAATAAATGAATTGTTAGATGGGGAAACATATCTAGCCACCGTTGTATCTTCATCTTCTAAAAAATAAGCTAAGATCTTTTTTGTATGAAAGATTCGTTGTTTAATAAACTGTTTCGCTAAAAAAAAATGTTGTTATTCAAATGAACAAAAAGCTGTCTTAAATAATGCAAAACAAAAAAAGAGGCTGTAAGGCTTAGCTGTAGATAAGTGTAATGCGTTACTAAGAAATAATTCAAATAAGAATATTGATAAAAGCTACTTTTAACTGAGTAGCTTTTTGTATAGTTTTGTTTTTTAAAATCAGAATATTAAGAATGAAAAAATCTCTTCTTACAACAATTAACGTAGCTATAATAGCTGTATATATTATATTTTTAGCGGGTTCTATAGTCAGAATGACTGGGTCTGGAATGGGGTGTCCTGATTGGCCTAAATGTTTTGGGTATTATATACCACCAACTTCAGAAAAGGAACTTACGTGGAAAGCAAATACTCAATTTAAAAAAGGAGTGATTATTATACACAATGATGCTTTATACACGGCTTTGGAGGATATTTCAACAGCAGATATATTCATGAAAGAAAACTGGCAAGCGTACACCAAACATGAATATGCAGAATTTAACGTATACCACACGTACACAGAATATATCAATAGGTTGAGTTCTGTATTGGCTGGATTTGTGTTTTTGGTGTTGTTATGGAAGGTAACTTTTGTTAAAAATAAAGTTAGAGGGGTTGCGCCATTGGTGTATGCAGCTTTTTTAGGAATGTTGTTTGAGGCTTGGTTGGGTAAAATTGTAGTGGATAGCTTTTTAAGTCCTTATATTATTACCTTTCATATGATTGGTGGCTTGTTAATTATTGTCTTTTTGATGAGAGCTAAGTTTTTAATGGAGAAAGAAATTAATCTACAAAAAAAGAAAGAATACAATGCTGTTTTTTATAAGCTTTTATGGAGCATGTTATTACTTACTGTGTTCCAAATTTTACTAGGTACGCAAGTAAGACAATTTGTAGACGAACAAGTAAAACAATTTGGATTTGAGCATAAAGAGTTTAGGTTGCTAAACCCTAGTTTAAAGTTTTATATTCATAGGTCTTTTACCATCCTAATTGTGCTGATAGGAGCTTTTCTTTATTGGTTAAATCACAAATACAATCTTAAATTTTCGCAAATAAAATGGGTTGTAACTCTTTTGTTCTTTGAAGCATTTACGGGTGTTTTGATGTATTATGTAAATTTTCCGTTTGGTACACAAGCTATTCATTTAATGTCTGGCGCTATACTTTTTGGAGTTTTAATACATGCTTTGTTTATCTCTATACATACAAAAGATACAAATAGAATTAGTTAAGCCATTCTAAAGTCTCTATAAGATGTTTAATGTCTTTTTGAACGTAGTCAATTGCTGGTAAAATAGAATCGTAATTGGGTCTTGAATTAAAGTATAACGAACCATACAAAAAGTGTTTGATGGAGTCTGTAGCCTGAAACTGTAACGGAGAGGCAACGTTTCCTGTTAGCTTAAATAAACGAGCATACACTTTTGTGTTGCTGTTTTCAAAAGGATAAACCTGAATGTTGTCTGCTTTTAAAGTGTGCTTGTAAGTTAGCTTTTCAGCATCTCTAACCAGTTGTTTTAAATTGTTGTTTATAGGTTGGTAGGTAATGCTGATTTGGGCATTAAGATTAGGATAATAAAGAGTACCCCAATGGTTCTTTTTAATAGAAAAATTAGCGTATTTAGAGTGTTTTAATCTGTATACTTTAGAGCTATCACTAATCGTGTATACGGCAGTTGGGTAACTTAGCTTTAAAAAAGCATTTGGTTTTGGAATTGTTTGTTTATTAAAACATCCAACAGTTAAAAGGCATAAAAATAATAAGGGAATAAATTTCATAATTAATTTAGCTGATTACAACTTTAATTTGTTTGATTCTATTTCTTTCTAAATCTTCTATCGTAAAGGTTAAATTTTGATAGGTTGTTTTCTCAAATTTTCTAGGAAATCTACCTGACAACTCCAGAATTAAACCGGCTAAGGTTTCTGACTCTCCTTTGTCTTTTTCAAAAAGAACCTCATCTAAATTTAAAACTTTACAAAAATCTTTTAGATTTATTTTTCCGTCAAACACGTAGTTTTTTTCGTCAATTTTAGAATATGATAAGTCATCTTCATCAAATTCATCACTAATGTCTCCTACAATCTCTTCAATAACGTCTTCTAGCGTAACCAATCCGCTAGTGCCCCCATATTCATCAACAACAATGGCTAGATGATTTTTTTTCTCTTGAAAATCAATCAGCAAATCATCTAGTTTTTTATTTTCAGGAATAAAAAAAGGAGTCCTGACTAAAGAGAGCCAGTTAAACTCTTTTTTATGAAGATAAGGTAGTAGGTCTTTAGAGTATAAAACTCCTATAATCTCATCAATATTATTATTGTAAACGGGGTTTCTAGAAAAACCTTTTTTGGTGATGATTTCTAAAACATCAGTAAAAGAGGCTTTGTTTGAAATGGCACAAATATCCATTCTAGGGTTCATGATTTGGACGGTTTCTGTATTTCCGAAATTTACAATTCCTTCCAGTATGTTTTTTTGCTCTGCGGTAGTATCGTGCTGGTTTGTAAGTTCTAGTGCAGAAGATAAATCCTCTACAGAAAAATTACTTTTGCTGTTTCTTAAACGCTTTTCAATAACATTAGACAGGGCTGTAAGAGGACCACTGATAAATATAAACAAGGTTCCTAAAATTTGCAAAACAGGACTCATTGAGGTGGCAAACTTTTTCGCATTTCTACTTGCGTAGACCTTGGGTAAAACTTCTCCAAAAATCAAAATAATAAAGGTGATTAGGACCACTTCTATGAAAAAACGAAGATCTAACGAAAAATAAATAAGATCTAGGCTTAAGGTCAATTTACTAAAAAATACATCTCCTAAACTAGAAAACAAAAGAACAATTAAAATATTGATAGCATTGTTGGCGACCAATATGTTGGCAAGTAGTCTTTTAGGTCTATTTATAAGTTGTGTTGCTTTTTTGGAGTTGTTGGTGCTAGAGGCTTCAATATCTTCTAGTTCTATTTTTGTGAGCGAGAAAAAGGCAACTTCTGAACCAGAAATGAGAGCAGAACAGATTAGTAAAATAAGGGTTATTATACAATTAAAAATTGTATCTAACGAAAGTTCGGTATGGTATATGGGTTCAGGCAATGTGTTTATAATTAAAAAGGTAGGTTGTCAATAATTCCTTCGGGTTTCTGATTTCCAGAAACAGGAGCTTGTTTTTTAGGGTTAGATTTTGGCGATAAAAAAGTCATTTCTTTAACGTGAATTTCGGTAGTGTATTTTTTTACACCTTCTACTTCCCATTCTCTAGATTTAATTTTCCCTTCGCAATAAACTTTATCACCTTTGGTTAGGTGTTTTTCGCAAATTTCAGCCAATTTGTTTCTAACCACAATATTGTGCCATTCTGTAGTGGTTGTTTTCTCGCCTGTTGTTTTATTGGTGTAAGTTTCGTTAGTAGCCAAAGGAAAACGAGCAATAACACCTCCATCATCAAAATAGTGAGTTTTAATAGTGTCTCCCAAGTGACCAATTAGCATTACTTTATTTAAAGTGCCAGACATATTAATAATAATCTTTTATTCAAAAATAACTAAAATTTATTTGGTTTGGTAGCTCTCCAGAAATTTATGAATTAGTTTAGGGATTGCGAAATCATGGATGTTTCCCCAATCAATACTATTGCTTTGGGGAGTTTTTGGAGTTTCTACAATCCAAAACTGTGTAAATAAATGTTGATGAGAGAGTTTGTGCACCCAGGGTTGTGGATTGAAAAGAGTGATGCTCTTATTTCTTGTGGTAGTTAAAAGAGAGGTGTTCATAATTTCTTCTTTACTAATTACAGTATTTGCTTCTATTAATGGGAACTGGTATAGATTTTTCCAAATCCCGTTTTCTGTTCTTTTTTCAAGCACTGTCTTTTTTCCGTCTGTAAAAACAATAAAGTTTAAATAACGATTCTTGATTTTAATTTTCTTCTCTTTAACAGGCAACATATTTATAGTTTCTTTTGCCTTGGCAAGACAGCTATCTGTAAGTACGCAAGTATCACAATCGGGGTTTTGTGGTTTGCAAACCATAGAGCCAAAATCCATAATAGCCTGATTGTATTCTCTAGGATTGGCATTTTTAATTAATTCTTGCGCCAATTTTTTAAAGTATTTAATCCCTTTGCTAGAGTTTATAGGGATATTTACGTTAAAATATCTGGATAATACTCTATATACATTTCCGTCTACAACTGCTGTTTTTTCGTTAAAGCAAATAGAAGCAATAGCAGATGCGGTATAGTCTCCTACGCCTTTTAGTTTTAGAAGTTCTTTATAGGTATTAGGAAATACACCCTCTAGTTCTTCACAAATATACTTTGCCGAAAAGTGAAGGTTTCTAGCTCTTGAATAGTATCCTAATCCTTGCCAATCTTTTAATATTTTATCTTCTTGAGCATTTGCTAAATCTTGCACAGTTGGATAATGTTGTGTAAACGTATGGTAATAAGTTGTACCTTGCGCAATGCGGGTTTGTTGTAATATGATTTCAGAAAGCCAAATAAAATAAGGATTGGACGTTTTTCTCCAGGGTAAATCACGTTGATTATTTAAGTACCATGTTTCTAGTATTTTATAAAACTCCATATATTTGCTATTAAGAATGCAAACTTACTGAAAAGTTACAGTAAAATTTGATCGTTAATCTTTTTAGAGTTAATTAATTATGCTATATTTGCATCCTCAAATTTTTTCTAGAATAATATAAATTTAATAAGAAATGACGAAAGCGGATTTAGTGACAACAATTGCAGAAAAATCAGGAATTGAGAAAGCTGATGTTTTAGCAACTGTAGAGGCGTTTATGGATGAAGTCAAAAATGCCTTAGAAAACGGAGATAATGTTTATCTTAGAGGATTTGGTAGTTTTGTTATTAAAACTAGAGCAGAAAAAACAGGAAGAAACATTTCTAAGAATACAACCATAAAAATACCTGCTCATAACATACCAGCATTTAAACCTGCTAAAACGTTTACAGAGGGAGTAAAAGCAAAAGTAGAAGTAAAGTAATAAAAAATATTGAATTTAAAAACAGATTATTAACTATCTCTTGTTAAAAAGAGACTTTAAAATTATACATTATGCCAAGCGGTAAAAAAAGAAAGAGAGCAAAAATCTCTACACACAAACGTAAGAAAAGATCAAGAGCAAACAGACACAAGAAAAAGTAAGTTTTAACAACTTACTTTTTCTTGTTTTTTATGGTTTTTGTAAAAACCATAACACGTTCATTGACATTTAAGACTTAGATGTCTTAATTATCAATATACTTAATTTTTAATCCAGTTACTTAGGTAACATTTAAAACAACATCAGAATGAAATTAGAATTAATTATTCGTTCCAATTCTGCTGATATTGATTTTGCATTACTTAGAGATGGTAGATTAATTGAGTTAAATAATGAATCTAATGATAATAAAATATCAGTAGGAGACATTTTTTTAGCTAAAGCGGGTAAAGTGCTAAAAGGACTAAATGCCTCTTTTGTAAACGTAGGTTACGAAAAAGACGGTTTTTTACACTACCACGATTTAGGTGCTCAAGTAAATTCTCTAAACAGTTTTTTAAAAAAAATAAGTACAGGTAATTACAAAGATTTTACGCTTAATAAATTTCAATTTGAAAAAGATATTGACAAGGGAGGAAGTATTGACAAGGTGTTAAAGCCAAAGCAAAATATTCTTGTTCAAATTGTAAAAGAACCTATATCTACCAAAGGACCACGAATTAGTTCTGACTTGTCCATAGCGGGTAGATATTTAGTATTAGTGCCATTCTCTAATAGAGTATCTGTTTCTCAAAAGATTGAAGATCTTAAAGAAAAAGATAGGCTTAAAAAGTTGGCAAAAAGTATTAAGCCCAGAGGGTTTGGGTTAATTCTGCGAACGGTAGCACAAGGAAAAAAAGTTGCAGAATTAGAAAAAGATTTACAAAATTCACTAGACAGATGGGTAGATATGTGTAAACGTATTCCCAATACAAACACTCCAGCCAAAGTTTTGAGTGAATTGAATAGAGCGTCTTCTATTTTAAGAGACGTTTTAAATGATTCTTTCACTAGTATTGTTGTTGACGATCCAGAATTAGCAACAGAAATAAGAGATTATATTGAGGAAATAGATCCTGAAAAAGTAAGTATTGTTAAAGATTTTGATGGCAATACCCCAATATTTGAAAAATACGGTATAGAAAGACAGATTAAATCTGCTTTTGGAGAAACGGTTTCTATGAGTAAAGGAGCTTATTTAGTGATAGAGCACACAGAAGCATTGCATGTTGTTGATGTAAATAGTGGAAACAGATCTAACAAAGCCAATACCCAGCAAGACACGGCTCTTGAGGTAAACTTGATTGCAGCTACAGAAATAGCACGTCAGCTTAGATTAAGAGATATGGGTGGAATTATAGTTGTAGATTTTATTGACATGAATACGAATGAAAATAGACAAAAGCTATATGAACATTTAAAAAATGAAATGTCTACAGACAGAACTAAACATAAAATATTACCTCCAAGTAAGTTTGGTTTAGTGCAAATTACTCGTCAGAGAGTACGTCCAGAAACGAATATTAAAACACGAGAACCTAATCCGAATAAAAACGGAGAAGTAGAAGCACCTATTGTGCTTGTGAGTAAGATAGATTTCGAACTAAGAAAAATTTTATCCACAAAAAAGCGTAACGAAAAAATCTTTTTGCATGTACATCCTTTTGTTGCTGCATATTTAAAAAAATCATTACTTTCTCAGCAGAGAACATGGTTTAAAGAGCATAAAAAATGGATAAAAATTGTACCCAGAGATGCTTATATGTATTTACAATATAAGTTTTCTTTTAAGAAGTAAAAAAATCATATCATCAAACCTCATTAGTAAAGTAATGAGGTTTTTTTGTGTCAAAAAATAACTTTTAATATGGTTTTGTAATCTTATTAAAACCAAAATCCAACACTAAAATAAATAGCATCAAATTTGTTTTCTGCAGACCAAGAATACTTTAGTTCTATAGGTCCAATAAATGTATCAGAACTTAAACCAACTGCATGTCCATATTTTGCGTTTTTAAAAAACGAAGTGTATTTTATAAAGTCAATAATATCATCGCTAACCATAGCGTAATTTGTGGTATAACTCAAATAGTTTTTTTTGTAGAATCTGTAACGTAATGAGCTTGTTGTTTTAAGAAAAGAATTAGCCTCCAATCCAGAAAAGCTATAACCATAAAAAGGAACAAAGTTGTTAATAAAATTTTGACCATACCCACCTAGAGAGTAATTAAAATTATTTAACGGGTGATTTGTAAAGCTAAAAGCCCCATCAACTTGTCCAAAAAAGGAGTAACGATTAGAGAATGTCCATCTTCCTTCCATCAGTACTCTAAGCTGAGAAAAAGGATTAAAGTCTTTTGCAAAATCAGAAGAAGATAGAAAAGATCTCCAGGTAGCTTTTACCAAAACACCTTTATTTGGAAAACTTTTTGCATCATAAGTGTCGGCCTCTAATTTGGCTAAGAAGCTTAGGTAGTGGCTGTCGTCAAAAAAGGTTCTTTCATCGTCTCTTGTTGAAGCAAAACTGTTGGTGAAAAATTGTGTGTGTTTGTGTTCTAAACCTGATGAAAAAGTGTAGTTATTGTTCAAATTTACTTGTGAATAAAGGTAGTTTGTAAAGTCTTCACATTTAAAATTAATACGGTTTATATTTATAAAATTGGAGTTTTTAATGGTGGTTTCGAATTGATTAAAACGTGCGTAAATACCATAGCTTAAAAAGTTTCCGTTGTCAATTAAATAATTAATTTCATATCTTGTATTGTCTCCAACAGCTAAATCTACAGAAAGCACATCATTTTGAACTAAAAAATGTTTTTGGGTATAATTTAAAAGTCCTGATAATTTGTAAAGAGGATCGTAATGAACTCCCAATTTAAAAAACATCGAACTAGGATCTTCTTCTAGTTTGATATCTAAATCTACAATAGAATCCTTTTGAGCAAAAGAGTAATGTGTGCTTTCAAAATTGTTTGATGTTGTTAGGTAGTTTATGTTTTTACTAAATTCTTGAAGCGAAATTTTAGTCCCTTTCTCAATTTTTAACTTCCCTCTTGTGTATTTTTGGGAATAGTTTTTGGATCCGGATATGTTAATTTTATTAATTCTATACTTTGTGTAATCTGTTTCAATTTTGGGAGATTCAGTTTTTTCTTTTTTTTGCTGTTTAGCGAGTAGACGCAGTTGATTAATTTGTTCTTTAGCAGCTTTGTATCCTTCATCAATAATGACTCTTTTTTTATCAAAATCTACCAATCCAAATTGATTCACCTTTGGGTGTATATAAAGATTGATTTTTTCTTTTTCTAAAAACTCCTTTCCGTATAATTGAAAACTTATAATTTGATCAATCACTTTAAGTGCAGAATCAAGATTTTTAACCTTTTTTAAATTTCCTTGAACATCTACACCAATAATATAGTCAATGTCTTTTTCTCGCATTTTGTCTATAGGAAAGTTATTGGAAATCCCACCATCAATCACTGTAATAGAGTCTATTTTACTAGGCCTCAGTAAAGTTGGTAAAGAAGCGCTAGAGCGAATGGCTAAGGCTAAAGATCCTCTATTGATTTCTACTTGTTTACCAGTTTCTATATTTGTAGCAATACAAAAAAATGGAATAGGTAACTTAGAAAAATCGGTAATATGATCTACTGGGTGGTACAATTCGCTTAATACATTATATGTGTTCTGACCTCTGGAAATGGCAATAGGGAAGTCTAATTTAAATCCCTTTTTTATGGGTAATGATAGCAGGTATTTGTCTTCGTTTTTTTTATCAAAAAAGGAGTTGTATTTCCTGTGTATTTTATCGGTAAGTACTTCGGAAAAGTCAATAGCCATAATAATAGAATCTACTTGCTGTGCTTTGTATCCTGATGCATATAAAGCACCTACAGCTGCTCCCATACTTGTGCCACCAATATAATCTAATTGTAAACCTGCTTCTTCTATAGCTTTTAGCACTCCTACATGCGCAAAACCTTTGGCTCCACCACCACTCAAAACCAATCCTATTTTAGGAGTAGATATTGGTGTGTCCTGGCTAAATAATAGCGAGCCAATCATTACAAAGAATAAAAATAATTTGTTTGCCATAGGGGTACTACATTTCATCTTTTTTATGATAAAAATTGTATACTTTTTTAGCTCTAGCTTGCCCTACAACAGCGGTTAGCTGTTCTAAATTTGCACCTTTTATTCTTTTTACCGATTTAAAATACTGTAACAAACTTTCTAAACTCTGTTTCCCAATACCTGGAATATTTTCTAGTTCAGAATTTAAAGCGGTGTTGCTACGTCTGTTTCTATGATGTGTAATTCCAAAACGGTGAGCTTCATTTCTTAGCTGTTGTAAAATTTTAAGCGTTTCAGATTTTTTATCTAAATACAAAGGAACAGGATCGTCAGGAAAAAATAATTCTTCTAATCTTTTGGCAATTCCAATAATGGCTATTTTATTTCTTAAGCCCAGAGCATCCAAACTTTTTAAAGCTGATGAAAGTTGCCCTTTTCCACCATCAATTAAAATTAATTGAGGTAAAGATTTTTTTTCATCTAGCAATCTTTTATATCTTCTATGTACAGCTTCCTCCATTGATGCAAAATCGTCAGGACCTTCTACGGTTTGAATATTAAAATGGCGATAATCTTTTTTAAAAGGTTTTCCATTTCTAAACACAACACAAGCAGCTACAGGATGTGTTCCTTGTATGTTGGAGTTGTCAAAGCATTCAATATGGATAGGTTCTTTATTCAAACGCAAATCTTTTTTCATTTGTGTCATGATTCGTTTTGTGTGGCGTTCCGGATCTACAATTTGTACTTGCTTAAACTGCTCTTGTCTATGATATTTAGCATTACGTAAAGAGAGCTCTACCACTCTTAGTTTGTCTCCTTGTTTGGGAACGGTAACTTTTATATTTTCTCCTACATTTACTTTAAACGGAACTAAAATTTCTGGGCTGATAGAGTTAAATCGTTCTCTAAACTCAATAATTGCCAACTCTAAAAGTTCTTTGTCCGTTTCTTCTAGTTTTTTTTTGACACTTGTGGTATGAGACTGAATAATAGATCCGTTTGATATTTTAAAAAAATTGATGTAGGCCGATGTTTCATCAGATAAAATAGTAAAAACATCTACATTATTAATAGTTGGGCTTACAATGGTAGATTTTGCTTGGTAATTAGACAGTAGATTTACTTTTTCTTTAATTTTTTGAGCTTCTTCAAATTCCATTTTGGCAGCAAACTCATGCATCATGCCTTCAAAAGCAATTAAAGATTGTTTAAAGTTTCCTTTTATAATATTTCTTATGGCTTTTATTTGCTCCATGTAACGTTGCTCAGTATACAAACCCTCACAAGGACCTTTACATCTTTTGATGTGATACTCCAAACAAACTTTAAACTTTCCGGTGTTGATGTTTTGAGTGCTCAAATCGAACATACATGTTCTAATTTGATAAAGTTCTTTAATTAAGTCTAAAAGCGCATAAGCTGTTTTTACGTTGGTGTACGGACCAAAATATTCAGAACCGTCACGAATCATTTTTCGGGTCACAAAAATTCTAGGAAAACGTTCTTTTTTTATACAAATCCAAGGATAGGTTTTATCATCTTTTAAAAGTACGTTGTATTTGGGTTTGTATTTTTTAATCAGATTATTTTCCAACAAAAGAGCATCGGTTTCTGTGGCAACAACAACGTGTTTGATATCTTTTATTTTAGAAACTAAAATTCGAGTTTTGGCGTCGTCGTGTTTTTTATTAAAATAACTACTCACTCTTTTTTTTAAGTTGATAGCTTTTCCTACATAAATAATAGTCCCGTCTTTATCAAAATATTGATACACTCCTGGAGTGGTAGGCAAAACGGTTACTTTAAGTTTGATGTCTGTATTCACAATGTAAATTTAAGGAATAATTTTGCGTTAGTGATAGAATAGCGTATTTGAGTCCCTTTTTATTTTAAATAATAAATAATGATATTTAACAAAGAAGGGTAGCGGTTAAAAATGATACTATTTAAATAGCATATAAACCTAGAAAATAAAAAAGCGAGTAATAATAGCTCGACCTGAAAAGCAACGTTATAGTTGTTATTTTAGGAGTATTAGTTTGATATATAATGTATGTAGAGAATTATTTAACGCTAAATTTCTTTATTTTTTATTTACATTGATGTTTTAAAAGAAAAGAGATGTATGAAATGAATTTTAAGTGGAGAAATCAAATGATTCGTCAGATTAAGTTATCTAAATATATTTTATTTGGATACTGTACTATTTTCTGTTTAATTTGGACTGTGATTTTTTACCTAATAAAATTAGAAGGTGCTGGAAGTCTTATTAGTTTTCAGTTTTTTCTTGTCATCTTTGCATCTATAGTTTTACTTGTTGTAGTTATTCAGAATTTTAAAACTTGTAAAAAAAGAAAAAAAACTGGAATTGTTAAAGTCCAAAAAGCAACAAATTCCAAGTACATCATAAAAGTGTTGTCTGGTAGAGAGTGTTTTATCGAAGAAAAAAAGTTACAGATATTAGACTCTAAAAAGAAACCAGAAGCATTTAGTCTGCTTAGATTCAGAAATCCTATTTATTTAAACACCATTGATATTGTAGATGCTAATAAATTTAGTTTTGTATTGTACTACGAATTGTTCGATTCTGAAAATTTCCCGTTTGATACTTTCGAAAAAATAAAAAAGAGTAAGGTTTTAGAATTTGATTCTCTATTTGGTTAAATTCTTTATAGCTACTACAATCTTAATAAAGCTACTTTTTAAAACATCCTTGATAGCCTATAATTTGCGAATTGCTATTTGAAAAATTATATTTGTTTAAAATTTTTAAAAAAATGGCTTACAATTTTGTAGAGGAATTAAAGTGGAGAGGGATGATGCACGACATTATGCCTGGAACAGAAGATCAGTTGAAAAAAGAATTGACTGCTGGGTATATTGGTTTTGATCCGACAGCGGATTCTTTACATATTGGAAGTTTAATTCCGATTATTGTATTGATGCATTTTCAGAAAGCTGGGCACAAACCCATTGCTTTAATTGGGGGTGCAACGGGTATGATTGGAGATCCATCCGGAAAATCTGCAGAGCGTAACTTGTTAGACGAGGCTACTTTGGCTATGAATATTGCTGGCGTAAAAGGTCAATTAGAGCGTTTTCTAGATTTTAATTCTGATGCTAAAAATGCAGCGGAATTGGTCAACAATTATGATTGGATGAAAGAGTTTTCGTTAATTGATTTTGTTCGTGATATTGGAAAGCACTTAACAGTGAATTATATGATGGCAAAGGAATCTGTTAAAAAACGTATTTCTGGAGAAGGTGTAGAAGGGATGAGTTTTACGGAATTTACCTACCAATTGTTTCAAGGATACGATTTTTTACACTTGTATGAGAATAAGAATTGTAAGTTACAAATGGGAGGTTCTGACCAATGGGGAAATATTACCACAGGTACAGAATTGGTAAGACGAAAAGCGCAAGGAAAAGCCTATGCAATGACGTGTCCTTTAATTACAAAAGCAGACGGAACTAAATTTGGAAAGTCTGAAGGCGGAAATATTTGGTTAGATAAAGGAAGAACATCTCCTTATAAATTTTATCAATATTGGTTAAATTCTTCTGATGAGGATTCTGAAAACTTTATAAAGAAATTTACTTTTTTATCTAGAGAAGCAATTGAAAGCTTAATAGCAGAGCACAAAGAAGCACCTCATATGCGTTTGTTGCAAAAGAAATTGGCTGAGGAGGTTACTATTATGGTACACTCACAAGCGGATTATGACAATGCAATTAAAGCATCGTCTATATTGTTTGGGAAATCTACAGCGGATGATTTAAAGTCTTTAGACGAACAAACGTTTTTAGATGTATTTGATGGTGTACCACAAGCTGAATTAAGTAAAGACGATTTGACAGAAGGTTTGGATATGATTGGGGCCTTGGCGGCAAAAACCAATTTTTTAAAAACAAATTCTGATGCGAGACGTGCGTTAAAAGAAAATGCAATTTCTGTTAACAAAACAAAAATTTCTGCGGATTATAAAATTACGGCTTCTGATTTAATTGCAGACAAATATGTGTTGTTACAAAGAGGGAAAAAGAATTATTATTTATTAAAAATAGCATAGTTTTTACATCCAGCACTTATATTATAAAATTCATGAATTAAATACTAACAAATTAAATTTTATGGAAGATTCTAAAAATTATCCAAAGTCGTTTTCACACATCGGAATTACAGTTCCGAACATATACGAGGCCGTAAAATTCTATTCAGAAGTAATGGGTTGGTACATTATAATGAAGCCTTCTAAAGTAAAAAAGGATAAAGAGACTGCAATTGGACAAATGTGCATTGATGTCTTTGGCAATGATTGGAGTGAATTTGAGATTGCTCACTTAGCTACTTCGGACGGAATTGGAATTGAATTGTTTTGTTTTCCGAACGGAACAAAAAAGTCGCCTGAATTTAACCCATTTAATACTGGGCTTTTTCATTTTTGTATACAAGATCCAAATATAGAAGATCTCATTGAGAAGATTGTATCCTATGGAGGTAAGCAAAGAATGCCAATAAGAGAATATTATCCGAATGAAAAACCTTTCAAAATGTGCTATGTTGAAGATCCTTTTGGAGTTGTATTTGAGATTTATACTCATAGCTACGAGCTGACATATTCTTCAGGTGCTTACAAGGATTAAGGCTGCGAGAAACAAAATCTGTAGCAATTCAATTGCTAAACCTAGGGTTAGGAAATGCTTGCCGTTTTTTTAATTTGGGTTTTGGTGCAAGAGGTAATAAAAAAGCTTTAATTAACCTAATTTACAGCTTATACGCCACATACAATATTTAAAGAAGCCTTTTGTATTTACAAAAGGCTTTTTTAATAAAGAGTTTTAAAAAAGTATTTATTAAATTTAGTATCTAAAAATTAAAATTATGATAGGTTATTATGTAATTGGGGGACTTATTTTTTTAATAAGCTCGTTTGTAAGCAACCGATTAAAAAGTAAGTTTAAGCATTATTCTAAATTGTCGTTGCAAAACGGAATGTCTGGTGCTGAAATTGCTAAAAAAATGTTAAAAGATAATAATATTCATGATGTAAAGGTAATTTCTGTAAGCGGAAGTTTAACAGACCATTACAATCCTGGTAACAAAACAGTAAACTTAAGCGAGAGTGTTTATAGTCACCGAAATGCCGCTGCTGCTGCCGTAGCTGCACATGAGGTTGGACATGCTGTGCAACATGCAACGGCTTATAGTTGGCTGCAAACCAGATCTAAAATTGTACCCGTTGTAGGTATTGCCAGTAAGTTTTCTAACATTGTGCTGATGGTTGGTTTGGCTTTGTCTGCTACTGGTAGTGCTTTAGGAAGTATGATTTTTTTATTAGGAATTGTATTGTTTGGAGTGACAACTGCTTTTACATTTGTGACCTTACCTGTAGAGTATGACGCGAGTAATAGAGCGTTGGCTTGGCTAGAAAATACACCAGGAATGTTAACACAAGAAGAACATGCTGGAGCAAAAGACGCTTTAAAGTGGGCAGCTAGAACGTATTTGGTGGCTGCTTTAGGGTCTTTAGCTACCTTGATGTATTTTGTGATGAAGTATATGGGAAATAGAAGATAAATAACCTCAAATCGTTATAAAGGATAAAGGGAGGCTTAAAAACCAACCGTTTAAAAACTTATTTATAAGCAGACCAGTTTTGGTCTGCTTTTTCTGTCAGGAATATTAGTTGCTTCTAGCTATATTTATATTGTACTTTTTGTTATTTCTCTTAGCACCTTAAGAACAGCGAACTTCATATTGTGTGGGTCTTTGGTGTTTTCTGAAAAGTTTTTAATTTTTTTCGTTTTCATACGTGTACACAAATTCAGGATTTTCTTTTGAGCATTGTCGTTAAAATACAAAGCTATATTATAGCCCTTATCCACAAAATCTATTTTTGATATTGTAGTCTTTTGTTTGTTCGTAACAAGCGTGATAAATAAAAAAAGTGTTTCATAACTTTACAATAAATGCCTGACGTTTAATTGAATGGGAACGAGTTCAATGACAAATAAATTACTGAATTAATAAATTACAACCTCTAATATCGGAGTTGTCAAATCGTCCTAAAACATCAAAACTACCATCATTGTATACTTTTCCTAAATCTTGCGTAGCAATAAAAGAGCAAGAATTGTAGTTGGCTAAATCAATTACATTGATACCTCCACTTTTTTCGTTTGGCAATAAAGAAAGTGCGTCTTCTGTGTCTCTAATTAAAACTTTCATCCAAGATGGGCAGTTGAATTTTTGAGAGTTGTCAAAATAAGCCTGACTTAAGAGTTCCGTCATTCCATATTCCGAGTGAATATTTTGGACTCCAAAACCTTTTTTTAGCTCTGCGTGTAACTCTTCTCGAATCATTTCTTTGCGTTTTCCTTTCATCCCCCCTGTTTCCATTACAGTTGTATATTTAAGATTGCAGGGATGTTTCTCTATAAAATCTAACAATGCAAATGAAACACCTATTAAAATGGTTTTTTCTTGTTTGTTTTCTAGTTCTTGTAATTTGTCAAATAATTCTTGATGATTGTGTAAATAAAATCCGCTATTTGGATTGTCTGATTGTTGAATCAAATCCTCTACCATATAAATTAAAGAAGAACCATTGCGTTCTAAATAAGAGGGTAACAACGCTAGAATTGTATACTTTTTAATTTCTCCGTAAAATTGTTTAAAAGCTTTTAAGTAGCTTTTTTGATAAAAGGAAACATCTGTAACCAAATGCTTGCTTTGATTCATACCTGTAGTTCCACTACTTAAAAAAGTTTCTTGAACAGGGCGTGAATTACTAACAATTGAATGGCTTTTGAAAAACTGAATCGGTAAAAATGGAATTTCACATATGTCTTTAATATCTTGCGGATGGATATTTAACAGTTTTATAAAATCTTTATAAACCTTACAGTGCTTTGCCTGGTGTTGAAAAACAGAAAGAGTTTGTTCTTCGAAATTTTTGTGTGTAACTGCTAAAAAATTAAACGCTTGCATAGGGTTAGATAAGTTACAAAAATAACTAAATTAGTGTTGTAATTAGTTTAATTCTTATTTGACTAATGAAAAAAAATCATCATGAAAAAAATTATATATTTATGGATTCTTGTTGCTATAAACACCTATGGACAAAAGACAGACATAACTAAACAATTTAAAGAATATTGGTATGCTGGTAAGGCTGAAGTTTCTAGTTATGAGTTGGAGCAGGCTCGTTATGGAGAGCTTAGAAAAGGACACGCTGTAAATATTTTTGTAACAGAACCTTTTTCTAAAAAGTACAACACAAAAGCTAACAATTATAGTGATCCAGATAACACAACTATATTAAAATTAAACGCTACCAAAAAATTTACTACAGGAGTATATCCATATTCAATCATGACAAGTACGTTTTTACCAATAAGTAATCCTAAAGCTTCTTTAAAAATAAGTTCGTCTACGCAAGAATGGTGTGGTCATGAGTATATTGAGTTGGTAAATAACAATGGGTTTAAGTTGAGTAACTTTTCTTATTTTCAAGGAGAGTCTTTTAAGAATAAAAAAATAGATAAAGCTGTTCTTTTAGAAGATGATATATGGTCTAGAATAAGATTAACTCCCAATGCTTTGCCGCAAGGTGATTTTATAGCATTACCAAGTTTTGTGTATTTAAGATTTTCTCATAAACAAATAAAAGCTTACTCAGCAAAAGGCACGCTAACCAAAGGATTAAAAACGTCGGTTTACGAAATTAGCTATAAAAACTTAAATAGAAGTTTAAAAATCACGTTTCAATATCAATTTCCTTATAAAATTATGGGTTGGGTAGAAAACTTTTATAGTGGTTGGGGAGATAACAGGAAATTACTAACA
>ENA-ORXR01001419-ORXR01001419.1-marine-metagenome-genome-assembly--contig:-NODE-1419-length-25427-cov-133.104024_pt1 | contig 25427 bp, 15 predicted proteins | sample MGYA00237866_ERZ511479 | MGnify/ENA metagenome assembly ERZ511479 | reverse complement strand
CATTCAGGCATATAAATTTGTCAGAGAAATAGCCGCATGACCTTCGTCGACTACACACTTGATTCTGCAAGAAGCGCAACAAGAGACTTCTTCGCTCCACTGTGGAGTGTTGCTGCGTGTATTTCGAAACTCCTTCTCACAAGGTCATACGCTTATCGCTCCCTTATTGAAGAGGGTGGAAACGAGCCTCTTATGCCTGAAATATCGTCGAAAAATTTTCGCAGCAAGCGGATCGACGAGTAACGCATTCCGTATTGTCTGCGGGACAGTATTTTGAGGGTATTGCCACCACTACCTATTGGGAAAGCCCAAAAGTCACTCAGTATAGCCGTTCTTCACAGGCTGGCTTGAGAGCCCCACGTTTGCTAGGTTAAGAGGCATGCGTTCTGCTCTTCTTCTCGCTCCGATTCTCGTCTCGATCCTTTGCCTGCCCGTCGTCTGCCAGGCCGTCGAAAAACCGAATGTGCTGGTCATCATCATCGACGATCTCAACGATTGGGTTTCGTGCATGGACGGGCATCCGGACGCCAAGACGCCGCACATCGACAAGCTCGCCAAGCGCGGCATGTTGTTCGCCAACGCGCATTGCCAGGCGCCGATTTGCGGACCGTCGCGCGGGTCCTTTTTGAGTGGCCGTTATCCGCACAGCACCGGCCTTTACCAGCAACCCAGCGGCAAGTTACAACAAGAGAAAGCCTTCGACGGCACCTTGCTGCCGCAGTATTTTGCCAAGCACGGCTATGATACGTTCGGCGTCGGAAAAGTCACCCACGGCATGCCGCTCGATGTCGCGGTGCAGACGGCTGGTAGTTCGGGATCGTCCGGCCCGAAACCCAAAGGGCCGAAACCGCCGAACGATGTGCGTTTCAATTTCACGCCTGACTACCGTGTGCCCTTCACCGGCACTCAGACCGACTGGGCGGCCTTTCCCGAACGCGACGAGCAGATGCCCGATGTCGAGACGGCCGCCTGGGCGGTAAAACAATTGCGCAAAGCCCAGAAGAAAAACGCCAAGGCCGAGGCCGAGACCCCGTGGATGATGATGGTCGGATTCCATCGGCCGCACGTTCCATTCTACGTGCCGCAAAAGTGGTTCGACCTGTTTCCGTTGGCAGACCTGACCTTGCCGGTGATCAAGGACGACGACTTGGCGGATGTGCCGGCGACCGGGGTGGCGGTGCACGATCTGCCGCGCTATCCGAAGCTGCCGTTTTTGCGCGCCAACAACAACGAGCAGTTGGCCAAATGCACGCAGGCCTATCTCGCCTGTACCGCGTTCGTGGATGCGCAAGTCGGCAAGGTGCTGGACGCCCTTGAAGATGACAACACCGTCGTGGTCCTGTTCAGCGACCACGGTTATCACATTGGCGAGAAGGACCGGGTGAGCAAACACAGTTTGTGGGAGGAGTCCACCCGGGTGCCGATGATGATCAGCCATCACAAATTGGCCAAGGGCGTATCCGGTGTTCCGGTTGGCTTGATCGATGTGTATCCGACCTTGGTCGAGTTCTGCGACCTGCCTAGAAATGAAACGCTGGAGGGCGTGAGCCTCGTTCCCTTGCTCGCGTCGAACGAGGGGTCGATCAAACGCGACGCCATTTTGACGACCTACGGTCGCGGCAATCACAGTGTCCGTACGGCCAGCCATCGCTACATTCGCTACGCCGATGGCGCGGAGGAATTATATGATCTCAAAGCCGACCCGTTTGAGTGGAAAAATCTTGCGGGCGAACGGAGCACGAAGGCGTTCAAGGCTTGGTTGCCGAAGAAGGAGGCGCCGTACCTCAAACGGACCAAATCGGGTCCGGTAAACGCGTGGTTCGAAGTGCATCTGGGTGAGAATGGCATCCGCTGAGGGACAATCTGTATCTGTGAATACAGCTTTATACCCAAATTGACACGGATGATTGACTCCTGTAGTATCATTGCATGACACAAATTACCATACGGCATGTTGATGACGATCTTGCGGAGCGCATTCGGCGCCTAGCCAAGCAAAAGGGGGAGCCGATGAATTCCTTGATTCTGAGGATGTTGAAGCTCCATTTTTCTGAATCAATGAGCAGTGCTACTCCCGTTCGAAACAGTCTTTCACAAAAGCGCGAGGGGTGGATCGAAGACCCGGCCGTCGATGAAGCTCTTGAGGCGTTTGGGGTAGTCGACGACGATGACTGGAAATAGATTAGCGCTTGATACCAACGCCTATTCCGACTGGCAACGAGGCAGTAAGTGGGATGAGGCGATCAGTAGGTCTCATGAGGTCGTCCTCCCATTCGTTGTGGTTGCTGAACTCCGGGCTGGGTTTGCTGCGGGCAATTTAGGCAGGAAAAATGTCGACATCCTTGAACGTTTCATCGACGAGCCGGAAGTCGGAGTGACGTACCCTGATGCGACGACTTTGGAAACTTATGCGACCTTGTTTGCCAATTTAAAAAAGCGCGGTAAACCGATCCCCACCAACGATCTTTGGATTGCAGCCATCTGCATCCAGCATAATCTTCGTCTCGCGACATCAGACGATCACTTTTTAGAAATCGACGCGCTGATCCTTTCATCCGTTAGCGGGTGACACTCGCAATTCCGCACCTGTACGCTTGCAAATCTGTCAAGGAGTGGCAATCGCCCCTCATGCCAAGCCAACGCATACAACGAGTAAACGCGCTGCTCCGCCGGGAAATCTCCATCGTGGTGTACCGCCTGATGCAGGACGTTCCGGACGTGGATCTTGCCAGCGTGACCATCTCCGAGGTGGATACCGCGCCGGATCTGCGTAACGCGCACGTCTATGTCTCGGTGCGCGGCAGCGAAGAGGTTGTCAGCCGGACCGTCTCGCGGCTCAATGGTCGGCGCAAAGAAATTCAAAACGCGGTGGTCAAAAACGTGGTGTTGAAATACACCCCCAAACTGCACTTCCGCCAAAGCCAAGCCATCGCCTCGGGCGACAAGGTGCTGGCGATTCTCGAACAAATGGAGTCCGACGATCCGGAGTGGGCCGAGTCCGAATTTGTGGCGGAAGAGGTCGACGGCGGAGCCATGGAAAAGGAGCCTGATCATGGGACGCGGACGCAAGAGTAGACCTGACGACAACGTGGTGAACGGTATTCTGCTGGTGGACAAACCCGCCGGTATGACCTCGCATGATGTCGTGCATAAAATTCGCAAGACCCACAAGCTGAGCAAAGTGGGCCACGGCGGTACGCTCGATCCGCAGGCCACCGGTCTGCTCGTCCTGCTACTTGGCCGCGGTACCAAAAGCTCCGACCAAATCATGCGCGGCGACAAGACCTACGAAGGCACCCTGGTGCTCGGTGTGTCTACCGATTCGCAAGACGCCGACGGCGAAGTGATCGAGGAACGCGACCCGAGCGGCGTGTCCCGCGAAGATGTCGACCGCATCGTGATGGGCTGGGACGGCGAGTTCGAACAGATACCCCCGATGGTTTCCGCCATCAAAAAGGGCGGCGTGCCGCTCTACAAACTTGCGCGCCAAGGCAAAACTATCGAACGCGAGCCACGCCAAGTTCGGCTCTACGACCCGGCATTGATTGCGTTCGACCATCCCAGCGCCACGTTCAGTGTGTCCTGCGGTAAGGGCACCTATGTGCGCACGCTTGCGCACGACCTCGGCGAAGAACTCGGCTGCGGTGCGCACCTCTCGGCCCTGCGTCGAACGCGCTCCGGCGATTACTCCATCGAGGGCGCCGCCGAACTCGCGACCCTGCTCGAACTCGACCTCGACGCCTTTACCGCCCACGTGCTGCCGGTCCCCGATGCGCCTCCTCAGGACAATTGAAGAACTGACCCCGGCGCGCGCCTCCGGCGTCTGTCCTCCCGTCGTTCTCGCCATCGGCAATTTCGATGGCATCCACCGCGGACACCGCGCCGTTATCCGGCAAACCCGCGCCATCGCCGCCGAACTCGCCACAGAGCCCTCCTCGGAACACGCCCCCCCGCCCGAAGCCTGGCTGCTCACCTTCGACCCGCATCCCTGTCATATTGTTGCCCCCGAACGCTGCCAGCCGCTGCTCGCCACGCGTTCGCAGAAGGAGGCGCTACTCGCCGCCACCGGACTCGATGCGACCGTGTTCATGCCCTTCGAACGCGCCACCGCCGACCTCGAGCCGCGCGCCTTCCTGCAACTGCTGACAAAGCACATCCCCGGACTCGCCGCCGTCGTGGTCGGCGAAAACTGGCGCTTCGGACGTCGTGCCGCTGGCAACGTAGACACGTTAAAAACGCTCGCCGCTGAACTCGGGTTCGAGGTGCACCTCACCGAACTCACCGAGTGGCAAGGCGAACGCGTGTCCAGCACCCGCATCCGCAAGGCCATCGCCGCCGGCAAGATGCGCGATGCCGCGGCCATGCTCGAACGTCCTCATCGCGTCGAAGGGCTGGTCGTCAAAGGTCGTCAGCAAGGACGGCAACAAGGGTTTCCCACTGCCAATATCTCCTGCGAAACTGCGCTCCTTCCGCCCCCCGGCATTTACGCCGTCGCCTCTCCGCTGGAGGAAAACGGTGAACAGGTTGTCTGGGGTGGCGCAGCCTATCTCAATCAAAACCTGGTCGAGGCCGGCATCATCGAAGTGCACTACTTTGACCGCGACGAGAATCTCTATGGTCGCCACTTTACGGTCGACATTCTGCAACAACTCCGCCCGGACCGCACGTTCGAGGACATGGACGAGTTGGTGGCGCAAATCACGCGCGACGTGGATGAGGCGCGGGCAGTGTTCGCTCGCAGGTAGTTGTTCGCTCGCAGGTAGTTGGCAGCCCGCCGCTAGTTGGTAGCTCGTAGGTAGTAGTCAGGGAGGGGCAACATGCGGAAAAGATAGCCGCAGCTTTCTCGCTAGGCGGTACTCCACCGCATCTCGTCGGTGGTCTTGTTCGGCAAAGGCAAGTACCGCTGACACGAACCGCCTTGTATCGGCGTATCCAATGCAACGCTGCACCATAAAATGACATGACGACCAACAACCTCCTCCGTTCTATTCTCTGCCTTCTCGGCGTCTTTACCTGCCATGCGGTTCTCGCGGCGGACTCACATCCCAACGTGATCTTTGTTCTCGCCGACGATCTTGGCATCGGCGACGTCTCGCCGACCAACCCCGACTGCAAAATCAACACGCCCCATCTGCAAAAGATGGCCGACCAGGGTATCACGTTTCTGGACGCGCATTCCTCCAGTTCGGTGTGTACGCCGACCCGTTACGGGGTGCTCACCGGTCGTTACAACTGGCGTTCGCGCCTCGCCCGCAGTGTGCTCAGCGGTACCAGCAACCACCTGATCCCCGCCGAACGCGACACCGTCGCCCACCTGTTGAAAAAGGCCGGCTACCACACCCAGATGATCGGCAAGTGGCATCTCGGCTGGGACTGGCCGAAGAGCGAGGAGAAGGGCTTGTGGAAGGGTATCGACTTTACCAAGCCGGTAGAAAATGGTCCGGATATCAACGGCTTTGACCGCTATTACGGTCACTGCGGATCACTCGACATGGCGCCCTACGTCTGGGTGGACACCGGCAAGGTGACCGCCCAGCCGAACCGCGAAGAAGGCGTCACCAAGCAAGAGGATCCTTATGGCTGGTACCGCAAGGGACCAATTGGTTCGGACTTTGAAATCGATGAGGTGCTGCCGCATCTGTTCGACAAAAGCATGGACTACATCAAGGAGCGCGCGCCGTTCGCGAAGAAGGGGACCCCGTTTTTCCTCTACCTCCCGCTCCCCGCGCCACACACCCCTATCGTTCCGGTGCCGCCGTTCAAAGATGCCAGCGGCATTAATCCCTACGCGGATTTTGTCATGCAGGTCGACCACCACATGGGCGAGTTGTTCGCCAGTCTGGAAGCGGCGGGCATCGACGATGATACGATCGTGATTTTCACCAGCGACAACGGCTGTTCGCCCGAGGGCAATTTCGACGTGCTGAAAGAAAATGGCCACGACCCGAGCGCTGGCTTCCGCGGTCACAAGGCCGACATCTACGAAGGCGGACACCGCGTACCGTTGATCGTTCGCTGGCCGGACGGCATCGAGGGCGGAAAGAAAAGCGACGCGCTCGTTTGCCTGACCGACTTTTACAGTACCATGCGTGAGATCACCAAACAGCCGCCGCAAGACCAAGCAGGGGAAGACTCTTTCAGTTTGCTCCCCGTCTTGTGGGCGGGACGCGCGTCAACCGAACGCAAGACCCTGATCAGTCATTCCATCAATGGTTCGTTCTCGATCCGCGAAGGCGATTGGAAACTCTGCTTGTCCGCTGGCAGCGGTGGCTGGAGCGCTCCTCGGGATGCGGATGCGAAGGCGAAAAAAATGCCCCCGATGCAGTTGTTCAATTTGGCGGAGGATCGAGCTGAGCGGACCAATCTGATAAAAGAGCAAGCTGGTAAAACCAACGCGCTGCTGGCGCAGCTCGACCAGGAGGTCACGCGCGGTCGTTGCACCGAAGGGCCGGCGGTTCCGAACGACCGGGTGATTACCTTTTTACCTGCGGGCGTGTCGTTGCCGGCGAAAAAGGCGACGCCTTGATTTGTCGGTGCTTTTCTCCGAGCAAGGTTCACGATTTTTTGACGGAATAAGAACGCGCGACTACCCTATCCGTGTGGCGGTATAGAGACATCTGCCACGGATAGTTTAATGATCCAACCGACGGGTTAATCCCGCCCCGACGGAATGCAATTCCGTCCCACGAACACGGATTGAAAATCCGTGCTACACAATCCGCTTGGCCGCCGTTTCGGCTGGAGCCGAACTCCTTTCGGAGAAGACTACTTCTTCGACGGCACGTAATATTTGCCGAGTTGGTCGACGATATCGCGCGTCACTTGTTCGGCGTCGACTTTGCCGCTGTAGCGTTTGACGATTTTGTTCTCGGTGTCGATCAACACGGTGTAGGGGATCGGACCCGGCCATTCGGGGTCGAGCGCGGCGGCGAGTTCGTCGTTGCTGCCGGTGAACAGGTAGTGGGCGGTCGCGCGTTTTTCGAGTTTGAGCGCGGCGGCGAGTTTGCGTTCGGGGGCGGCGCCTTGTTTTGACAGGAAGGCGGCGGCGCGTTCGCGTCTTCCGGGTTTGTCGAGCGTGATGGTGTTGAACTCGAAGTCGCGCAGGCCGAACTTGCGCGAGATGGCGATCAAGTCGGGCATTTCGGCGACGCAGGGGACGCACCAGGTGGCCCAGAGGTTGACCATACGGAAGCGCGGCTTGTCCGAGGTCTTCGTGGCGGCGAGCAACGCTTTTAAGCCCTCGGCGTCAATCTCTTCGATGGTGACCGGGGTGGTGTCGAGGCGTTCGGCGTGCTTCGCGACGATGTCGGCTTTGTATGCCCACTTGGTCGAACAGCCGTGCGGCCGGGTTTGTTTGACCGCGACTTTTTCGCCCTTGAGCAGGGCGTCGACGGCGTTGATGGTGTCATGGTGTTTGATCAATGCTGGGTCGACAAAACGCGAGTCGTCGAAGCGGCCTTTGTAGCGCAGCTTGCGTTCGGCGTCGAACACGAACACGTGCGGGGTCGCGAGGCAGCCGTATGCTTTGGCGACCGATTGGCTGTCGCCATCGTAGAGGTAGGGAAAGTTAAAGCCCTGTTCTTTGGCGTGTTTTTTCATGTCCTCGAACGAGTCGCCGTAGAGCGAGTAGCCGAGCTCGTCGGGGCGAATGCCGGCGGGCGAGTTTGGCGAGATGGCGACGATCTCGACGCCCTTGGGTTCGTAGTCTTTCACGAACTGGATAAAGCGCGCCTCGACCGCCTGGGCGGACGGGCAGTGGTTGCAGGTGAAGAAGACCACGAGCACCTTGCCGTCTTTGAAACTGTCGAGCGTATAGTCCTTGCCGTCGATGCCGGGCAGGGTGAACGTCGGCGCTGCGTCGCCGAAGTTCAGGGTTTTGAGTCCCTCCGGACCTTTTTGCGCGCTGGCGGGCAGGACGCCGAACGCGAGCGCGAGCAGAGGCAGGAGGACGAACAACGAGCGGAGGTTCGGGCAGAATTTCATGTCCCGTTCAAGCACCGGGACGTGCCGGCCTCAAGTCTTTAGCTGCAATGCCTGGCTGGTGTGCTGCCCCGAAGGTTCCTCGATTGTTGCCCGCTTTTTCTGACTCGTACTTGCCCAGGCCAACGGCCTTGTTGGGCCTGCGGCAACCTGGAAGGTTGCCGGGACTGGACGGCCTGGAAGACCGTTCTACGGTCGCGCATTCGCTCTGTAGTACCGTCCTTCTAGGCGGTACAGTCTGCCAGTCTTCCAGACTGGCAACGGCGGGCTTCTGCCGGCCGAGATGAGTCCCTTCGCCTCCTCTTTTGCCTGCCTTGTCATGGCAAAATTTTCGGACTAGCCGCACACCTCGCAGCCCGCGCGTCGCGCCACCGCGATTTTTCGAACCGCAATATTCAGCGTGTCGACTTGGATCAGCCTGCCGGCGTTGCTACCGGGCAGGTCGGTGAGCAATTTTAGTCCTTCCATGACGGCGATGGTGCCGATCATGGCGGAGGTGGCGCCGATCACCGGGAAGCGCCGCCGCCAATGGGGAGGGAGTTCGGGGAACAGGCAGGCGAGGCAGGCGGTGTCACCCGGGACGACCGGCAGAATGCTGCCATCCGTATTGTACATGGCCGCGTCGATGAGGGGCACGCATTGGCGAACGCATTCGCGGTTCATCAGAAAACGTTCTTCGAACAGCGGCGCGCAGTCGAATACGATATCGGCCTGGCCGACCAGTTCGGCACCGTTGTCCTCGGTGATGTTGTCCGTCGCGGGTCATGGTGATTTGCCGGTTGAGGTCGCTGGTTTTCAAGGTGCCGCCGTGGGCGAGAATCAAGCGTCCGACGCCGGCGGCGGCGAGTTGGAACGCGACCGGGCTGCCGAGTCCGCCGACCCGCGAAACCAACGCGGTGGTGTTTTTTAGAACGGCCTGCCCGGCCTCGCCGAACTGCGGCACATCGAGCTGCCACTCGTAGGTGGCGAGGTCGTCTGGGGTCAGTTCTTTAAATTCTGGTTTATCCGCGGACGCCATCTCACCCGCCCGCCATCGGACTCATGATCAGCACTTCGCGTGTGCCTTCGGGAAGGAGGCGTTCGCGGTCGGGGGCGTGTTCGCCGTCGATCGCAACGAACAGGGTCGCATCGTCCAGGTAGGACGCCGCTTCGGCTGGAAGCCCCGCTCCGAACGCGGCCAGTGCCTCGCTGAGCGGTGTGCCGGCGGCCACCTCGAGTTCGCTTTGCGAACAGCCGGCCTGGTGCGCCACTTGGCCGCTCAACACGAATTGAATTTTCATGCCTCGTTCATGCGAGTTGCTGTTGGTTCGGGCAAATGAAAAAGGAGGCTCGCGCGGGCGCTTATGGAGAAGCTTCTAGCAGCCGGCGACGTTCCCAGATGGAAGTTGTTCGTCTTGCCTCATCTCTTCTCTTTAGAGCACATAGACACCGAAGATCGATCTGGATAATCAGGATTGCCAAGCGTTACTCACGGGCATGCACATAGGCTGCCCATGCCGCCGCTTCAAGCTCCTTTATTAAGCTTCGTCGTGCGAGATTCGAAATGGCTTTGAATGATCTATTCCCACTTTTTCGAATCTGCATTGCGTCGTACTGAAGACGATGGGTTCCTTGCTCGTCCGCTCTGAATCCCATCTTGAAGTCGACGATATCACCCGTGTCTACGGCTGCGTGAAATCGGATATCATAAATTAAAAACCCATTCGATTTTAGGTTTTTATATTCGTTAGTCTCGAGGATGTTCTGGCCGTTCAGTGCCGCATCAAGTAATTGTGCGGCTTGACTGGAAACAAATGGGTTCTCCTCTTTCTCCTCTCCTCCTCCGGTGGCCGCGATCAACTCTAATTTTGAGGAATGAATGACCTTAACGCTGACAACAGAAGTAATTTTGTAATTTACACTCTCGCATTCAATGAAGAGTTGACGGAAGAAGATAGCTCTAGAGTCATCATCAGGAAGTCCTGCCAATGTCATTTCACGCACCTTCGATGTGCCAGGAAGGTTATCGGATAGCTTGCCAATGAATACATTTGAGTAATTGATCGACGGCCCCCGGACTGCAATGTTCCCGCCCTCGATCGGATCGATTTGGTATTCCGACACAACTTCCTTTTTTGCATGGAGTGGGGTTTTTGCCCAGTCTATCTCTTGATGTTTCACAGTGACTTCAGCGCCTCCATTATTGCTCATCTTGAAGTTAATTACGACGCCCTCTTCAGCAGAATCGCTTATTGCCTTCAGAGAGTTTTGGAGGTCTATGTCTCCAATATTTTGCGACGACTGAATTTGTGCTTGTGTTGATCGCTTTCTCCTTGATGCAGACTGGGCGAGTGAACCTAGTTCTTCGTATTCCTTAAAAGAGTACTGTAGTAAGGAGAGCTCCTCGCATATGGCCTCACGGGTCTCATGGGGCGAGAAGAATAGGCCTCGATTTAGTGCAAATCTCCGAAGCTTGTCCTCGGTTAACTGTCTCTTTGCAGACATGAGACCCGCAAATAACTCGCTACTCGTGAGGCTTTGGCTGAGGCTTTGGTTAAAATTCATCATTAATCTCTAAAGCCAATCTCGATTGCACTGAAATGTGGCGTTACTCGGGGTGCTAGCCTGACCTTTATCTTGTCGAGGGAGCTGCCGGGACTATAAATTTCACGGTAGCGGTTGATGCACGAATGGTAGTTCGATATGGCTATATCAACGTCGTCGGCAGACAAGATCACTATCTCGATTGATTCCGAATTTGTGGGTACTTGACGCATATATAGGTAGTCTAATAGGTACGTAAATTCTTCTACGCGATTACAGCTCCCTCTATAATACAGCAAAAACACATCATAGTCCGAACTTTCTAATTTTTCCCTGAAAACTACAGGAACGATTTTTGCAGTAATCGATCTTATGCTCAATGCCTGCCTCCAGCTTGGTCTGCTGAATTTTTTCACATTCGCACGTTCAGGGTAGAAAAAGGAGAAATTTGGACCGTTAGCAGGTAGTTGGATTTTTGCAGCCCAAACATTAAGGTCGGCGCAGAGTATTGCTAATGCTTCAATGTCTTCAGGTCCTGCGACGATTATTCGTCTCCGTGCTGGTAGGCTCAGGGTCCTAGTTTCATTGACAGACAGAAGCATCTGGCGAAAATCTTTGTCAAATCCTTCGTCATGATTGTAGATGAATAATAAACCATGCACCTCATGCCTGATGGTATTTGAGACGCCGTAAAGAGTTTGCCATTGTTCGCTGGATTCGGCGCAATGAACTGCAGTCGAAAGCGTGAAAATGGCGCTGCCCAGCGTGTTTTTTGTTATTGAACCTTTTGCATAACTTTTTAAATCGGTGTGGACAAATGTTCTGATGTTCGGGCCATATGGTTCATCATAATACCAGCATATGTCTGTGGCATGAGTGCCTTTCGTTTTTTTAGAATGAACCGTAGGTAGGTCACAGCGCCAGTTTACGTCGAGTGGGCCGCACTGAGTCCAGCCTAAAATGTCTATGATTTCGTCGGCTAAGATGTTTGCCATCTTTGAAATATTTTGCCTCTCACCACCTGCCATGTCGTTTTTTTATCCTGTTTGTTATTATAGTTTTTTTGTCTCTACACCAATACCTCAGGGATGTGAATTGAAAAATTTCAGTTCGTCATTCTTGCGTTTCAGATGGCAGGAATTGGCCTTCTTCCCGCCAGCCTCGATCGAGGATGATCTGTGGATTCAGAATTTCTGCAACTGTCTCCGCGCTTGCCCGCGTCGGTAATCCAGCTTAGCCGTCGGACGTGTCCGAACGCCATGCCATCCACCTCACCCTGTCCGTCCGCGAGTTTGTGTCGATGGCATTGCAGCAGGGCGATTTGGTGTCGATGGTGCGGCAGCGGATCAGCGGACTCGAAGGGTCGCGCGCACACAGCAAAGTGCAGAAGGCGCGGCCCGACGGCTACCACGCCGAGGTCTCGATCAAACACACCTTCGCGTTCGAAGACACGGCTATCCGGATTCAGGGCCGGATCGACGGCATCTACGAGAACGAAGAGTCGGGGCTGCCGATCCTTGAGGAACTCAAGTCGACGCGGGTGCCGCTCGATCGGCTCGAACCACGTCCGGCGCACTGGGCGCAGCTGCGCGTCTACGCGCACATTATCGCGTTGCAACGCCAGCTCGAACGCGTGCCGCTCCGACTGACCTATCTCGAACTGCCGGACCTCGCCGAACGCACGTTCGAAGAAACGCCGAGCGCCGCCGAACTCGCAGCCGAGTTCGACCGCTTGCTGCTACAGCTCATACCGGTGCTACGCCGCCAACTCGACTGGCGTTCGGAGCGGGCCGCGTCCGATTTTCCGTTCGACCGCTTTCGCGCCGGACAGACCGAGATGATCCGCCACGTCTACCAACGCGAACGCTTGCTGGTCGAGGCACCAACCGGCATCGGCAAAACCATGTCGGCGCTCTATCCGGCCTTGAAGATGCGTCAGCGAGGTTTGGTCGAGCAGATCTTTTTTCTCACCGCGCGCAACGCCGGCAAGGCGGCCGCCGAACTGGCCATGGACGCGTTGCTCCGCGCCGGGTTTCGTTCGAAGAGTATCACGCTGACGGCCAAGGATCACATGTGCTGCATCGACGGCGTTCGGTGCGACCCGGCAGTCTGCGAGAACGCGATCGGCTACTACGAGCGGCTCGACGGCGGCATCGCCGAGATGTTTTTGCACGACCGGTGGACGCCCGTACGCATTCTTGAAATCGCGCGCCGCCATCGGCTCTGTCCATTCCAGTTTTCGATCGATTTGTGTCTTTGGGCGGACGTGATCATCTGCGATTACAACTACGTGTTCGATCCGGGCGTCTGGTTGCGGCCTTTGTTCGACGATAAAACCCAGCGCAAAATCTTTCTGATCGACGAGGCGCACAACTTGGTCGACCGCGGCCGGAGTATGTTTTCAAGCGAGCTGCGCGGGGGGCAATTTATGGGGATCTACCGGGCGGTGAAAGCGGACGAGCCGGCGCTGGCGCGTTCGATGAACGCGGTCAACCGGCGGATCCGCGCGTTGAAGGACACCGACACGGTTTCGTTCGAACTGCCGGACCGGTTGGTCAATAGCGTGAAGGCTTTCGTTCGGGCCGGCGAGGTCTGGCTCGATGCCTCGGCGGCACGCCTGGACGGGGGAGGGGGAGGGGAGCCGCTGCTGTCTTGGCGGGAGGACTTTATGGATTTGTTTTTCGAGGCGATGAACTTTGTGCAGGCCGCCGAACGCTTCGACCGCGACTACCGTTTCATCCAGGAGGGCGTTGGGCAACGCGACCGCCGGGTGCGGATTTTCTGCGTCGACCCCGGCGCGTCATTGGCGGGCGGGATGAAGCGGGCGGCGCGCGTGGTCAGTTTTTCGGCGACGCTGGTGCCGATGGATTACTATCTTGAGATGACTGGGATGGCGGGTGCGGCGGTGCTTCGTCTGCCGAGTCCTTTTCCGGTGGACAATTTGGCGGTCTTTGTCGCCGAGAGCGTGCCGACGGTTTATCGGCGACGCAGCGAAAGCTACCAACCGATTGCCGATTTGGTGCAGCGATTTCGCGCGTTCCGGGAGGGCAACCTGTTGGTGTATTTTCCCAGTTACAAATATCTCGAAGCTGTCTCCGAACGACTGAAACTGCCGCATCTCGCCCAGATTCCGCGCATGGACGCGGCGGCGCGCGCGGACTTTCTCGACCGCTTTCAAGCGGGCGGTCGCGAACTCGGACTCGCGGTGATGGGCGGGCAGTTTGGCGAGGCGATCGACCTGGTCGGCGACCGTCTTTCCGGCGCGATCATTGTCGGCGTCGGCCTGCCGCCGGTCGGTCCCGAACGCGACGTCATCCGCAAGCACTTCGCCGCCCGGGGGCGCGATGGTTTTCATTACGCCTACACCTTCCCTGGCTGGGCGCGGGTGTTGCAGGCGATTGGTCGCGTGATCCGCCGCGAGTCCGACACCGGTGCCGTCCTGCTGATCGACGAACGCTACGCCAGCCCGACCTATCGGCAGCTCTTTCCCGAACACTGGCCCGAGGTTCGCTGGTCGGTAAAACGTTCCTGACTTTTGGCACTCAATTCATGGATTTTTGAGGATTTAGCTATAACTTCCCCGCCGTCGTGACTAGGTTGACCTTTTCACTGCAATAAGGAAATATGACATTTAAAAAAGGCAACTTGGCCCTTCTGGGGCTTCTCTTCTCGTATCCATTTATTGGTGGCGTTCTAGCGCAACCTTCCTTGATCAGCCCGGCGAACCAAGCCGTCAACACACCCTGGGATGTCGAACTTAAATCCTTCGCAGCCGGGGCGGCCGTCATCTCAAGTGTGACCATTCATGCCCAGGAAGCCGGCAGCGGGGTTGCACCCGAACCAGAGGAGGATTTCACCATCGTTGTGCTGCCGGACACCCAACGCTACTCCACCAATCGTGATAAGTTCGATCCCTCGTTTTTTAAGGATCAGGTCGATTGGATTGTGGCTAATCGAGCCGCGCTCAACATTGTTTATGTCTCCCATGTTGGGGATCTGGTGCAGAATTATAATAACGGTAATCTCGGCGAATGGGAGCACGCTGCCAACGCGATGTACCGTCTTGAAAATCCCCAGACAACCGGTCTTCCAGAGGGAATTCCGTATGGGGTTTTACCGGGAAACCACGACTTGAGTGGGTCGAATACCACATTCTATAACCAGTTTTTCGGACCCGCCCATTTTGCCGGCCGGTCGTTTTATGGCGGTTCGGCCGCGCCTGGAAACAATGACAATTACTATACGATATTCGAAGCAGGTTCGCTGAAGTTCCTTCACTTCAATATCATGTGGTTGGCGGATATGGATGTCGTCGGGCCGTGGATGCAAACCGTCGCCGCCAGCCATCCTGACCGCCTTGTGTTTGCGACGACGCACCACGCCTGCGATGTCGGTAACCCCGCCGATTTTTCAAATATTGGCGAAGATATTTACAACACCTTGAAGTCCAATCCCAACTTTTTCATGTTGCAGGGCGGTCATGAATCTGGAGAGGGGCGGCGGGTCGACACGTTCAACGGCAATCAAGTGCATACCATCTTGTGCAACTATCAGGATTTTCCAAACGGTGGCGACGGCTATCTCCGCTTGTACCGGTTTTCCCCGTCCGCTGGTACCATCGTGGCGACTACCTATTCGCCGGTGATCGACGCGTACCGCACCCAGCCCAATGCCGCGTTCACGATCAACAAGGACTTTGGCATCACGGACGCCCCGACGGCCCCGGTGGTCGCTGCGTTCACGAACGTGTTCAACGCGAGCTTGCTAACGACCCTCTTCCCGGGTGAGCCTGGTAAAAGCTATGAGTGGTATACCGTTTCGGATCAGGGGCGTAGCGAAACGTGGACCTTCGAAACGGAAAGCAATCTCGCTCCAATTGCCGCGCCTCCTGGCAACTTGATCGTGGCGGAAGGCGAGATGCTGCAACGGACTTTGACCGCGCAAGATCCGAACCAAGCGCCACAAAACTTGCGTTGGTCTTTGCCGTCGGGACCACCCGGTTGCACCCTCTCCCCAGATGGTTTACTCCGCTGGCCAACCACCGAGGCGGACGGTCCGGGCGTGTATGCGGTTCAAGCCGTGGTCGAAGATGATGCGCCTAATCCGGCCTCGACGACGGTCGACTTCTCCATTGCCGTGGACGAACTCAACCAAGCACCAACCCTGTCGCTCCCCGCGTACCAATTCGCCGATGTCGGCACGGTATTTTCGCTCGCGTCTCTTGGCACCGATGCGGATCTGCCGCAGAATCGTCTGCTGTATCGTTTCGTCTCCGGCCAAATGCCGGGGATGACCTTGAACGAAACAACGGGTCAGTTTTCCTGGACCCCGAATGAACCGCAGAGCGGGCAACTCTTCCCGTTGGTGATCGAGGTAAGCGACAACGGCTCGCCGCCGCTTGTCGCCAATGATGCCGTGGATCTGATCGTTACCGAGAATGGGCGTCTGGCCTTACAGCCGACCTTCGTACCGGTGTTTCCGGCCGCGGATCGTCCGAGTGTTCCGATCAGATTTCAGATGGTCTGGCCGAGCTTTCCTGGCTATTTATATGGGCTCGAAACGCGTTCAGGCTGGACGGATCCATGGCAGTCTTTGGGAACCCGCCAAGCCACCGCGATGACGTTGCCGTTCGGCGAGATCACCACCAACGGTGCACGCCTGCGGGGTCAGTACCGTCTGCAATTGATGTCAAAGTAACCGAATCGTTGCGTGGTCTCCGGACCGTGTTTTTCTGACATACCTCAAACCCAGCGAACCGAACGGACGTCGATGACAGAGACCGCCTCTCGCTCACTGAGCGTTCACAAACGCTTGAGGCTGTCCGGTCCGAACTTGCGCCGGATTTCGTCGACCGCCTCGTCCAGACGGGTATCTGCGGGCACGTCCACGGCTTGCTCTTCGAACAGGTCGAGTTGGGTGGCGGGTGTCGCCGTCGACTCATCTTGAAAGTTCGAGGTGCCGACACCGAGCAGGCGGACACCTTGCTTGAGGGTCACTTCTTCAAATAAAGCGGTGACGGCGGTGATCAGGTCGGCATCCCGTTGGCTCGGTCGAGGCAGGGCGCGTTGCCGCGTGAGCGTTTGAAAGTCGCCGAAACGCAGCTTTAAGGTCACGGTGCCGGCGACGCGGCCCTTGGCGCGCAGGCGACGGCCGGTTTTCTCGGCCAACTGGACCAGCATACGGCGCATGGTTGCCGGGTCGGTCAGGTCTTCGCTGAACGTCCGTTCGCTGGAGATGCTTTTTTCGACGCGCTCGGTGACGACGGGGCGTTCGTCGATGCCACGGGCGAGCCGCCAGAGTTTGCCGGCTTGTTTTTCACCAACGACGTGGCGGAGGCTGGCTTCGTCACGGGCGTGAACGTCACCGAAGGTATGGATGCCGGACGCTCGTAGTTTGTGTTCGGTCTTTTCGCCGACGCCCCACATGCGTTTGATCGGTAGCACCGCCAGAAAGGTAAGAATCTCGGCCTCGGACTCGGGCAGGCGGGTCAGGCCGTCCGGCTTGTTCATGTCGCTGGCCAATTTGGCGAGAAACTTGTTGGGCGCGACGCCGACCGAGGCCGTGAGGGTCAGTTCTTCAAAAATAGCGGTGCGGATTTGTTCGCCGACATCTGGAAACAGCCGGAGGGATCCGCTGACATCGAGAAAGGCCTCGTCGACCGAAAGTGGTTCGATGAACGGGGTAAAGCGTTCGAAGATGGCCATCACTTGGCGGGAGACCGCGCGGTACTTTTCCATGTCCACCGGCAGAAAATGGCCGTCGGGACAGAGTCGTTTTGCGCGAACGCCCGGCATGGCGGAGAACACGCCAAAGGTTCGGGCCTCGTACGAAGCCGCGCAGACCACACCGCGCTTGCCTCCACCACCGACGATCACCGGCTGGCCTCGTAACTCGGGGCGATCGCGTTGCTCGATGGACGCATAGAAGGCGTCCATGTCGACGTGCAGGATGGTTCGGGGCCAAGACATTATGAACAACCTAATTGATCCGGACCGTCGGGTCGAGTTTTCGGTGCGAATGTGACGGATGGTCCTTTCATTCCCGCTCAATTTCAGAGCTTACATCGGGACGAAAATGGAAATCGAAGAATCCCCGCTTAAGGAACGGAGATGTATGCTTCGCCAAAAATCTCACGACATGCCAAACGATTCCGTATCGGAACCGGCGGGGTTCGTCGGGTGGTGGTGAGTGGACGGGGGGTGTCATGAACTTTCTCGCTGTCGTGTCCGACATGCCGGTCTTGAATCTACCGCAAATCGACCTTCTTTGGATGGGTCTATGTGCGTTTTTGGTGGTGTTCATGCAGGCGGGCTTCCTGTCCCTCGAGGCGGGCTTGGTGCGTTCGATCAACCGCATCAATGTCGCGATTAAAAACCTGTCCGACTTCATTTGTTCGACGGTCTCCTACTTTTTGGTTGGCTTCGGTTTGATGTTTGGCGGCAGCATCATGGGCTTGTTCGGCGGCGGAGCACCGCTAAGTTTGGGGGGGGCAGAGAGCCCCGGTCTGCTGCTGTTTGTGATGTACCAAGCCGCGTTCTGTGGCACCGCCGCCACCATCATCTCCGGTGCCGTCGCCGAACGAATGCAATTCTCGGCCTATCTCGCCTTGGCCATCTTTACCTCGACGCTCACCTATCCGATTATCGGCCACTGGATTTGGGGCGGCACGGTTCTGGGCGAACCGGGCTGGCTGAAGGCGCTCGGCTTCATCGACTTCGCGGGAGCGGCGGTCGTCCATGTGGTTGGTGGGGCAGCCGCATTGGCGGCGGTTATCGTGCTGGGTCCCCGCAGCGGACGCTTCGGTGAAAAGCGCCGCGATTTGCGCTCCAACGATCCGACCTTTGCAGCCCTTGGTGTGATGATCATCTGGCTCGGATGGTTCGGCTTCAACGGCGGCAGCACGCTGGCGTTTTCGCGCGATGTGCCACGGGTGCTGATCAATACTCTGCTGGGCGGCGGCGCCGGAGGTATCGCCGCTCTGCTGGTGGGGCCCGGACTGGATGGTGGAAAGTTCACCGTGATGCCATTACTCTCTGGCGTGCTCGCCGGTCTGGTTGCAATCACGGGAGGGGCCTTGTTTTTTACGCCGCTCGAGGCCCTATGTATTGGCTTCATCGGCGGCGTGATTGCGATCGCAGGCATCTCGCTGTTGGAGCGATGGCGGATCGACGATGTGGTGACGGCGATCCCAGTCCATTTATTCGCTGGGATCTGGGGCGTCTTGGCGGTCGCCGTATTTGGCGGAGGCGATGGGCTCGCAGCGTGGGCCAACCGGAGTCGCGTGGCATTTCTCTGGGTTCAATTTCTTGGCGTCGCCGTGGCTGGCCTTGCTGCCTTCGGAGCCACGTTCGGCTTCTTGCAGGTGTTGAAACGCACCACCGGGATTCGGGTCGATGCCGAGGCCGAACGAGTGGGGTTGAACATCAGTGAGCATGATGCCGGGACAGCCACCAACGACCTGATCGAGGCAATGCACGATCAACTCGCAACGGGAAATTTCAATCAAGCGATCGTGGCCGAGACCGGGACCGAGGTGGGGCAAATCACCACCATGTATAACCATGTGGTTGGACAAGTTGCGAGTCTGTCGGAGGACGAACGACGACTGCGTCAATCGATTCAGACCACCAACGAACGTCTCCGCGTTCAACGCGATATTTCGCGGGCCTTGTCGCGCAGTGGTTCGGCGGTCGAGGCGCTTACAGAAACTCTGCCTGTTCTGCTACGGTCTGGCGAATTCATTGGTATCCGCATCCTGCAAGTCAGTCCGGTTGACGACGCCAGTGCAGCGGAAGTGCAACACCAACTGCTGGCGTCCTGCTGGTTGCATGATGGCAGATTGTGGCAGAACCCCGAACAATCAGCGCCAGCGAGTGCCACGGATCGGTTAGGACCATGGCAGTTCTCGGACGAATTTGCCGAACCCGTTTCCATCACGCAGCGGCGCGTCTCGAAGCGCGACCTCTCGTGGTCGGCTTCTGGGCAGGGCGAGACGGACGGACCGGTCGAAGGCAGCGGCGGACCGTTGGTAATCAAACTCGCTCTGGCCGAACCGATTTTTGTTGGCGACCGGGTGTCGGCCGTCGCCATCTTTTACTCGATGCACGAGTGCTTGGACGCGTTCGCGGAAGGCGGACTCGTCGACGGTTTGCTCTCCGAACTCGCCTATCTGCTCGAACGGGACGTTCGCGAGGCGGCGTTGAAAAGCGCCCTCAAGGCCGCCGAGGCCGCCGCCCAAGCCAAGGCGGATTTTCTCGCGATGATGAGCCACGAAATCCGAACCCCGATGAACGGGGTCTTCGGCATGTCTCAGTTGCTCGCGCAGACTGGGTTGGACCAAGAGCAACATTCCTACGTGGCGACAATACGGGAAAGCGCCGACGCGCTTTTGGTCGTGATTAACGACATTCTTGATTTCTCCAAATTCGACAGCGCAAATTTCCATTTGGAGGTTCGGGATTTCCTCCTCGAGGACGTGGTTGCCGGTGCGATAGAACTGCTGATGCCGAAGGCTTCAAACAAAGGCTTGGAACTGATGTTTTCCTTGGACCCTCGGTTGCCGGCGGCCGTTGCGGGCGATGCCATTCGCCTCCGCCAGATCCTGATCAATATTCTTGGTAACGCGGTAAAATTCACCAGCGAGGGCACGGTGTTTGTGAAGTTGATGCCAGCCGATTGCGACAGTCCAGGCCGCCTCGCAATCCACTGTACGATCGAGGACTCCGGCATCGGAATTCCGGCGGATATCGTGCCAAACTTGTTCGACAGCTTCACCCAAGCCGATTCCTCGACCACACGGGAATACGGCGGCACTGGGCTTGGCCTGGCGATTTGCCGGAAACTTGTCACGGCAATGCAGGGCAAGATCTGGGTGGAGAGCAACGTGGGCGAAGGGTCGACCTTTCATTTCACCGCCCGGTTTGCTCCTGCAAGTGTGCAACCGCTAACGCCAGCGGGGGGCGATGCCTCCGAAATGATCGGCCGTCGCGTGCTGGTGGTCGACGACAACGAGACCAATCTCGAGATTCTTGAAAAGCAACTGGTCCTGTGGGGAATGGAACCGGTGGTGCTTTCCGATCCGATGAAATTGGAGGGGGTCTTGGCGCATGAGTCCGCGTTCGATCTCATCTTGCTCGACTTCCACATGCCCGGACGAGACGGGGTAGAAGTCGCCTCGATCGTACGCCAGGATCCGGTCCATTCCGCGACTCAAATGGTGTTGCTCTCCTCCGTCGAACCCGAACTTCTGCGTCCCCGAGCGAGTGAGATCGACCGTCTGTTTCATGCTCATTTGACCAAGCCGCCTCGATCCAAGACCTTGTTCAAGACCATCCACGACGCACTGGTCGTTGTGCCCGTGACCAACTCGGTTCCACTTCTTGCCCCGAGCTTAGCCGAACAGCCGCCGAAGCTCTCGCCGACGTTTGGTCGAGATCATCCCTTACGTATTCTGCTGGTCGATGACAACGCGATCAATCGGAAGCTCGCCTCTTTGATGCTGAAAAAACTCGGCTACGGCCCCGTCCTAGTCACCAGCGGTAAAGAGGCACTCGCGGCGGTATCCGAACAGGCCTTCGACCTCGTGCTGATGGATGTGGAGATGCCAGACATGGACGGACTCGAGACAACCCAGGCGATTCGAGCCAAAGGCGGGCGCTGTGCGGAATTAAACATTATCGCCCTGACCGCCGCCGCGCTGTTGGAGGATCGCGAACGCTGTCTCGCGGCGGGGATGAACGATTACATCACCAAGCCCCTCTCGCAAAAGGAGTTGCTTCGGGTGTTGGCTAATGCGCACGCCATTGACCACGCCGAAACCCCGCCCGCCAGCGAAGTCTCGCCGCTTGACAAGCCTGCACTGGGGGGCAACGGATCGTCGGCGGTGACGTCGATTGGATCAGACGAATTGACCTTGATCACGGACGGAGATCCGACCGTGGAGCATGAATTGCTGTCCACCTTTTTGGACGACATGGCCCGAACCGAGCACATCCTCAGCGCCAACCTGAAAGCGGGCGCTTGCAAACCTATCGGTCTCGCCATGCATTCGGTGAAGTTTCCGATGTTGATTTTCGGATCCAAAGAACTCTCCGATCTCAGCGGCATGATCGAGACGCAAGCCCGCGCCGGTGATTTAGCCTCGATCTGCGCCACCGAGTCCCAGTTCCTCGAACGGAGTGCCTTGTTCCGGCGAGCTCTCAACCTTCGTCTCGCTGAACTTTCCGAGTTGATGACCTGAAAAACAACAACCCGATCGTTTCAAAACAAAGAAAACAAAGAATGGTTCGCATTGAAACCGGTGTGGTCGAAGACGCCTCGTGCGAGGTCCTGAGGACTCGCCGCTTGAACTGGGCCGTGGTTTTCATGCGCCAATTTTGGTGTTGAATCGCCCTACACGCCGCTTCTTGGCAAGGGGGGCTTGTCAGACCCGCTGATGTTCGGCATCGTTCGTGCATGCCGGCTAAAAACTTCACCCACCTCCACTTCCACACTCAGTATTCGCTCCTCGACGGGGCCTGCAAAATCAAGGAGGCGGTGAAGCACGCCAAGAGTCTGGAGATGCCCGGGCTCGCGATTTCCGACCACGGCGTGATGTACGGCGCGATCGAATTTTACCGCACCTGCATGGCCGAAGGCATCAAGCCGATCATCGGTTGCGAGATGTACATCACCGACAACCGGATGACCGAACGCAAGCGCGAGGCGAACGGCAAACAGTCGTTCCACCTGCTGCTGCTCGCCAAAAACCTCACCGGCTACAAAAACCTCATCCGCCTCACCTCTGGCGCGCACCTCGAGGGCTTCTATTACAAGCCGCGCATCGACAAAGAATTTCTCGCCCAGCACAGCGAAGGACTGATCGGCACCACCGGCTGCCTCGCCGGCGAAGTGCCGCAGTTGATCATGGACGGCGACGTCGCCGGCGCGCGCGAACGCATGGGCGTGTACGAGGACATTCTCGGCAAGGAAAACTACTTCGTCGAACTGCAGGACCACGGCTTGTCCGAACAACGCATGGTCAATCAGGAGCTGATAAAAATCGCTTCGCAGGAAGACATGAACCTGATCGCGACCAACGACGTCCACTACGTGAAGCGGCAGTACGCGGAGGCCCACGAAGTGATGCTGTGCATGCAGACCGGTTCGGTGATGAGCGATCCGAAGCGTCTGAAGTATGGCTCCTACGAGTTTTACATGAAGTCGGCGGACGAGATGTGGGAGCTGTTCGGCAAGGATCATCCCGAGGCGATTCACAACACGGTCAAAATCACCGAGATGGTCGACACCGATCTCGGACTCGACCGCGGCGACGTGCATTTCCCGAACTTCGACTTGCCCGAAGGCCACGATCCCGAGAGCTATCTGCGTCATCTCGTTCAAGAAGGCATCGCCAAGCGTTACGACATCGTCGACTTCAACAAGCCCAAGACCGAGTTCGAAACGACGGTGCGCGACCGGATCGAAACCGAGATCGAAGTCATCCGCATGAAAGGCTTCCTCAACTACTTTATCGTGGTCGCCGACTTTACCAACTGGGCCAAGGACACGGGCATTCCGGTCGGTCCCGGACGCGGTTCGGGCGCGGGTTCGATCGTCGCCTACTCGCTCAACATCACCACCGTCGACCCGCTGAAATACGGGCTGCTGTTCGAACGTTTCCTCAATCCCGAACGCGACAGCCCGCCCGATTTCGACATCGATTTCTGCATGACCAAGCGCCCGCAGGTCATCGAATACGTGAAGAACAAGTACGGCATGGAGAATTGCGCCAACATCATCACCTTCGGCACCATGGGCGCCAAAAGTGTGATCCGCGACTTGGCGCGCGTCCTCGAAATCCCCCTCAATGAAGCCGACCGGCTCGCCAAACTCGTCCCTGACAAACCCGGCACGACGCTCGCATCGGCGATGGAAGACAGCCCCGATTTCCGCAACGCCGTCAACGCGGATCCGAGCGCCAAGACGATCATGAAATACGCGCCGATGCTCGAAGGCCTGATCAAGAGTTGTGGCGTTCACGCGGCCGGCATCGTCATGGGCGAAATGCCGCTGATCGATCTAGTGCCGCTGTCGCGCGACAAAGAGGGCATGCCGATCACTCAGTACGAGATGGCCACGGTCGAACAGACCGGGCTGCTGAAGATGGACTTCCTCGGACTGAAAACCCTGACGGTGGTGCAAGAGGCGCTCGATAATATTGAAAAAAGCACCGGCGAAAAACTGATCGCCGACGACCTGCCGTTGGACGATGAGAAGTCGTTCGAGCTGCTTACTGCTGGCGATACCGTCGGCGTGTTCCAGGTCGAGTCCGGCGGCATGCAGGACATGTTGCGCAAGTTCAAGCCGAAGAAGTTCGAAGACATCATCGCGTTGATCGCCTTGTACCGACCGGGTCCGATGCAATTTATTGAAGATTTCATCGCGCGTTCGCTTGGCTTGGTCGAAGTGAAGTACGACCATCCGTTATTAGAGACGATTCTCAAAGAAACGCACGGCTATATGGTCTATCAAGAACAGGTGCAGCGGGCTGCCAATCTGTTGGCCGGTTACACGCTGGCGCAGGGCGATATTTTGCGTCGTGCGATGGGCAAAAAGAAGGCCTCGGTGATGGCGGCGCAGCGTGAGATGTTCGTGAATGGTTGCAAAGAAGTGAACGAAATCCCGGCGAAGTTGGCGGGCAAAATCTTCGATGATATCGAACAATTTGCCGGCTACGGATTTAATAAATCACACTCGGCTGCGTACGCGGTGATTACGATGCAGACCGCTTGGTTGAAGGCGCATTATCCGCGTGAATTTATGGCTGCGTTGATGAGTTGCGAGATGGGCAATCCGGAAAAACTAAGTTGGTTTATTGGCGAAGCGTTGAAAATGGAAATCGAAGTGCGTCCGCCGGATGTAAACAATTCAGATGACCGTTTCCGGGCCGAAACGGATGGCATTCGGTTTGGTTTGTCCGGGGTGAAAAACGTGGGGCAGGGCGCGGTGGAGGAGTTTGTGAAAGAACGCGAAAGCGGCGGCCAGTTCGAGGGTCTGACTGATTTTTGCATGCGCGTGGATTCGTCCGTGGCGAAGAAAAATACCTTGGAAGCGCTGATTCTCTGTGGCGCGTTCGATTTTAGCGGCAACAACCGAGCCGCGATGGCGGCCGGGGTCGAAGCGATCATGGGCCGCGCCGCCGCCGATCTGAAAGACAAGCTGGCGGGGCAGGGGAACTTGTTCGATCTGATGGCGCCGCCTGAGGGTGATGTTGGTAAAACAAAAGACGAGTTGCCTGACGTCGATCCGTTCGACGACCGCGTTCGTCTAGCCAAGGAAAAGGAACTCGTCGGCTTCTACATTTCGGGCCACCCGTTGAAAGAATACGAATGGGCGCTGAATACCTTTTCTCTCTTAGAATTGACCGAACTCGCCGACCAACCGCAAGGCACAATCACCCGCGTTGGCGGACTCGTCACCGCGTATCGAAAATTGTATACGAAAAAGAATCAGGACCCGATGTGCGCGTTTACCTTGGAAGGCATTCGCGGCACCATTGAAGTGGTGATGTTCCCCGATCACTATCGCAATTTCGGCGAGCACATCGGTCCGGATGTGGCGATCATGATGGCCTGCGAACGCATGGATGAGGATAATAAAGTCCAATGCCACGAAGCCTATCCTCTTGGGGAGGCGCACAAGCACTATTGTGAAGGTATGGCGATCCACTTTGACGGTGAAAATTTAGATGAAAAGCTAATGGATGAGCTGCGCAATCTCATCGAACGCCACCCCGGCGACATCCCGCTCGAACTCCGTATGATGATGGATACCGCCGTGGTCGCCGTCGTCCCCGAACAACGTCTCTGGGTCGAACCCAACAGCGCGCTCGGCGACGCGCTCGGTGCCTTGGTTGGTTCGGAGAATATTGAGACGAGTATTTT
>ENA-ORXR01001417-ORXR01001417.1-marine-metagenome-genome-assembly--contig:-NODE-1417-length-25436-cov-4.238850_pt1 | contig 25436 bp, 20 predicted proteins | sample MGYA00237866_ERZ511479 | MGnify/ENA metagenome assembly ERZ511479 | reverse complement strand
GATTTGGGTACGACGATCACCAATGTTGTGGTTGCTGACAGTGATCAGACTGAAGAGGACACGGACACGAATGATGTGCCGGTTCCGGCTCCTGGTTTGGATGTCACCAAGACCAATGATTCGACGACGACGTTTGTTGATGCTGACGGCAGTGGTGACCTCTCGGTCGGTGACACCGTCACTTACACGTACACGGTTGAAAACACCGGCACCGCCACGCTGACGGGTGTGAGTGTGGTTGATGATCTGTTGGGTCCTGTGACCCTGTCTGATCTCGCTGGCGATGGTGTGACCACGTTGGCTCCGGCCGCGATTGAGTCGGGCACGCTGTCTTATGTGATCGAGTCCGGTGATTTGGGTACGACGATCACCAATGTTGTGGTTGCTGACAGTGATCAGACTGATCCGGTTGATGACACCAACGATGTTGCCGTGCCCAGCCCGACGCTCACCGTGTCCAAGGTCTTCACCAACAACGACGATGCAGACAACTCCGGCTACGTGAGCCTTGGCGACACGCTGACGTACACGATCACTGCGACGAACGAGGGCACGGCTGCTCTCACCAATGTTGTCGTCTCTGATGATGTGACTGGTGACTTCACCGGTGATGGAACGAATGCGACGTGCGACAGTCCGCTAGCGCCAGATGCCACCTGCGTCCTTACGGTTACCTATGTTGTGCAGCCAGATGACGCGACGGCTGGTGAGATCGTCAACACGGGCGCCGCCGACTCTGATCAAACGCCACAGGACGACGACACGGTCGAAACGCCCGTTGAACAGAATCCTGAGGTCACGCTCGTGAAGGACTTTGCGGGCGATGATCCCGAGCAAGTTGTTGCCGGCAGCGCCGGTAGCTCCTTCACACTTATTGTCACCAACACCGGCGATGTGCCACTGATTGACGTTCTCGTCGAGGACATCGTGGACAGTCGTCTGACGGTGATTGGGTTGTCTTCTACCGACGGTGCTGACGCAGACACCGACGCCGATCCTCAAACGGTCGAATGGCTCGTCGGAAGCCTCGGCGTGGACGAGTCGGCCACGATCCTTGTCATGTTCACAGTCGATGTGTCCGTGCCGTCGGGCCAGCTGGTCAACGTGGCTACGGTGACGGCTGAAGGGCCTCAGGGTGATCCGCAGGATCCACAAGACGACATCACTGACCAAGGTAAGGACGACATCGAGATCTTGTCCGATGTTGTCCTGTCGATAGTCAAGACGTTCACTGCTGACTCGGTAGCTCAAGGCAGCGGCGGGACCTTCACCCTCGAGGTGACGAACGATGGTCCGGTCCCAGCTACTGCAGCAAACGTTACTGACACCGTGAACAGCTCTCTCGTCGTTACCGGCGTCAGCACGACGGCTGGTGATTGTTCGGCAAGTGTCGGCCAAGAGATTGACTGCACTGTCGACCTCGCCGGAGGCGACAGCGTGACAATCACGGTCGACTACACCGCTTCGCCATACTTGGCTACGACCCCGAGCTTCGGTGCCGATGGCGGATCTGAATTACGGTTCGTCTTCGTCAACGGCTACGTGCTCGAGGGAGCAGCCGAAGGAACAGTCACCCTCTACGACGACACTGGCGCAGTAGTTGCTACCTACACCGGCGGTGCGAAGAGCGACTTCTTCTTTGACCCGCCCCTGGTCGACGGCATCGACAATGCTGGCTTCAACCTGCACCTCTCGTGCTCTGACTCGTTCGAGGACGGCTTCGGTGCCACCGGTGGGCCAACGCAAGGTGTCGACGATCAATGGGAGATGGCTTTCGCGTCGATCAACCGCTACAAGCAGGGTGACTTCTTCCGCAGTTGTGGCACAACAGCTAGTGCATTCGGTGTCGACAACACGGCAACGGTCACGTGGACTGATAGCGCCGGCGAGCATGAGGACACCGACGATGCCACGGTGACCATTCCTCCTGGCGAACCAGTGCCCGAGTCGCAATTGACGATCTCGAAGCCGGCTCCGGAGAATGCCGACGAGGATGGTTCGGGTGACGTGAGCGAAGGCGACACGTTGACTTACACCGTCACGGCTACCAATACTGGTGCGGTCAATTTGACCAATGTCGAGGTCATTGATGAGATGATCACACCGCGTTCGATCGTGTGTCGAGGCGTGACCCGGCCGGGCGAGACATGCGTTCTTGTCGGCACCTATGTGGTGACGGCCGAAGACGTCGAGGCCGAGTCGATCGTCAACATAGCCAGTGCTATGTCGCAGCAAACTGACGAAGTGACTGACGACGAAATCACTGTTGTTGTGCCTCCGCAGGTGCCGACTCCTCGCACATTCACTCCGCCAGCTGAACCTGATCCCATCCCTGAACCAGATAATGAGCCCGACGAAGTCCTTGGCATCGTAGAGTCTCCACCGCTGGCACTTACGGGCATTGAAGCAGCCCAGACTCTGCAAGTGGCGCTTGCGCTGATCGCCGGCGGCCTCCTGCTTATGGGTACCGCAAGGCGAATGCGACGCGAGGACTGAACGATAGGGGCTCGCCCCCGCTGAATCGGCCGGAAATCCTGGACAAAACGTTGGCAACGGGACGTGCGAAACTACTCTTGCGCCTCTAGAGTTAGCACTCTCGTATTGAGAGTGCTAGCTGCCTAGGGAGGGCCCCGCACCATGGCTAAGTCCATAACATTTGACGATCAAGCTCGTCGTTCGCTCGAAAAAGGGATGAACACCCTGGCTGATGCGGTCCGAGTCACACTCGGCCCCAAAGGTCGCAACGTTGTTCTCGACAAGAAGTGGGGCGCACCCACGATCACCAACGACGGTGTGTCGATCGCAAAGGAAATAGATCTTGAAGATCCACTCGAGCGCATTGGCGCCGAGCTGGTCAAAGAGGTCGCAAAGAAGACCGACGATGTAGCAGGCGACGGCACCACTACCGCCACGGTTCTTGCCTGGTCGATGGTTCGTGAAGGCCTCAAGAACGTGACCGCGGGTGCAAATCCCATGTCGGTCAAGCGTGGTATCGAGGCTGGCGTCGAAGCTGCAGTTGCCTCGATCAAGAAGAGCGCCAAGCCTGTCAACGACAAAGAACAGATTGCACAGGTTGCGTCGATTTCAGCCGCTGACACCGAGATCGGCGACGCCATTGCTGCCGCCATCGACAAGGTCGGCAAAGACGGTGTGATCACCGTCGAAGAAAGCCAGACCTTCGGTATGGATATGGACCTGGTCGAGGGCATGCGCTTCGACAAGGGCTTCCTGTCGCCCTACATGGTGACCGACCCCGAGCGTATGGAAGCCGTCATGGACGATCCCTACTTGCTGCTCGTGGGCTCCAAGATCGGTGCCGTGCGCGACATTGTCCCCGTGCTCGAACAAGTCATGCAGTCGGGTAAGGGACTGGTGATCATCAGCGAAGACGTCGAGGGCGAAGCACTCGCAACGCTCGTGGTGAACAAAATCCGTGGCACGTTCAACTCGGTAGCCGTGAAGGCCCCCGGCTTTGGCGACCGCCGCAAGGCAATGCTGCAGGACATGGCCATCCTGACCGGTGGCCAGGTCATCACCGAAGAAGTCGGCCTCAAGCTCGAGAACGTCGGGCTCGACATGCTCGGTCAGGCTCGCAAGGTCGTCATCACCAAGGACGAAACCCTCATCATCGAGGGCGCCGGCAAGAAGTCCGACGTCGCTGGTCGCATTGCCCAGATCAAGAGCGAAATCGAAAACACCGACAGCGATTACGACAGCGAGAAGCTGCAAGAGCGTCTGGCCAAGCTGAGCGGCGGCGTTGCTGTCCTCAAGGTCGGCGCCGCTACCGAGGTCGAGCTCAAGGAAAAGAAGCACCGCATCGAAGATGCTGTTTCGACCACCAAGGCTGCCATCGAAGAGGGCGTTGTTGCCGGCGGTGGCGTCACGCTGCTTCGGGCCCAAAAGGCCGTCGAGAAGCTCATCGAGTCGATCGAAGATCGTGACACCGCAACCGGTGCTCGCATCGTTGCCAAGGCGCTCGAAGGCCCTCTCCACCAGATTGCCATCAACGCCGGCATGGACGGTGGCGTGGTTGTCGACAAGGTGCGCAACCTGAAAGGCAGCAACGGCCTGAACGCTGCTACCGGCGAGTACGAAGACCTGGTCAAGCTCGGCGTGATCGATGCTGCCAAGGTGACGCGCTCTGCACTGCAGAACGCTGGTTCCATCGCCGCACTGTTCCTGACGACCGAGGTGGTCATCAGCGATCTGCCCGAAGAAGACGGCGCTGGCGGTATGCCAGACATGGACTTCTAGCAAGTCCAACCGTCAAGACATTCTGAACGAAGGGGCGCCGATGGCGCCCCTTCGTCGCGTCCGGCAATTGTCCATGCGCCTGGCGCATGGACAATTGCCGCTAGCCAGATCGGCCGCTGGCCCGAATGCGGAAACTATTGTGGTGCCGCTAGTGGGCGACGTCTTGGCAGGTGTGGCACTCGAGTTGGATTGTCGAGTGCGCTATGCCGAACCTCTCGGCAAGGTCGTCCTGTACTGCATGCATGGTTTCTTGGGCGTCGTGCAGGTCGAGGGCTTCGTCGATGACCACGTGTGCAGTCATGGTCGCCGAGCCTGGGCCCAGCGAGCGGGTGTGAATATGGTGCACGTCGTTGAACCCTTGGGTCGATCGCAGGAACTCGTCGATCTGGTCGATGTCTGCGTTCAGGGGTGCCCGGTCGAGTAACTCACCGCCGGCGGTCCGCAGCACGTTGTAGGTGCCGTGCAACACCAGCACGTTGATGAGCAGCGACGCTGCGGGATCGATCCAGGCGTAGCTCGTGCCTTGCAGAACGAGCCCAGCCATGACTACCACGACCGAACCGGCCAGGTCCACAATCAGGTGAAGGCGAGCGGCCTTGAGAGACAGGTGATCGCCTTCGCCCAGAATCAGCACACTGGCGCCGTTGACCACGACGCCGGCAATGCCGATCAGTACGACTCCGCCGCCATCGACGTCGACCGGGTCGAAGAGCCGCCCGACAGATTCGTAGGCGATCCAAACGATCGAACCAAGCAGTAACAGACCCGACGTGTACCCGCCGAGTGCGTCGATCTTGCCCCAGCCGTAGCTCATCGATGTCGTTGCGGGGCGACGTAGCAATACCAGCGCAACGAGGGCGGTGAGCAGGCCGACGGCATCGACGACCTGGTGCAGCGCATCGGCCAGCACGACCACCGATCCGAGCGCCAAACCAACAATGACCTGCACGATGGCGAACGCGACGTTGACACCGGCTGCGTAACCGAGACGAGTATTGCTGATCTGGCTGTGATCATGACTATGCCCGCCATGGCTGACGGTATGCGAGTGATCGTGCGCGGCCATTGCTCAACGATAGGGCCTGTCATTTGTTATCTGAACAGACCCCGGGGCGGCACAGGTGATCTGGTTGGGGTGGGGATAGCGTCTAGGCGTGGGTCGTGGTCGCACACAGACAGTGATGGCACATCATTTCGATGGTGAGACGTTGCGCCGTCGCCCTGAAGAACTAGTGGTCGAAGAACCGTTGACGGTGCGCATCAACGAGGTCGACGTCGCCACCACCATGCGCACACCGGGCCACGACTTCGAGTTGGCCGTTGGTCTACTGCACGCCGATGGTGCACTCGGCGGCGCGCCAGTCGTCGACATCCGCTACTGCGCGACCGGCACGGCCGTGGATACCGAATTCAATGTGGTGTCGGTGCTGGCTCCGGGTGCGCCCGAAGCTGTACCTCGTCTCGGCGTTATCAGCTCATCGTGCGGGCTGTGCGGCACCGAAGCAATCGGCGAGTTGGTCGAGCGCATCTCACCTGTTGCCGCGGCGCCAGCCATTCGCGAAGAGGTGCTGCTGCGCGTCGTCGGCGCAGTGGCCGGCCATCAGCCTGTATTCGACCGAACGGGTGGCCTGCATGCGGCGGCGTCCTTCGATGCCGACGGCACGTTGCTCGAAGTCCGCGAAGACATTGGTCGCCACAACGCCGTCGACAAGGTCGTGGGCCGCATGCTGCTCGATGGCGACTTGCCTGCGACCGGCCTGGGTCTGTTTGTCAGCGGGCGAGCGTCATTTGAGATGGTGCAAAAAGCCTGGGCGGCGGGATTTGTCGCCGTCGTTGCCGTGAGTGCGCCGTCGGCGCTGGCGGTCTCGGCGGCCGACGCGGCGGGTATGCAGCTGGCCGGCTTCGCTCGAAACGGCACTCTGAACGTGTATGCCACCATCCGACCACCAGACGCACCTGCTGCTGATTCGGCGGCCGAAGGAGAACCGGTTTTATGACCATGAACGACATTCGCCCCGCAACTGGACAGGGCGTACTGCACCTGTTCTTCAAGACCTCGCCGGCCGTCGACAGCGCTGCTGCGGTGGCGGCAGTCAAGGCAGCGCGTGGTCGCGATGACCAGGTCGTGTCGGTTGCCATGCTGGGCCACAAAGCCGACGTCGCCGTCATGGGCATCGGCCCCAACCTGTGGTCGCTGCGCGAACTGCAGACCGACTTGGTCGCATCTGGTCTCGAGTTGGTCGACAGTTATGTGTCGCTCACCGAGCTGAGCGAATACTCGAAAGGCATACCCGAAGAGATGCAGAACATGCGTCTGTATCCGGAGCTGCCGCCCGAGGGCAAGCACGCCTGGTGCTTCTATCCCATGTCCAAGAAGCGGGTCGGCGACGTCAATTGGTTCACCCTCGAATATGACCGACGCAAAGAGCTCATGTACGAACATGGCACGTCTGGTCGCAAATTCGCCGGCCGCATCGTGCAGCTGATCACCGGTTCGACTGGCCTCGATGACTACGAATGGGGCGTGACCTTGTTCGGCGTGCACCCCGATGACCTGAAAGAAGTCGTGTACACCATGCGCTTCGACGAGGCATCTTCGGTCTATGCCGAGTTCGGTCCGTTCTATACCGGCATGGTCGCAGAGCTCGCCGAGATCCTGGTCTGAGTAGCGACGGTTCGCACGTTTGCCCGAGACCGGCGATACTGGGTGGGTGACTCAGGGCCGCTCAGGTCGGCTGACCCCGCCGACCGCGTTTGTCTTCACCGACGTTGTCGGGTCTACCAAGCTGTGGGCAGCCGACCCAGAAGCCACCGGGCGCAGCTTCCTGATCCACGACGCTGCCGTTCGTACGGCGCTCAAGGACAACAACGGCGAGGTCTTTGGCTGGGCCGGTGACTCATTTCGGGCGGCCTTCGAAGATCGTCATGACGCCGTTGCTGCGTGCAGGACGGTGCATCAAGAGCTGGCCAATGCCGATTGGGGCAATGGCCCGGCGCTGACCGTTCGCATCGGTGTCACCTTTGGACAAGCGCTGCATCGCGACGGCGAATACTTCGGCCCGACGCTCAACACTGCTGCTCGCCTCGAGGAGATGGCCAGGCCAGGCCAGACGGTATTGAGCGCAGCTGCTGTTGCCGGATTGGATGGCGTCACGATCACGGCGCTTGGTCGCCAGCGTGTGCGTGATGTGGCCGAGGCCATTGAACTCTTCCAGCTGGGCCAGCAGCGGTTTGCGCCGCTACGCACGGTCGACGCGTCGTTGTCGACGCTGCCGCCGCTGACCGGCACACTCGTTGGCCGCTCCGCAGCCATCACCCAGACCCTGGCCGGCCTCGATGACCGCCATCCGGTGGTTATTGTCGGCACAGGTGGGGCGGGCAAGACCCGCTTGGCGATCGAAGTCGCCCATCAAGCCATGCGTAATCACCCCGATGGCTGTTACTTCGTGGATCTGGCGCCGGTCACCGGCGGCGCTTCAGCGGGTGCAACGATCGCTCGCAGTTGCCGGATCAAGCTGACCCGAGACGACGCGCTCCAGGAGATCGCCGAGCATTTCGCGGATCGACACGCACTGCTGATCCTGGACAATTGTGAGCACATGGTGGACTACGCCGCAGCGTTCGTGAAGCTGCTGAGCCTCGAAGCGCCGGGGCTTCGGCTACTCGCCACCAGCCGCGAGCGGCTGGGAATCGCCGGTGAATGTCTGGTCAGACTCGGACCGCTCGACACCGGCGCCGACGGCGCCGCCGTCGACCTGTTCGTGCAACGAATCCGTGATCATGCGCCCGAGTTCGACCCTTCGACAGCCGAGATCGTCAAGATCGCCCAGATCTGTGAGCATCTCGATGGCATTCCATTGGCACTCGAACTGGCTGCTGCTCGAGCTGGCGTTCTTGGCCTCAGTCATTTGCTCGACGGCATGCACGACCGGTTCCGCATGCTGTCATCGGGTCGCGGCGACGGCACCCGCACGCTGCGCGAAGCCATCGACTGGAGCTTCGGGCTGCTGTCAGAACACGAACAGGACTTCTTCACCCGCTGCGGAATTTTCAACGGATCGTTCGACTTGCGCGCCGCATCGGCACTGGTGCCGGAGCTGGATCCACTCGATGTCGCCGACCTGTTGCATTCACTCAGCCAAAAGTCGCTGATCGTCGCCGAAGGAGCTTTGGGCGGGCGGTTTCGTCTGTTGGAAACGATTCGGGCCTACGCCATGTTGCGGCTCGAGGAACTCGGTCTCGAACAAGCTGTCGGCCAACGCCACTTCGAGCACTACCGCGATCTGGTTTCGGTCGACCAGTTCGTCGAAGCCTCCGATCTCGATCGGGCCGTCCGACTGGCTCCCGAATGGTCCAATATCGCAGGAGCACTCGAATGGGGATCGGATCGAGAGCTGTGGCTCGACACAGCCAAGCTGGCCATTGGTTGCTTGGGGCTGTGGGAAGACGCCGTGCCCACCGTCGAGGGGAAGCGATGGGTGCAGCAAGTCCTTTCGAATATCGATCCTGAGCTCGTCGAAGCGCATCGGCTGCGATACGGACTCTCGGCGCTCGAAGCTCAGCTCGACAACTTCGATGAGGTGAAGGACCTGCTCGCCCAGACTTGTGAGAGCCCGGTCATGGAGCTTCGTGCCAACGGGCTGGCGCTGATGGGCTACTTGGCGGCGCGGGTGACACCCGAGGCATCAGTGCCCATGTTCAACGCTGCAGAACAGTTGGTAGCTGAACACGAGTTGGGTCACGACACGGCTATAGCGACCATGTGGGCGCGCGGAGCCCATGCCCTGTACGCCCAGGACCTCGACGAGGCGTACCGCTGTTTTCGCAGCGGTTTCGATCTGGTACGCGACGCCCCCCATCGCACCGTGAACACCATCTTTGCCGGCCTGTCATTGGCAACCGTGCAACTGCTGCGTGACCGGCCGTCGGAAGCCCTGGCGACGCTCGACTCGCACAACTGGGCCGATTCACGCTGGGACTCGTCGCCCATCCTGCGGGCGGTTGCGCTCATCGATCTCGACCGGGCGAACGAGGCCACCGAATTGGTCTTTGCCTACGCGGCAGAGTCCCTTCATGGTCGGCTCTATCGCATGAGCAACGACGCCATGATCGGGTTTGCTGCCCTGGCGCTGCATCGCGGCGAGCATGAACATGCCTGGACACTCATGCAGCAGGCCGTCACCCCTCGCACGCCGTTCACGATCGGCCTGGTCGAGGGACTGGCCGACCGTATCGAGCGCGGCGAAGAGCTGCGATCGCTACACCGCGACCGCACCACATCGCTGTCCGAACTCGACGCCATCGCGCATGTGCGAGCCGAACTCGATCGCATGGGTGCCGCCATCAAAGACCGCACCAGCAGCTAGCGTCCTGGTCGGTCTCGGGTAGTGCTGGGAGGCCGCACGGATAGCGACAGGGTCAGAAGCCTCAGGCTCACGTTCCCGCTCTTGTTCGCAAGCAAACCCGCAGGGTGGGTTGACACCGACGGGCCGTTGGGCCACGGTGCAGCTTGCTCTCGAGTCGAAGTAGTCAGCTATCCGCTGAACCTCTAGACACTGACTACGCGTGGTCGGGATTGTTGGCGAAGAGCCAACGCAGTAGTGGAATGCCGATGGCGGCTGCGACCAACTGAGAGGCGACGAAGCCAACCGCATTGCCAGGATCGATGCCGGCGAAGCTGTCTGACATGGTCCGAGCAATGGTCACCGCCGGGTTCGCAAAGCTGGTCGATGAGGTGAAGAAGTAGGCTCCACCGATGTAGCCGGCGACGGTGGCGGCAGCGAGTGAGGGTCGTCCAGCGGTGACCACCCCATAGATGACCAGCAGTAGCCCGATCGTGGCTATGCCTTCGCTGAACATCAGGTTGAAGCCTGATCGGTCCTTGTCCGAGATGTTGATCGCTGCCAGGTCGAACATGACGTTGGCCGCCATGACCCCGGCGATACCGCCGGTGATCTGGGCGATTGTGTAGCCGACAAGTTCGCCGGTGGTGACCGTGCCACGGACTCGTTCGGCCATGGTCACGACCGGGTTGAAGTGGGCACCCGACACGGGTTGCATGGCCAGGATCAATGCCAGAAGAACGCCAGCAGTGGCGAAGGCATTCGCGAGTAGCTGCACAGCGACGTCGGCGCTGAGCCGTTCGGCCATGATGCCGGAGCCGACAACACCGGCAACGAGCAAGCCGGTGCCGAGGAACTCGGCAACCAGCTTTCGTGGATCTACTGCAGACACGCGTGGAGGGTACTTGCGGACGCGCTAGCAGCAGCTCTTGGTGGCGCCAGCTGCGGGCACTTCGGGAGCGGCGGACGCTTCGGGCGCACAACACATGGTCAAGCCATCGCCGGAGATGACTTCGTTCTCCATTTGTTCGCTGTCGCCGGTGCGAACGTAGAACTCCCACCGGATGGCGTCGGGACCTTGCAGCCAGGTCTCGGTCTTCTCGGCATAACAGCACACCGTGTCGTCGATACCGGTTGTCTCGAGGCCCGCTTGAATCAGGCGTTGTTCTGCGGCGATCACTTCTTCGGAGGTGGAGACTTCGACGCCGAGATGGTTGATGGTGCCGTCTTGGCCACCTTCGAACAGCACCAGCTTCAACGGAGGATTTGCGATGGCGAAGTTGGCGTAGCCGGGGCGAAGGCGAGCAGGTTCGGTGCCGAAGAGCTTGGTATAGAACGCAATGGAGTCTTCGAGGTTGGTCACATTCAGCGCCAACTGGAGTCGCTGTGTGGTCGGGGTGTCCGTCATATTGATCATGGTCAATATGTTAGCCACATATCGACAGATGTCAATACGTAATTTCTGTGGCAGACTGGGAGGGTGGCTCACGTGCTGGATGCAACCGTTCAAGAATCTGCGTTGCGACCGCTGTGCTGTCCCGGCCTCGATGATCCGTCGCTGAGCGAAGCCGAGGCCGAAGAGATCGTGGTCATGCTCAAGGCGCTGGCGGACCCGGTTCGGTTGCGGCTCATGAACTTGATTGCGCGGGGCGGCGAAGCATGCGCATGTGATCTGCCCGCCGCGCTTGGTCGCTCTCAACCAACGGTCAGTCACCATCTCAAAGTGCTGGTCGAAGCCGGCCTGCTCGAACGCGAAAAACGCGGCAAGTGGGCGTGGTTCGCAGTGCGCACCGAACAGCTGCAAGCCCTGGGTGGTGTCTTCCAAATCGTCGACCCCGCAGCCCATATTTCAACGTGATCCAACCAGGCCTACCAAGTACCTGTGCCTAGGTGCTGAGCAACGGGGTCAGGCGACGACGACCTCGAGCAAGGTGAGATCGGCCGAAGCATCGTGCAGCCTCCACGTGACGCCTGAGGGAATGGCGACGCTGTCGCCAACAGCCATTGCTGTGGGCTCGGAGCCGTCGACGACAAAGTGGGTGGCGCCCTCGAGCACGAACAGAAACCAGAACTCACTGTCGTGACTGGTGGAAGCGGTTGCGGTTTCGCCTGCGTTGCGAAGGATGCGGACGCTGGCCAAACCCTTGGTGGCCTGCTCGATTGCGGTGTGCTGCACTTCGAAGCACGGATGTGCTGCTGGCCCCCATGGGACCTGCGCGGCCTGATGACGCACGAAGGTCTGACCACCGAAGTCCCGGTCGGGGTCGATGGTGCTGGTCGGCAAGTCGAGTTCGTAGTCGAAGAAGGTGTCGTGCTCAGCCGGGCAACCAATCTCGACCACCTGCGCACCCGCCGAACTTTCCAGCACACGGTGTCGGATGTGCGGTGGTTGTAGCACGCAATCGCCGGCTTCGAGCCGAAACGGTTCTCCCTGGTCTTCGTACACCACGTCGACCCAGCCGCGATGACAGAAGATCATCTGAAAGCGAATGGCGTGATGGTGCACGAGATCAGGAACAGGACCGCCGTCGCACACCTCGATGTGTGATGCGATGAAGCGACCGCCGAGACGGGAAGGGATGAGATCGCGGTAGCGCATGCCCGCCCGCCCTATCACCCAGTTCGCGTCGTCGCCTGCTAGCGAGAACACGAGCTCGGGCGCCAGTTCGGGCACGACGACCGTGGTGACCGCCGGGTCGACGAATTCGATTTCGACGCCGTTGGGTGCGGTCAGCCGTGGCGCTGCACCGGACTCGATCCGCACCACCTGCGACGGTGAGGTCGACGTGCTGATCGCGGGATCCAGACACAGGCTGAGGCCGCCATGCGACACGACGGCCATAGTCGGGTTGTCGGCAGGGCTGATGCGATCGAGCCGGAAGCCGAGCTCGTCGGTGAAAAAGGAAAGTGTCTCGTCGAACGGATGCCCGCTCACGGAAATGCGTGCCTTTGCAGCCCCAGGTGTCATGGCTGAAACGCTACGGCTTCCTACAGCAATCTCCTAGCTGACAGATGCGCCCAGCAGCGTGCCGATCAGCCATGTCAACACCAGCGCCGCTGCACCCAAGCCGACCTGGCGTGCCACGGTGCGAATCTTCGACTTGCCGGTGAAGAACGACAGCGCGAGACCGACGCCCGCCGCAGCGACCAAACCGAGCACGATGGAAGCAACCAGTGCCCCGGTGCCATCGGCGAACAGCCATGGCAGCAAAGGAATGAAGGCGCCGATCGAGAACGCAATGAAGCTGCTGACTGCCGCAGCGACAGGCTGGCCGGTTTCGGCGGGATCGACCCCGAGTTCTTCACGAGCGTGCACTTCGAGAGCGACTTCGGGGTCTTCGTGGACCGCCTCGGCCATCTGCATGGCCTGCTTCTTGTCGATGCCTCGGCTGGTGTAGATCGCCGCCAGCTCTCGTGTTTCGAGCTGTGGTTTCTCGGCAATGGACTCGCGCTCACGATCGAGTTCGAACTCGATCAGTTCGCTCTGCGCCTTGACCGACACATACTCGCCCGCGGCCATCGATGCTGCGCCGGCGAGCAAGCCGGCAACACCGGCAATGAGGACCGACGATCCGCCGGTATCGGCCGCAGCAACTCCGACGATCAGGGCAACGTTGGAGACCAGGCCATCACTGACACCGAAGACGGCAGCCCGGGCAGTGCCGCCCTGGACATCGCGATGGTTGTGCACCATGTGGTCGTGATGATGGTCGTCTCCCATGCGCCAAACCTACCGCCGATTGGATACCTGTGCAGGAGTGAATCGGGTCTTTGCCGCGCCAGACTGCTAGCGATGTCTGCCAACAGTCCCTCTCTTGGCGACGATGAGACGACCTTTACTGCATACAGCACGGCGCTGGCCGAGGCTTTCGAGCTGGTTGCCGAGTCGTGGTTCGTGGAATTGGTCGAGAAGCGTGTGCCGGGCGCCACCGCAGATCACGGCCGCGCCGATGCGCTCCGGGCAGCGGCAGCAGATACTGCCGCCCAGCTACGGGCGCTGCTTGCGGCGGACATTGCCGTGCAACAGGTGGGGCCGCTGGAGATCCTGCGGCGCTCGGTGGTGGGCGCGCCGACCGAGATCCTGCAAGCCGTCGGGGCCGAACCGGTGCAACGAGATGACTTCGCGGTGACGAACTTTCCCGGCGACGTGTTCGACCTCACACCTGCTTCATTTGCGGACGTGGATCCAACCTTGCACGAGCCAGGCCTGGTGTGGGGCGCAGCAAAGGCGCACATCCATCTGCGTCGGCGCCGTGAGGCTGGCGGCCAATAGGCTCTGCAGCATGAGCGAAGACAGCACGCCTGCATCGAACCCGATCGTTGTTCTCTCAACTGATCTGATGGACCGGTCCAAGATCAGCGCCGCGCTACCCGATGCCAAATTTGTTCGGTCCACCGACAAGGTGGTCGAAATGGCGACGCAGGACACGCTGGTGATAGTGGACCTCGGCCGCCTCGACGACCCGTCGATATTGGCGACCATCGACGCTCGAGTGATCGCCTTCGGTAGCCATGTCAACGAGGAACAGCTGGCAGCAGCTGCGGCCACTGGAGCCGAGGCGCTCCCTCGCTCACTCTTCTTTCGGCGTCTCGAGACGGGCTCTCTGTAGTCAGTTGTTTCCGCAATGCGTCTTCATTGTTTCGGCAATATGAACAATCGCTCGCAGATGCCGACCAGGTGGTGAGGAGCCTCTAGACAGAGAGCCTCACACCCGCAGCCGGGTGCGCGAACTGCTCTGGGAGGCAATATGTCGGGTGATACCGCGTGGATTATGGCATCGGCAGCATTGGTGTTGCTGATGGTTCCTGGTCTTGCACTGTTCTACGGCGGTATGGTCCGTTCGAAGAACGTGCTCAACATGTTGAACATGAACTTCTACTGCCTGGGCATCATCCCCATCATCTGGGCGGTCGTTGGCATGAGCATCGCCAACGGCGACGGTGACCGCCAGTGGCTGGGCTTCTTCGAGTTCGGCGAAGTCTGGATGCAACAGCCCGATGGGGCAGAGCCCCGCGACATGGCCACGTGGGCATTCTTGTTGACCTTCGCCGTCATCACGCCAGCGCTGATCTCTGGCGCGGTTGCGGACCGAATGAAATTCTCTGCCTGGATGATCTTTGTGCCGGTGTGGTCGATCCTGGTCTACTCACCCGTTGGCTTCTGGATCTACGGCGGCTGGGCCCATGCCCTTCCTGCGTACGACACCGCTGGCGGCACGGCCATCCACATCAATGCCGGTGCTGCGGCGCTGGCGATGACAATCGTGCTCGGCAAGCGGCGCAACTGGCCAAAGCAAGCGTGGCCTCCCCACAACCTGCCCTTCGTGCTGCTCGGAACCGGCTTGCTCTGGTTCGGCTGGTTCGGATTCAACTCGGGCGCCCAGACCTTCGCGCCCCAGGCCTTGGCCAACACGTTCCTGGCTGGTGCCGCCGGAATGATGGGTTGGATGATCGTCGAAGTCATGCGCAACGGCAAGGCCACCACCCTGGGTATGTGTTCCGGTGTTGTTGCTGGCCTGGTGGCCATCACCCCCGCAGCCACTTTCGTTGGCACCATGTCATCGATCATCTTCGGCTTGTCTGCCGGTGTTATCTGCTTCTTCGCCATTCAGCTGAAAGAGAAGCTGGGCTACGACGACTCGCTCGACGTGGTCGGCATTCACATGGTCGGCGGCATCATTGGTGGTCTTCTCATCGGTGTTCTGGCCAGTAACGACGCATTCGGTGGCGCCGAATCGTTCGAACTCGAAGCTGGGGGCACGCTGCTGTGGAACCAGTTCATCTCGATCGTGGTGGTGCTGGCCTATTCGTTCGTGATGACGTTCATCATCGCCAAGGTGCTCGATGCCACCATTGGATTGCGAGTCAGCGAAGAAGCCGAGCAACTCGGCCTCGACACCAGCGAGCACGCCGAGACGGCCTACCTAGAAGGCGGCTTTCAACGCACGTAAGCCGGGCTACCCCCAGGCGCGGTGTATGGCTCGGGGTAGTTCTTCGGCCCACTGGATCAGGTCGTGGCCTGCTACCCGTTCGGTGAAGTGGTAGGGCGCATCGACCAGCATGAGGTATCCCGCCCAGGCCTCGGTCGCCTGGTGAAAGGGCCCCTCGAGCGTGCCGGCGCACAGATGTAGGAACGGGTGGTCTTCGGTCCACTCATAGGCCATGTCGGGTGGCATGCCCGTGCTGTACACAAACGCGTGACCGAATCGATGCGGGAAGAGGCGGGCCACCATGGCGGCGTGACCACCGCCGTCGCTGCATCCCCACACGCCACGACGGAGCGGTTCGGTGGGCACGCCGAGTTCGGCTTCGGCCCAGGCGGGCAATTCGTCGATGAAGAACTGTTGGTGGGCTTCGTAGAGCTGATCGTCGAAGCCGGGTAGGTACTCTGCGGCGCGAAGATTTCCACGGATGGGGTCGAACGAAGCCGAGTGGGCTGCCACGATCACGACCGGCGGACAGATGCCGGCTTCGACCGCGGCATCGAGGCGACGAGCGTACGGAGCGAGCATGTTGCCATCGGTCGCGTAGATAACCGGCGTGTCGTCGCCCGCTTCGTGTCCGGGCGGTCGATAGACCGTCACTGGTCGTGATTCGCCGAGCGCGTCGGACTCGACCGCGTGCTCGACGCTTGTGCCCAGCAGCGGATCGTTCGACGCCAGTTCGGGCGGCGCATTGCTGCCGCGGAATCGTCCGTCGTGCGAACCGCGCTCGAAGTTCATCGAAGGCATGCCGTCGGTGCGGTTGAAGGTATAGGTGATCACCGCCTCGTCGAGACGCTCGACGCGCAGACTCAGCACCTGTAGATCGTCGCCCGCAGGCCACGACTCGATCGCGAAAACGGGCGCGACCGTCACCGCAGAGTTTGACTCGGTGACAAACGTGATCACGTCGCCATCTGCCCAAGCCGTCGTGCCCTCCGCAGCTATTCGGGCTCGTAGTTCAGCGGGCTCGGGGTCGGTCCACACCCGACAGAAACGCTGGCCATCGGGAAGCCAGCCGGGCTGGGATGCACGATCAACGGCCAGTTGGCGCGACAACGAAGTCATTCTTCGCTGCAGTTCCGCCAGCGACGGCACCCCCAGATCAGCCCGTTCGTCGTCGCTCACGCGTTTGTCGACGGGCGGCTGCACGATGTCACCCTGGTGCTCGAGCATGACGGTGCCATAGAGCTGCGGTCGTCCGGTGTAGAGCGCAATCTTGTCGCTGGCCTCGGCATGGATCAGCCCGGCCCCGTCGATGCCAGCCTGATGAGCTTTCAGAGAAAGTCGCGCGACTGTGGGCAGATCACTCGGGTCGCCCGAGCCAGCCAGCAGGCGAGCGGCATCGAACGCAACTTCGCCATCGGATTCTTCGAGATCAGCGTGCTCACGGAGTTCGTGCAACAGGTCGAACCGAGCGCCATCATCGGCGTTTGCAGCCGCTACGACCAGTTCAGCAACACCGCGCTCACTCATACCGCGCACTGTATTGCAACGCTCCCTGCCTGAGTAGCCCGGATCACTCGCTGCGCTCGCAATCCTGTCGACGGTGCAATGGTCGGCGATCCTCGCAAGAACTGCGACCTCACGTGTACGCCGGACACGTTGCTTTCGGGTCAGACCCAGGGGGTTCGGTGTGAACAGCGCGTTTCGTTGGCGTTGCTCTTCGATGTCGGCGATTAGCCTGCAGGCATGTCAACTGGTGGATTCGCTGCGTCTCCAGAAATCAATCGCGAAGAACTCTTTGCCGACCGTTCGCTTGTTGGCACGGTTTTCTGCCGTGCCTACTCACGCCGGGTGGATGAGTGGCTACAGAAGCTGTTCAACGATCGGCTTGGCGGCCGTGCGGGGATCAGCCTGGTCGCAATCGGTGGTTATGGCCGCGGCGCGCTTAGTCCGCAGAGCGATCTCGACGTCATGCTGCTGCACAATGGGTGGAACGAAGCCGACCTCGAAGAAGCTGCGCAGGCGCTCTGGTTCCCGGTCTGGGACGAGAAGATTGCGCTCGGCCACTCGGTTCGCACCATTGGACAGAGCATCGAACTGGCATCAACCGACCTGGAGACGGCCACATCGCTGCTGAGCTTGCGTCATCTCGCAGGCGACGCCGAGTTATCAGATGACCTGGCCGAGCAATCGATTCGCGCCTGGCGAAAGAACCGGCGCAAGTGGTTGCCCCAGATCGTCGAAGATGTCCGCAGTCGCGAACGAACAAACGGCGAGGTCGCGTACCTGCTCGAACCGGACCTGAAGGCATCGAGTGGTGGACTGCGCGATATCAATGCGGTGCAGTGGATCGAATCGGCGGGGATCGCCTTACTCGACCAGGAGAAGCGAGACTTGCGCGCCGCGAACGATGTGCTGCTCGCAGCACGAGTGGAGCTGCACCGCGGCACCTCCCGCAAGGGCGACGTGTTGCTGCTCGAAGAGCAGGACTCGGTCGCCGACGCGCTCGGCATCGGGGATGCCGACGTGATGATGAGCCAGATTGCGGCGTCGGCTCGCACGATCACCTGGATCGCCGACGACGTGGCCTTGCGGGTCAGGAACAGTCTGCGTCGACTGAAATTCAGGGCCGGGAAACCCCGCACGGTCGACGAGCACATCCAGCTCGTCGATGGCACCGTTGCCGTTGCACCGCACAGCCCGGTTGCCACTGATGAGTCGCTGGTCCTGCGGCTCGCAGTCGCCGCGGCGGAGAACGAAGCTCGTCTCGATCGAGACTCGTTGGATCAACTCGTCGAACACGGACCGACGATCACAACACCATGGTCACGAGAGCTTCGAGAGCTCTTTGTCCGTCTCCTGCTCACCGGTGATCGCGCCATCCATGTCGTCGAGGCGATCGATCATGTCGGCTTGTTCGTGCGCTTGCTCCCCGAGTGGGAACCGAACCGGTCCAAGGTGCAGCGCAATCAATACCATCGCTTCACCGTTGACCGCCATCTACTCGAGGCGGCGTCGATCGCTTCGGGGCTCACCGACACCGTCGACCGGCCCGACCTGCTGGTGGTCGGTGCTCTGCTGCACGACATCGGCAAGGGATATCCCGGCGATCACACCGACGTGGGTGTCGTTCTGATCGACACCATCGCCACCTATATGGGCTTCGATGCCGACGACGTCGACACACTCAAACGGCTCTGTGAACACCACCTGCTGCTACCCGATGTGGCCACTCGGCGCGATATCGAGGACCCGGGCACGATCGCCGTGGTGGCAGAGCAGGTTCGTACAACATCGTTCTTGCACCTGCTCGCTGCGCTCACCGAGTCCGACTCGATTGCCACGGGCCCATCGGCGTGGACGCGTAACAAGGCGTACCTGACCACCGAGCTCGCTCGCTCGACCGCACGCTGGCTCGAGTCCGACGGTGATGACCACGTCGAATCGTCTTTCCCCAGCGAAGAGCACCTGGCCATCATGGACCAGCACGACCACGTCTTGCTGGGCAGCGACCATGTCCTGCAGGTGGTTACCGCAGATCGCCCCGGTCTGTTCGCTCGGGTGGCGGGCGCGCTGGCGCTGGCCAACCTGAGCATTGTCGACGCGCAGATCCATGCAACGGGTCCAAAGGCGCTCGAGGTGCTGCGAGTGGTCGACGCCGACGACGAAGACAACTCCATCGACTGGGATCGTGCGATCGGCCTGGTCGAAGATGTCTTGGCTGACGACGACGATCTGACGCCGCGTTTCGAGGCCCGAGAACGGTCGATCCTTCGTCGCTCGGTGCAGGCGCCAGTGCCGATCGAGACGATCCGAGTCGACTTCGACAACGACGTGTCCGCAGACTGCACCGTCGTGGAAATGGCGGGTCCCGATCGACTCGGTTTGTTGTACGAAGTCAGCTCCACAATGGTCGCCGCCGGGCTCGACACGCAACAGGCGAGAGTCCAGACCGTGGGCGGCGATGTCGTCGACGCGTTCTACGTGCAAACACTCGACGGCAGCAAGCTCACCGATGTGGGCGCGCAAGAGGCTCTACGTGCTGCGCTGCTCGAAGTCCTGAACCCCCGCACCGACGACTGAACTGTTGAGCGAGAAGCCCTGTCCGACGAGTGCCGGCCCGGGTGCAACGGTGACAGACGGTATGAGGGGAAGTCACTATGGCGGTGGTGTGCCTGCCCTGGCATCCTCTACGGGTGGCCCGCACGTTGACATCAACCGACCGCAGCTTGTTTCAAGCCACGGTTGTCGTGCGCTGGCTCACCTGGACATGGGCCGCCATTGGGCTGGCCATAAGTACCGAACACCTCGTGCATGCCACGACCGCCATGACCCTCATGGGCGTGGCGCTGGCTTTCACCGTCGCGACCACGGTGTTCTGGCGGACCGAGCCCGCTCGGCTGTCGACCGTGGTCGTGGTCGTCATCGAGGTGTGTATCGCAGCGCTTCTTCTCGTTGGCGACGGCTACGTGTACGCCGACTCACGCCCACAGTCGCTCCCGTGGGCGTGGCCGGCCGCGGGACTGGTCGCGGCCGGTGTAGTGCTTGGTCGCCGCTGGGCGGTGGTCGCCGCCGTGGGTCTTTCCATCGCCAGCTTCATCGGCGAGGGCTTGAACGATGGCGGCAACGGATTCGGCGAGTGGGGTGTCACGGCGTCTTCGAAAGCCGGTTTGTACATCATGACGGCGCTGGTCGCCGGGTACGTCGCCCATCGACTCCGCAAGGCTGAAGCCGAGATCTCCGAGGCGCGAGCCCGAGAAGAAATCGCGGTGCGCCTGCACGACGGCGTGTTGCAGACCCTGGCGGTGATCCAGCGGCGATCGAGCGACACCGAACTCGCTGCCCTGGCCCGTGACCAGGAACGAGACCTGCGTGACTATCTGGCGGGCACCACCAGCTCCCAGCCAGGCCTGACCGCATCGCTGCGCGAGGCCGCAGCGCTACACGAGCGACGTCATGGAGCCCGGGTCGACGTTGTCATCGCCGACGACGCCGAGGAACCTGGGCCAGATGTGATGGAAGCACTGGCAGGTGCGGTGGGCGAGGCGCTTGCCAACGCCGGCAAACATGCCCAGGCGGAGCGCATCGTGGTCTATGCCGAGCCCGACTGGGAATCAGGGTTGTTCGTGTCGATCAAGGATGATGGCATCGGGTTCGACCCAGAGACCGTGCACAAGCGCATTGGTCTGAAAGAATCAATTACCGGTCGCATCGAGGCGGTCGGTGGCCGGGTGGAGATTTCCAGTAAGCCCGGACGAGGCACGGAGGTACGGCTATGGGCTCCCTAGCAGCAGTGCGAGTGGTGATTGCCGACGATCATCAGATCTGGCGTGCGGGCGTGCGAGCCGACCTGGGCGACAACTTCGAGGTCGTCGGCGAAGCGGGCGACGGCACCGAGGCGGTAGAGGTCATCAAGGCCACCGAGCCCGATCTGGTGTTGTGCGACTTGAATATGCCCAACGGTGGTGGCATCAAGGTCGCCACCGAATGCGGCGAGATGACCCGAGTGGTCATGCTCACGGTGTCGCAGGCCGAACGAGATCTGCTCGAAGCAATTGCGGCCGGAGCGTGTGGCTATCTGCTCAAGTCCACACCATCAGACGAGTTGCGCAACCAGCTGTGGAAAGCTGCGCAGGGCGAACCGGTGTTCTCGCCGTCGCTGGCCGCGCTGGTGCTCACCGAGTTCCGGCGAGTGAGCAAGGCCGAGGCTCCGGGCGAAGCGCTGAGCGCTCGAGAGCGCGAAGTGCTGCAACATGTCGCTCGCGGTCACACATACAAGGAGATTGGCGAAGAGCTTTTCATCGCCGAGAAGACGGTCGAGAATCACGTGCGAAACATCTTGGCCAAGTTGCATCTCAACCGCAAGAACGAGTTGATGCGCTACGCCATAGAACACGGCATCGGGTAGAGCCATGAGCGCTGCCCACTCTGCTGCATTCCCTGTGTGCATCCGACTGTCGAAAGGCCTGCGCGTCTATATCGTTGTGTTTGGAGCGACCTGGCTTTTAGTGATTTTTGCCATGATGTTTCTGGGCAGTACGTCCGGTGGAATCTTCTTGGTCGTGCCACTGCTGATGATGGCGTATGGCGCTGTGGGGATGGGCCGAGCGTTGATGCTCAGGGTGGTAACCGACGGCGACTATCTCATGGTGCGCAATATTGTGCGAACTTGGAGCTTCGACCGTTCTGAGATCGAAGGCTTCCGTGTCGGTAGTTCCGGTATAGGCAGACAAAAGGCGGTCCATGTGCTTGTTCGAGGTGGCGAGATGAAGATGTTGCACGCAACCATGCAGCTGTCGCCGTTTGGACACGGTCGACAGTCGGAACTGGCTGCGCAGCTCCGCGCATGGCTTGCCCAGTGAGTTGTGGGTTGGTTGCCACAATTCGATCTGGCAGGGTGCGCAAGCGGGCCGGTGTCACGTATCGGCGGTCAGTCGCGCTGCTCGCAGGGCCGCAGAAGTTCGTACTCCTTGGCCTGGACTAGCGGTGCTGAGAACGCAGCGAACGATGATGAATGGTCGTTGAGGCGCGCCGCCTGCGCTTTGCGCATCCTGTCAGAGATTGTCGAGAAAGGTGCGGGCGGCGATGGCGTTTTCATGGCGCCATTGATCGACGACGTCGCCGGCCGAAGGTGCGACGAGCAGGTCGAACGTGGGGGCGAGTTCGTGGCGTTGAGCGGCAACCAAGGGCTGCACATCCTGATTGCAGCGTTCGGTCAGACGCAGCTTGATCAGGAATTCGATGCGCAGGTCGCGAATATGGTCGACGGGCTGCACGAACCAGCGCTCGAGTGCGGCCTTGCCCGACCGGGTGGTGCGCATGATCGTGCGGTTGGGACCGGCATCGCCAGGCTCGGTGGCGGATTCTTCGACCAAGCCGGCCTCTTGTAATCGGCTGAGCGCGCGATAGATCAATGGGCGGTGCACCGTCAGAATGCGACCCAGATCGCTCTCGGCCCGCAGTTCACGAGCGATGGCGAAGCCATGGGTGGGGGCCTCGCTGACCAACGCAAGCACGACCCATTCGGTCAACGAGAGTTCTGGCGTCGCCACGACCCGAACCTAGCCGACGCAAGCAACTAGTAACAACGAGACTATGACGCTATTCTCATCGAGACTATTACCCGAGGACTAGCCATGATCAAGCGAGCAGCATGGAGCGCAGTGCTCTTTGCCGCGATCGTGCTCTCGTCATGCGGGGGCCAAGACGAAGGTGAGGTCGTGTTGGTCATGGCCGCTTCGTCCTTGACCAATGCGTTCAGTGAGATCGAGCTGGCGTTCGAATCTGCGCACCCCGAGATCGATGTGCAACTCAACCTGGCAGGAAGTGCCTCGCTACGAGAGCAAATCCTGCAGGGCGCGCCCGCCGACGTCTTCGCCTCGGCCAATAGCGCAACCATGCAGGCCGTCCTCGACGCTGGCGAAGCAACCACGTCGGTCACCTTTGCCACCAACACGCTGCAGATCGCCGTTCCGCTCGACAACCCCGGTGCCGTCACCGGTATTGCCGACCTGGCGAATGAAGACTTGTTGGTCGGCCTCTGTGGCGAGCAGGTTCCCTGCGGCCAGTTCGCCCGCCAAGCGCTCGAACAAGCAGGCGTCGTTGCATCGGTCGACACCAACGAGGGTGATGTGCGAGCGCTGGTGACGAAACTGGAAGCTGGCGAGCTCGATGTCGGCATCGTGTACGCCACCGATGTCCTGTCGTCCAACGAGATCACGGGAATTGCGTTGCCAGCCACGACCGATGTAGTCGTCGCCTACCCCATTGCGCAGTTGACCAACGCCGCAAATGAAGATGGCGCACGGCAGTTTGTCGAGTTCGTGCTCTCGGTCGAGGGTCAAGCCATTCTGGCTTCGACGGGCTTTGCGTCACCATGACGAGTCGCCGCATTCGCCAACGAGCGCCGTGGCAACTGCTCGTGCTGGGTGCCATCGGCGCAGCGGTGTTCGTGCTGCCGTTGATCGGTCTGGCCACCCGCACGCCCTGGTCCCGACTGGGGGAACTTGTCACCAGCGATGTCGTGGTCGATGCACTCAGGCTGTCGTTGATCACATCGCTTCTCGCGGCGGCTATCTCGCTAGTGCTCGGGGTGCCGCTGGCGTGGGTGCTGGCGCGGGTCGACTTCCCCGGCCGCAGTGTCGTGCGAGCAATCGTGACCCTACCGATGGTTTTGCCGCCAGTCGTGGGCGGTGCCGCCTTGCTGTTCGCACTCGGTCGCCGAGGCGTCGTGGGTGAACCACTGAACGATGCCACCGGATTCCTTCTTCCGTTCTCGATAGGGGGTGTCGTGATCGCCAATGTGTTCGTCGCGATGCCATTTCTGGTCGTGACCGTGGAGGCAGCGTTGCGCAATCTCGACGGCCGCCACGAAGCCGCCGCCGCCACCTTGGGTGCGTCGCGGCTCACGGTCTTTCGTCGGATCACCTTGCCCATGATCGGGCCGTCGGTGCGAGCCGGCCTGGTACTGGCATGGGCCCGAGCACTAGGCGAGTTCGGTGCGACCGTGACCTTTGCCGGCAATCTGCAAGGGCGCACTCAAACCCTGCCGCTGGCGGTGTTCGTTGCGCTGGAGCAGGATCGAGATACAGCTGTGGCCATCAGCCTGGTGCTGGTCGCGGTTTCCCTAGCGGTGCTGCTGCTGTTGCGTGACCGCTGGTGGTCGACCGGCGGTGACACATGACGGGGCTCGACGCACACCTGGTGGTACAGCGGCCCGATGGTTTCGTGCTCGACGTCGAGTTCGCCATTGCGTCGGGCGAGACGGTGGCCTTGCTCGGCCCGAATGGTGCAGGCAAGTCGACAGCAGTCGAAGCACTGGCGGGAATCACCTCGGTCGATCGTGGCCGCATCACGCTCGGCGGTCGTCAGCTCGATTCGCCGAGCACCAATGTGTTCGTGCCACCTGAGCAGCGACGCATCGGCGTGGTGTTTCAGGATTACCTGCTGTTCGAACATCTCTCGGTGCTCGACAATGTGATGTTCGGCCCCGTCTCCCTGGGACAACGCAGGGCAGAGGCTCAGGCTCGAGCGCAGGCGTTACTCGAACGGCTGGAGATACAGGACTTGGCCGATCGCAAGCCACCGCAACTGTCCGGTGGCCAAGCCCAACGGGTGGCGCTGGCCCGAGCGCTGGCGACGGAGCCGGACCTGTTGTTGCTCGATGAAGCACTGGCCGCACTCGACGTTGCGACGCGCGGCACCTTGCGTCGCGTGCTCGCTCACCACCTGGCGGACTTTGGGGGCCCTCGCCTGTTGATCACGCACGATCCGACCGACGCATTCTTGCTGGCGGACCGCATCGTTATCATCGAGAATGGCCAGCTGACTCAAGTCGGTTCACCCGAAGACATTCGGCGCCGACCCGCCACGCCGTATGTGGCAGCGCTGGCGGGCACCAACCTGCTCGCGGGCACGAACCATGGTGGACTGCTGACCCTGCAGCATCGCGCCCAAGGTCTGCAAACCGCAGACACCACCGTCGAGGGCTCGGTGCTGATCACGATCCACCCCACGGCGATCGCGCTGCATCGCGAGCAGCCGTCGGGTAGCCCGCGCAACACCTGGCAGACGACCGTTGCCACCGTCGAACCGTTGGGCGACACCACCCGCATCACGCTAGCTGATCCGATTCCTCTCGGCGTCGACATCACGCCAGGGGCGACGGCGGCACTGGACCTGCGCCAGGGTTCGGCCGTTTGGGCTTCGGTCAAAGCCACGGAAATAGCGGTAACTCCTGCGGCTCTGGGGCCTCGCACCAATCCCCCAGACGAGGTTGGGGGATAACCCCCGTTACCGCCACCCCCAAAGATCACCACGATGAGTAGGTGGAAACAAAACCGCTTCAGACACGCCCGCTCGATGCCCGCCCGTCGCCCGACCCGACTACGCGCGAGCCCAGGTGGCAGGAGCC
>ENA-ORXR01001416-ORXR01001416.1-marine-metagenome-genome-assembly--contig:-NODE-1416-length-25437-cov-3.626341_pt1 | contig 25437 bp, 23 predicted proteins | sample MGYA00237866_ERZ511479 | MGnify/ENA metagenome assembly ERZ511479 | reverse complement strand
CTTGCTGGAAATGGTTTCCGATCGTCAGCAGCGTGAGTACGTTCAGATGATCGTTCAATCGGGCGAGTCACTACTGACCCTGATCAATGACATCTTGGACTTTTCAAAAATTGAATCAGGCAAGATCGAACGACGTACTTTTTCTGACCAGTAATCATATTGAGCAATACGCCTTAAGCTTGCCTCAATCCCACCGATAACAACAGGCACGCCTTTATAGGCTTCTTTGGCACGTTGAGAATAAACGATCGTTGCCCGATCTGGACGCTTACCACCGATATTGCCCGCGGTATAGGCATCATCAGAGCGACGTTTACGATCTGAAGTATAGTGGTTAACCAAGGAATCCATATTCCCCGATGCGACACCGAAAAATAAGTTTGGTTTGCCCAAGCGTTGGAAATCTTCAACATTATGCCATTCAGGCTGCGAGATTATACCGACCCGAAAGCCTTGTGACTCTAGCAATCGTCCGATGATCGCCATGCCAAAACTGGGATGATCCACATAAGCATCGCCGGTGAGGATGATAATATCGCAAGAATCCCAACCTAGGATATCCATTTCCTCGCGGGTCATGGGAAGTTCGGTTGCGGTGCCAAATTTGTGGGGCCAGTATTTACGGTGCGAGAAGATGTCGCGGGCTTGTGTATTCATCGCGCGATTATAGCGGTTTAACGCCACTAACAAAACTGATTAAGCAGTTTGTATACGTTTCATCTGTTTAATGTTTGTATCTGAGCGCAAGGCAAATGGCTATAGTCGACCATCTGCCTTGCTGGAGACTATGTTAATGAGCGCCTGCACCAACCTTCTTGCTACGGGCTTCATAAGCATCTATTTCTGAAGCCGTTAAACCTGCTGCAACAGAATAAACCGGATCTTCTAACACATTAACTTCCACTAAATCACCCGCCTTCTTCAGCAGCAAACGACACTCGGGACTTAGATGAACCAAATGCAGACGCTTACCCGCGCGTTCGTATCTCTCTGCCAATTGATCAATTGCCTCAAGCGCTGAGTGATCTGCAACTCGAGAACGTTTGAAATCGATAATCACATCCTCAGCATCTTCGCGCGGTTGGAACAGTTCCTGAAAATTATGGATGGATGCAAAGAATATTGGGCCAATCAGTTCATAAACGGTATTTCCACCTTCGTTTACAAATTTTTGTACGCGTATTTTCTTGGCATGATCCCATGCAAAAACCAATGCAGAAAGGATAACCCCTAAGATTACGGCAACCGCTAGGTCTGCTAACACAGTGGTAGCCATCACAACGGCGGTAATGAGCAATTCAATGTGAGGAACCCTGCCAAATAAGCGCAGACTAGACCACTTGAAGGTACCGATAACCACCATGAACATGACACCAATCAACACGGCAATTGGAATTTGCTCAATCAATGGTGCACCCAAGAGAATAATCGCTAATAAGGCCAGTGCTGCCGTAATCCCGGACAATCTTCCTGAACCTCCCGAATTGATATTGATAATACTCTGACCCACCATGGCACAACCACCCATGCCGCCGAACAAGCCCGTGACGAAATTAGCCAAACCCTGCGCCATACTTTCACGATTCGCCTGGCCACGTGTTTCGGTTAGCGCATCGACGAGGTTTAGAGTGAGCAGACTTTCAATCAAACCAACCAAGGCCATAACCACTGCATAGGGCAGAATGATAATGAAAGTCTCCCAGGTTAACGGTACGGTTGGGATGTGAAACGTTGGTAAATCACCCGCAACCGAAGCGATATCGCCCACTGTACGCGTATCCACATTGAATAAGGCGACCAACAGGCTGAGTGCAATAATCGCGACCAACGTTGAAGGAACTGCTTTGGTGAGTTTGGGCAAAAACTGGATAATTGCCATCGTGGCAAGGATCAATGCTATCATTATGAACAGCGGAACGCCGGCAATCCAAGACGTTGAACCATCTTCGCCAACAATCTGTAATTGCTTAAGTTGCGCCAGAAAAATCACCAAGGCTAAACCGTTAACGAAACCCAGAAATACCGGATAAGGAACCAGCCGGATGAATTTACCGAGCTGTAGCGCCCCAAATATAATTTGCAACGTCCCCATCAAAATAACCGCTGCAAATAAATACTCAACCCCATGTTCTGCAACCAAGCTGACCAGTACGATGGCTATCGCGCCAGTGGCACCTGAGATCATTCCGGGCCGCCCACCAAAAACTGACGTAATCAAACCAATAATGAAGGCAGCATACAAACCTAATAAGGGATGTACCTGAGCGACAAGTGCAAATGCAACAGCCTCTGGAACTAACGCAAGGGCAACGGTTAAACCGGACAAGACATCATCTTTTGGGCTTTGTGGAGATAATTGTTTTATAAAGGACATTCGGCTTCTACAGCTTACAATAAAGGTCGCGATTCTTGCACAACAAGACCTTCCCTGCCATGAATATTTCAGAATAAGGAAACCTCTTTGGATTCAGTCTCACAAATCGTTTTAGGTGTCGCTGCTTGCCACGCTATTGCAGGCAAAAAGTTAGGTCGAAAAGCATTAATTATGGGCGCGGCACTCGGGACATTACCCGATTTAGATGTGCTGATAAATTACGGTGACGTAGTCAATAATTACACTCGACATCGTGGTTTTAGCCATTCAATTTTTGTCTTAACAATGCTGACACCGCTGGTAGGATTTCTGTTAAAACGGTTTAAGGCATTCAATGACATTTCATATAAACGTCTGTTACTCGCTATTTGGCTGGCTTTGGTAACCCATCCCATATTAGACAGCTTCACCGTATATGGTACTCAATTATTCTGGCCACTCCCCAGAGCACCAGAATCCTGGGCTTCTATTTTTATCATCGATCCCTTGTATACAGCACCGCTATTAATAACCGGTCTGTGGGCGATTTTTAAACGGCCCAATCTTGTTCGCTTGAGTGTTATTGGCCTGCTGCTCAGTAGCGGCTACCTAGCCTGGAGTCTCTATGCGAAAACACAGATTATTTATCACATCCAGCGCGAACTTAGTCGCCAAGGCATTAGTTATCAAGCCTTAAAAATTACCCCTGAGCGCTATAATACCCTGAACTGGCGCGGTATCGTTATGGATCAAGATGTCTATTACGAAACCCGGGCATCCGTACTGAAACCCTACACTCAACTCAATTTCAACGCCTACCCCCATAACAAACAGTGGCTGCAAAACTTACCCAATAACTATGCTGCTAATCGTATGGCTTGGTTTACTTCAGGATTTTATAAAATTAGTGATCGACAGGGCATGATCATTGTCAGTGATCTGAGGATGGGTTCGGAAGGATTTTCAATTTTTGAATTTGCCGTTGCTGATCGCAATGATTTGCAGAAACCTTTCTGGCCACGTAATGCACCGAAGTAATCAGCAGCAAACTTCGCGGATTCAGTCTCGCTGGCGACTGAATCTGCACCTTAATTAATTTACTTAATATGCGCTATAACTTGCTGAAAAGGTTGACAGTTCCATCAAATCTACTTATACATATGCTGTTCATCGCTATTTTACGACCGCTCAACCCCTAAAAACGTCGACGACGTAAAATTGCCCCCCGACCTGTTCGTATTTTTTAACAGACTCGCCAACGTATAATTGAAGAATGTTTAGACATGAACAATAATCAATGTATCAAAAGTAGTCTATTGCTGCTGCTCGTAACAGCCTGTATTTTCCAAACCTTGGCTGCATTTACAGGCAATCGAGCCTCACCCCTTGGCATTAATACCAATGAAACCATGGACATGGATTCGAGCGTGCCCTTTATCAACCTATTCAAACTTGCATTACCTTTTGAGGAAGCAAGGCCTTGGCTAACTAAGGGCAAAATAGAATACGACGAGGACGGTTGGCCTGTAAAACTAAATGGTGGTGTCGCTGGTACCCGATTTATTGGTGGCTACCCTGCCAACAGCATTCCCAGTACGGTTTACAACGTCTTTTATGATGGCCAGGGAACCATTAACTACGGTGTAAATGCACGTTTAGTGCGCCGCTTACCCGGTCGCGATTTGATTGAAATCAGACCAGGCAAGAATAAAAAAATCAGCGCCTCACTGATGATTGTTAAATCAAACCCAAACAACCATGTGCGTAACATTCGCATTCTAATGCCAGGCGGTATTTGTAAGGGAAATCCTTTTCGTAAGGTAATGGAGCAAGGCAAGTGCGGACCAAACAATCCATTCATGTCGTTTGCACAGCATTACGATGAGATTATTTTTAACCCTGATTACCTTAACTTTATGAAGGATTTTCGGGTTATTAGAATGATGAATATCTCTGGAATAACCCGCAACCCCATCGGTGTCTGGAATAGACGACCCACGTTAACCAAAGCGACCTGGGGCGGCAAAGAAGGCGTTAGAGGCGCACCTATTGAGGTAATGGTTAAGCTGGCGAACCTAACGGGCGCTGATCCATGGTTCAATCTGCCGCACCGTGCCAACAATGATTACGTAAAAAAATACGCTAAGTATGTTAGTGAGCACTTAAAACCTGAGCTAAAAGCCTATATTGAATACAGCAATGAAACCTGGAACGGTGTATTTTCACAAACGCACCATATGCAACAAATGGGCGAGAGGCTGGGGCTGGATGCGAATAAAATTTACCGTGGCCTGAAATACTACTCCCAGCGAAGTGTTGAGATTTTTGACATATGGGAGAAAGCATTTGCAGGCAACAATAGACTGGTTCGTGTGCTTGGTGGCATGACCACCAATTTACATATGTCACATTTGATTCTAGGTTATAAAGATGCCTATCAGAAGGTTGATGCGCTTGCGATTGCGCCCTATTTCCACGCTAGCCAAAAAGCACAGAAACGAATTAACAGCGTTGATGAAGTATTCAAGCTATTGCGCTCAAAACATAACCGCTACTCGGTAACTAGTACTCTGAAAATGGTACAGCAGCAAAGTCGCATTGCCGCACAGTATGGTCTGGATTTGATTGCCTATGAAGGTGGACAGCATTTGGTTGCCTACAAGACTCATAGCAATGACGACGCCTCCAACAAATACCTGATACAGGCGAACAAAGATGAGCGCATGGCGAAGCTATATTACGATTTTCTCAAAGGCTGGCGTCGATCCGGAGGCAAGTTATTTATCGCATTTTCAGCACCTAGGCACTATAACTGGATCGGTAGTTGGGGAATCAAAGAACACATCGCTCAAGATCCCGCTGATGCTCCGAAATATCGCGCGCTCATGTACTTTCAACAAACCAATAAATGCTGGTGGTACGCTTGCTCACGCGCGGGGCATGTCGTCAGAAAGAGCAAGCCTGAGTACAACCCCGGAACTTATACGATGCAGCGCCGGTTCCGTCCCGGTGTACCCACTATGAATAAAAAGGCCTCCCTGGTTTATACTGGAGGCGCGAAGGCAAAGCCTGGCAAGGCAGCCATGCAAAAAACGGGAAGCTGGACAAACCCAAGTGCGGCTGAAGCAAAAGCGATCCAGCGTTTATTCAGTGACCCTAACGCACCGAGTGCATGGGACTACTAAAAATACAATCAGCGTCTGGCTAGACTCCTATATAATGGACTATCACAGATATTATCTGCTTATCTTATGAGTATATTTCAGGCGCAGTTTGATGAAGCGGTCTGGCGAATAGTCGCCAACATACCTAGCGGTCAAGTCATGGCCTATGGTGAGATCGCCCGTACAGCAGGGTTTCCACGTCACGCACGCATGGTAAGTAAAGCATTGAGTCGTTCAAATACAAAATTGCCATGGCACCGAGTCGTTCGTTCTGATCGGAGCTTGGCTTTTCCGGTTGAAAGCGAAGAATTTGCAATACAGAAAAACAGACTGATGAGTGAAGGTGCCGTGGTACTAAATGGCAAAGTGACGGCGGTAAAGCCTGACAATTCAGATGACCTGGATGTGCTAATCTGGGGCCCAGATTAGCTGGCATATCCTAACCGATTCAAATCAATAGGTATGATAGATAGAAGGTTTAGTCGCTAAGTCACCCAAAATGGATTCTAGAGCCATTCTCACATTATCTTTAGTGTTCCCCGTGAACTGTACGCCAACGCCCTGAGCACCTTGCGCTTGCTGTGGAGACATCCAAACAACTTTACCCGGAACCGCAAATTTCTTCGCTTGAGCAATAAGATTCATAGAAAGAATGACTGAATCACCCAGACTGAATTCCTGCTCCGTCGCGGCATAAATTCCACCACCTCTAATAAATGGCATGTAATTTGCGTGAAGGGCTGTTTTATCTTTTAGCGTTACAGAGAGGATATTTCTAGCTTCTTGTTTTTCTTCCATGGTTTAGGCCTGAACATTCACTTTTTATTATTAATAATCTCATCGGGATAGAGATTGGTTCTGCCATAAAAGTAACATATCCTCAGTAAATAGCAGAGGACTTAACGACGTATGGACATGCGACTTGAGCTCCTTAAGTCCATCATACAATTCCCACAAATTACTCACCGATTGACTCATGAGACGATAAAGATGTGGACTGATGGCGTCTGTTGCCTCACCTTCGCCTAAGTAATTACTTCTGATCATCGATTGAACCCATTGCAGCTGCCAATCCAATAAATCAGCCTTAGGTGTTTTCTCCCAAGTCTTAGCTACATTAACCAATGACAAATTACCACGAAGCAATTTGAGTATATCCGTTGCAAGCTGTTTTCGAGTGGCCAGGCGTTCACCTTCATCCAACTGCTTAGCTAGCATGGGTTTACCGGCAGCGGCCATCAACAGCTCATCAATTGGATTTTCAAGCGTTTGCTCTGTAAGCCACTGGCTAGCCTGCTCAAGTGTCGGCTGAGGCAAGTGCAATAACTGACAGCGACTGCGAATCGTCGGTATCAATTCAGAAGGATTAGAGCTAACCAGAATCAAAACCGTTTTTTCAGGCGGCTCTTCGAGTGTTTTCAGTAAACTATTGGCCGCATTGATATTCAGCCGTTCAACCGGCGCGATAATAACCACCCGGCTCCCTTCATAGCTACGGCTAAGATAAACGAACTCATTGAGCGCACGGATTTGATCAACAACGATTTGTGATTTCTTTTCTGCCAGATGAACCGAGGTATAATCTGGATGAGAGCCCGCCTCAAATAGACTACAGCTCTTACATTGATTACAGGAGAGTTGGCTAGCTGCCTCGCGCTGCTCACAAAGTAAGGACTTAGCAAGTACTCTGGCAAAATCAAGCTTTCCACAATATTCCGGGCCAGTTAGTAACAAAGCATGTGGCATATGGTTGTGTTGCCGACCTTGCGACAAGCTGTCCCAGCTAGCTTGTTGCCATGGGTGTATCATCCTTGGCTGTTGTCTAAGAGTGTCTGAATCGCTTTTCCCAGCTGTTGCCTTACCGCATCAAGAGTCTGAGAAGCATCAATAAGGCAAAACCGCTCAGGTTCTTTGGCTGCGCGGTCTAGATAACAACGGCGAATCTGTTCAAAAAACTCAGCCTCTTCTTGCTCAATGCGATCAGCTGCACCTCTGGCCTTGGCTCTTGATAATCCTAAGTTAACCGGAAGGTCAAATAAAAAAGTCGTATCCGGTCTGAATTCACCGAGAACCCAATTCTCTAATGCTGAAATCCGCGGAATAGCAATATGTCGACCGCCCCCTTGATAAGCAAAGCTAGCATCAGAAAAACGATCACACAGCACCCAGTTACCATCATTTAAAGCAGGCAATATCTTATGTTGGTAATGCTCCGCTCTGGATGCAAACATCAATAACAACTCGGTGTCTGAGTGCATAGCGGGTAAATCAGGGTCGAGAAGAACCTCTCTGATTTTCTCACCAACCTCAGTACCACCCGGCTCTCGCGATACAATAACCGACTTACCCGAAGCTTCAATTAAATCTTTCGCATGCTGTAAGTTGCTGGTTTTGCCTGCACCTTCAATACCTTCAAAAGTGAGAAACAGTCCGGGCGCAACATTCATTTATCACCTGTATACTTTTTTGCGTTACCGCGTAGCTGGTACTTGATGACCGCTTTACGATGCTCTCGATAGGTTTTTGAAAAGTGTGAGGTGCCATCGCCACGTGCGACGAAATATAACGCCTTAGAAGGTTCGGGATGAAGCACCGCTTTGATAGCCTCAGCGCTTGGTGTGGCAATAGGTGTTGGCGTCAAGCCCGTTCTTTTGTAAGTATTGTAGGGATTGTCGCGTCGTAAATCAGATTTGCGAATATTGCCTTTAAACCGCTCACCCATGCCATAGATAATGGTTGGATCGGTTTGCAGCATCATGTTTTTGTTCAAGCGATTGTGAAATACCTGAGCTATTAGCGGACGTTCCTCTGGGACACCGGTCTCTTTTTCGACAATCGATGCCAGAATCAGCGCCTCGTAGGGCGTTTTAAGGGGAATTGATTTATCTCTTTGTTGCCACTGCTTATTTAGATAATCCTGCATAGCCTGATGACTGCGCTTAAGAAAGTCCAGATCTGTTGTACCACTAGGGTAGTTATAAGTATCGGGGAAGAACCAACCTTCTGGCTTTTTATGCTTAGAACCAATCTTATTCATGATATCAGCGTAATCAGCATCGCTGAGCGTCTGTATCAGATTAGGATCACTTTTGATTTTCTTGATCAGCTCTCTAAATTGAAAACCCTCGACAATGCTGCTATTAAAGCTAATGGTCTTGCCCGCAACAAAGCGGTCAAGCACCGCTTCAGCAGTCATGCCAGGTTCAATTGAGAACTCGCCAGCCTTGATTTTATTTTCTTGTTTTTTGACTTTCGCCAGCAGCTGAAACTGCCAGGCTGGCTTAATGAGTCCAGCGGACTCTAGATCAGCAGCAACACGCTTAATATTACTGCCTTTTTTAATTTCAAACGCCTGCGGAGCGTCCGCTTCAACCTTTTGGTTAGAGAACTTTTGATACTGCAAAAAGCCAAAGCCGCCAACCCCGGCGGCCGAGAGCAACAGTAATAAAAAAATGGTGGATAAAACTGTCTTCATCTCTCAGCCCTGTGTTCAGGATCTTATCAGGATCAAATTTTCTTAAATATCAATGTGCCGTTGGTTCCACCGAATCCGAACGAATTGCTCATCGCATAGGTAACCGGCGCGCTGCGTGCCGTATTCGCTACATAGTCAAGATCACATTCAGGATCAGGATTGTCCATATTAATGGTTGGTGGCAGGATTTGGTCACGGATAGCTAAAACGCTAAATACCGCTTCGATCCCACCTGCCGCACCCAGTAAATGGCCGGTCATTGATTTGGTTGAACTTACCGCTACTTTACTAGAGTGATTACCCATCGCCAGCTTAACCGCCATGGTTTCGGCAACATCACCCGCAGGTGTTGAGGTTCCGTGTGCGTTGATATAATCAATATCTTCTGCGTTTATACCCGCATCACGTAATGCGTTATTCATGCATCTCGCCGCGCCTTCACCGTTTAGTGAGGGTGACGTCATGTGATAAGCATCACTGCTCATACCAAAGCCTACTAGTTCGCAGTAAATTTCTGCACCCCTGGCTTTAGCCATTTCATATTCTTCCAGCACCAGCACCCCGGCACCGTCACCCAGAACAAAACCATCACGATCTTTATCCCAAGGACGACTCGCTGCTGTCGGGTCATCGTTGCGTGTCGATAAGGCCCGTGCCGCAGCAAAACCACCAATACCAAGTGGTGTAGTGGCCATTTCAGCACCACCGGCTAGCATCACATCTGCATCACCATAACTGATCATGCGCGCAGCATCACCAATGCTATGTGTAGCAGTTGCGCAGGCTGAAACAGGCGACATATTGTGATTTTTCAAGCCATGCATGATCGACAGATTACCTGCCACCATGTTAACGATACTACTTGGCACAAAAAATGGCGATATTTTACGTGCGCCACCTTTCATAAAGGCTTCGTAGTTTTTCTCGATAGTGCTAATGCCACCGATTCCGGAACCAACGATAACACCGATGCCTTCAGCATTGGCTTCCGTCACTTCGATACCAGAGTCATGCAAAGCATCGGTACCTGCACCGACGCCGTAATGGATAAATGGATCCATCTTGCGCTGGTCTTTAGGTTTTATGTATTCAGTTGCGTCAAAGTCCGTGACATTTCCAGCGATTTTCACGCTGAATTCACTGGCATCAAACAAATCAGGACTGATTAAATCAATCCCGCTCTGACCTTCAGTAATATTTTTCCAGGCGGCTCCGATTTTAGAACCTACGGGTGAAACAATACCCAATCCGGTGACAACTACACGACGTTTAGACACAATGAGATACCCTTCATTATTTTGAATTACCAATCAATTGGCAAAGATTTTACAGCATTTATTCGCAACAGACTTTCTGAAAACTCAGAAAAAATTCAGAAAATAAAAACCGCAGCTTGTGAATTAAACTGCGGTTCTAATGAATCCTTAATCAAGCTTGATTCGTTTTCACGTAATCAATCGCTAGCTGAACAGTAGTGATTTTTTCAGCTTCTTCATCTGGAATCTCAGTACCGAACTCTTCTTCGAGTGCCATTACTAGTTCAACAGTATCTAGTGAATCCGCGCCAAGGTCATCAACGAAAGAAGCCGTGTTTATCACGTCAGCCTCATCAACGCCTAATTGTTCAACAACAACATCTTTGACGCGCTTTTCAATATCACTCATGATATTTTTTCCTCTAATAAAAAAACATAATATGCATACTATCCTATTAAAAATCAAGTACGCGAATAAAAAGCAATAGGCATTACGCCATGTGCATACCACCGTTAATGTGCAAGGTCTCCCCTGTCACATAATTACCCATATCTGATGCTAGAAACAACACCGCGTTGGCTATATCTTTAGGCTGCCCGAGGCCACCTAATGGAATTGTTGACGTCATGGACGTGCGCTGCTCATCTGACAATGCTTTTGTCATGTCCGTGTCAATAAAACCCGGTGCGACAACATTCACTGTGATTCCTCTCGAACCCACTTCACGTGCTAGTGACTTTGAAAAGCCAACAATTCCCGCTTTTGCCGCAGCGTAGTTACACTGCCCTGCGTTGCCGGTTGCGCCGACCACAGAAGCAATTGAAATAATCCGCCCAGAACGTGCTTTCATCATGCCTCGTAAGCAAGCTTTGCTCAAACGAAACACCGAGCTTAAATTAGTGTTGATGATGTCATCCCATTCATCATCTTTCATGCGCATCAACAAATTATCGCGGGTGATACCGGCATTGTTAACCAAAACCGCAATCGCACCATGCTCCTCAGTGATTTCTTTTAATACGGCATTAATGGAATCAGAGTCTGCAATATTTAGTTTTTTCCCAAAACCTTTGAGCCCCATTTCCTGAAAGTACGCAGAAATTGCCTCAGCACCGCCATCCGATGTTGCGGTTCCAACCACGGTAGCACCGGCACTGGCTAGTGTCTCAGCGATAGAACGACCAATACCACGACTGGCACCGGTGACTAGCACTATTTTATCATCTAGCTTCATATCAATATTCATAGCGATTATTCCTGTGTTGCAGCAAGCGCTTTCTCGAAAGAGGCTGTGTCATTAATAGTTAAGTTTCCTAGCTTACGGTTGATCCGACGATTTAGACCAAACAAGACTTTACCCGGGCCAAACTCAATAATGGTATCAGCGCCATGCGATTCAAATTTTTGTATAGTATCTACCCACTTTACCGGACGATAAAGTTGTTCTGCCACCGCTTTTCTACACTCTGATACAGAATCAGCCGGACTCGCACTCACATTATGCAATACAGCAACTTTGGCAGTTTGAAACGATGCTGATTCTAGTGTAGCAGCCATTTCAACTGAAATTTCTTTCAATAAGCTACAGTGAGAAGGCACGCTCATGGCCAGTTTTATGGCACGTTTAGCCCCCATTTCACTGAGTACTTCCATCGCACGATCAACCGCTTCGCTGTGACCTCCAATTACCGTTTGTTCCGGCGAATTAAAATTAACCGCTTCGACAACCTGCCCTTGAGCCGCTTCTGCACAGCCTTTAATCACTTGCTCAGGCGCTAAACCTAAGATAGCAGCCATTCCACCAATACCATCAGGAACTGCTTGTTGCATTAGATTTGAACGCTTCGCAACCAGGGAAACAGCCGTCGAAAAATCGATAACGCCACTGGCAACCAGGGCACTGTACTCACCCAGACTGTGCCCAGCCATGGCCAAAGGCATTGCTCCACCCTGAGCCTGCCAGAGCCGCCATACAGAAACGCCAGCCGCTAGCATTAAAGGCTGCGTAGTTTCCGTCTGACTCAATAATTCTTCAGGTCCATCGGTGACTATCTTCCAGAAGTCCCGTGAAAGAATTTCAGATGTTTCATCAAATGTATTTTTAATTGTGGGATAAGATTCCGCTAAATCATTCATCATTCCCAACGATTGTGAGCCCTGTCCAGGAAACACCGCCGCAAAATTCATACTCATTCACCTGACAAACGTTAGAATGCTGCGGATGATACAGTTCTGGTCGTCAGATATCCAACAACGGATGCTTAACTTTTACTATTCATCGTAAAAATCACAGTGATATGGCTTGCATTTCACCAAAACAGCCCAATATATAGGGTTGCAACTTAAAAATGACTTGTTTAATCAAGCAGGTGATGGATAATGCTGCGCTTATATATTGAATCAGAATTTTGGAACATATGGCTAAAGAAGAAAATATTGAAATGGAAGGAACAGTCATTGAGACACTTCCAAACACAACTTTTAGGGTTGAACTTGAAAATGGACACGTTGTGAATGCCCACATCTCTGGAAGAATGCGTAAAAACTACATTCGCATCCTGACTGGCGACACGGTGACTGTCCAGCTAACACCTTATGATTTGACTAAAGGTCGAATCACTTACCGTAGTAAATAATAAAAGATCCTCCCCTCATTAAAAAAGGCGCTTCCTAATCGTAGGAAGCGCCTTTTGTTTTACCCAACAATCATTACCAAGGGTTGTCAGAGTGCAAAGCTGATTGGCTTATCAAGCGGATGCCTTTTCTTTCTCAAAAACCAGCTTCAGCGATCCAGACTTCTCAGTCACCTTCACCGTACCGCCTTTAGCTAAGCGACCAAATAAGATCTCATCAGCCAATGGACGTTTGATGTTTTCCTGAATGACCCGCTCCATTGGTCTGGCGCCCATCTTAACATCGTAACCTTCATCAGCTAACCAGCGCTTGGCCTTGTCATCTACAACCAGGGTTACATTCTTCTCGTTAAGTTGAATCTCAAGGCGAATCAGGAATTTGTCAACAATCGACGTAATCACTGACTCAGGCAATGGATTGAACTGAACCACCGCATCCAGACGATTTCTGAACTCAGGCGTAAAGGTATTCTCAATCGCCTTACTCGTATCCAAAGAGTGGTTTTGCGTCGTGAAGCCCATAGAGCTGCGGCTAATCGCCTGCGCACCAGCATTACTGGTCATAATTAAAATCACATTTCTGAAATCGACTTTGCGGCCATTACTATCGGTTAAAGCACCATTATCCATGACTTGGAGCAACAAATTAAACACATCAGGATGCGCTTTTTCTACTTCGTCCAGCAGTAGGACGGCATGCGGGTTTTTATTCACCGCATCAGTCAGCAAGCCACCTTCATCATAGCCAACGTAGCCAGGAGGCGCTCCAATCAAGCGTGAAACCGTATGACGTTCCATATACTCGGACATATCAAAACGCAGTAGGTTAATTCCTAAATGCTCAGATAGCTGCTTTGTCACTTCTGTCTTACCAACACCGGTAGGGCCAGCAAACAGGAACGAGCCGATCGGCTTACCATCATCACGTAGACCAGAGCGTGCCATTTTGATTGCCGTCACAATCTGTGTGATTGCCTCATCCTGACCGAATACAACACGTTTAAGACTAGTATCCAAAGTCTTAAGTACTTCCATATCCGAACTAGAAACTGCTTTCGGTGGTATACGTGCAATCTTAGCAACGATGGCTTCAATATCACCAACAGAAATAGTTTTCTTACGTGACGCTTTAGGCTGCAGCTGACGATTCGCACCTGCTTCATCGATTACATCAATGGCCTTATCGGGCAAGCGACGATCCGTAATGTAACGAGCAGAAAGCTCTACTGCCGTCTCAAGAGCAGGCATGGTGTACTTCACATCATGATGCTCTTCAAAGCGTGACTTTAAGCCTTTCAGTATCTTAATAGTCTCAGGAACCGAAGGCTCGTTAACGTCGATCTTCTGGAAACGACGCGCTAGTGCACGATCTTTCTCAAAAATACTGTGGTATTCCTGATAAGTCGTAGAGCCCATACATTTCAACTCACCTGAAGCCAAGACTGGCTTGATCAGGTTCGAGGCATCCATGGTTCCACCCGAAGTAGCACCCGCACCGATTATGATATGAATCTCGTCAACGAACAGCACAGCATGCTCTTCATCACGAATTTGATTCAACACCGCTTTCAGACGCTTCTCAAAGTCGCCACGATATTTGGTTCCTGCAACCAGTGCGCCCAAATCTAGTGAATAGATGGTTGCATCCGCCAGAACCTCAGGCACTTCGCCATCGACAATACGCTTAGCTAAACCTTCTGCAATCGCTGTCTTACCAACACCCGCCTCACCCACTAACAAAGGATTATTTTTGCGTCGTCGACACAGCACTTGAACGGTGCGCTCAACTTCTTCATCCCGGCCAATTAAAGGATCAATTTTACCTTCTTCAGCAACCTGATTCAGATTGGAAGCAAAGCGCTCCAACGGGCTCGACTTCGCCTCATCTTCTGTGAACTCAGTTTCTTCATTGCTGACATCAGGACCTGACTCCTCTTCACCACCTTCTAAAGAATCAAAGGTAATATCTTCTTCTTTCTGTATGCCATGCGAGATGTAGTTAACCAAATCCAAACGAGACATATCCTGTCGCGCCAGATAATAAACCGCATGGGACTCAGTCTCTCCGAAGATTGCGACCAGTATACTATCGCCAGTCACCTCTTCTTTGGCCGACGCCTGAACATGGTAGACAGCACGCTGTAAGACACGCTGAAATCCAATCGTAGGGCGGCTTTCGCGCACATCATTCTCAACCAGAATCGGCGTGCTCTCTTCGATATGATTACCCAGCTCTTGCTGCAACAAAGGAATATTAATACCACAGGCACGCAGGGTCTCCGACGCTGAGGTATTCTTTGTCATAGCGAGTAATAAGTGTTCCACGGTGACAAACTCGTGGTGCTTTTCATTGGCTTCCGTGAATAGGCTATTTATAGAATATTCAACTTCCGGACTTAGCATAATCTAGTCTCCTTAGGCCTCTTCCATGGTACATAGCAGAGGGTGTTGCGACTGACGAGCATGCTCGTTAACCATCACAACCTTAGTTTCCGCGATTTCCCGGGTAAAGACTCCGCATACGCCTTTACCCTTCTGGTGTACGTTAAGCATCACTCTTGTGGATGATTCATAATCAAGATTGAAAAACGTCATCAGCACTTCTACGACGAACTCCATGGGAGTGAAGTCATCATTAATAAGTATAACGCTATAGCGCTTTGGTTCCTTCGCTTCTGGGCGGGATTCCTCTACCGCCAAGCCAGAATCGTGGTCTATCTCGTGCTCGTTAGCCATGTTATTCCCCAACTCTCAAGCAGTAATTACATATTCTCAATGATTCTATCACCGAACTCAGGAGTGGATTGTGGCGTTGCATCATCCATCTCATTAGCAAAATCAAACGTTACCGTTTTTGCAGTGATTGCACCAGAAATACCTTTTACTACAAGGTCAGCTGCTTCCAACCACCCCATATGACGCAGCATCATCTCTGCAGACAATATAATAGAACCAGGGTTCGCGATATTCTTTCCAGCGATGGTAGGTGCCGTGCCGTGCGTTGCTTCAAACACGGCAATCGTGTCGGATAAGTTAGCACCCGGTGCAATACCAATACCACCTACCTGTGCCGCTAAAGCATCAGAGATATAGTCACCGTTTAGGTTAAGTGTAGCGACTACTGAGTAATTTTCTGGGTAAAGGAGGATATTCTGTAAAAATGCATCTGCAATGACATCATTAACCACAATATCTTCACCGGTATTCGGGTTTTTGAAAGATAGCCATGGGCCACCATCAATTTCAGTCGCACCAAACTCTTCACGTGCAACATCCATACCCCAGGATTTAAACCCACCTTCGGTAAACTTCATGATGTTACCTTTGTGCACGATGGTAACCACTTTACGGTCATTATCGATCGCGTACTGCATCGCCTTGCGCACCAGACGCGTGGTTCCTTCCTGTGACACTGGCTTCACCCCAATACCAGAAGTGTCCGGGAAGCGAATTTTCGTCACTCCCATTTCTTCCTGAAGAAACTTAATCATTTTCTTAGCTTCAGGCGAACCCATTTCCCACTCAATACCAGCATAAATATCTTCTGAGTTCTCACGGAAAATCACCATATCAGTGTCTTCCGGGTTCTTCACCGGACTTGGCGTGCCTGAGTAATAACGTACCGGACGCAAGCAGGTGTATAGATCTAAAGTCTGGCGTAGCGTCACATTCAACGAACGCATACCGCCGCCAACTGGCGTAGTCAGTGGCCCCTTGATAGAAACAACGTAGTCTTTAACGACTTCCATCGTTTCATCAGGCAACCAAACATCTCCGCCGTAAAGCGCATTCGCCTTTTCTCCGGCGTAAATCTCCATCCACTGAATTTCTCGCTTTCCTGCATAAGCTTTTTCAACCGCGGCATTAATTACTTTGTGCATGACGGGTGTTACATCCGCACCAATACCATCCCCTTCGACAAACGGAATGATGGGCATATCTGGCACATTCAGAGAAAAGTCTGCGTTTGTAGTTATTTTTTCGCCTTTCGCAGGGACATTAATATGCTCGAAACTCATCTATTACTCCAAAGTCTTTAAATTCTTAAAATTAAATTATTGTTTGAAAAGTGCCACGTTAATGGCCGTCAGCCGTTAGTGTAACAAATCGACGCTACCGCAATGTAGATTTCTTAAGCCACAATTGGATTTATGAAACTAACGATTGCTAAAACAAATCGTTTAACGAATAGTAGAATGCTTTAATATATGCTCCCATCTTAATAAATCAATAGAGAACACCCATGAGTTATCACGTTTTTGGTATCGGCAACGCCTTAGTAGACATGGAATATGAAGTCGAAGAAAGCTTTTTACAGGACAATAATATTGAAAAAGGTTTGATGACACTGATTGATGAAACTCAACAGCAGCATTTATCAAGCGGCCTGGAGTCAGCCTATGGCGTTAAGAAGCGCACTGGCGGTGGTTCAGCGGCTAATACTATCGTAGCGATCAGCCAGCTTGGTGGGAACGCTTTCTACGCTTGTAAAGTCGCTGATGATGAAGGTGGTGATTTTTATATGAATGACCTGAAAAAAGCGGGTGTGACAACACGTTTGGATCGTGCCAGCTATCAGGGCATCACCGGTAAATGCATGGTAATGGTTACACCTGATGCCGAGCGCACCATGAACAGCTTCCTTGGCATAACATCAGATTTTTCAGAAGATGAACTGCATCTTGATGAACTTAATAAAGCAGAATACATCTACTCAGAAGGTTACTTGGTGACCTCTGACGTCTCGCGCGCGGCTGTATTGCAGGCACGTAAAGTTGCCGCAGAAAATGGCATCAAGACTGCAATTACTTTCTCTGACCCATCGATGGTGACCTATTTTAAAGAGGGTATTACGGAAATCATTGGCGATGGCGTTGATATTTTATTTAGTAACGAAGAAGAAGCCACTATCTATACTGGCAAAGATAACATTGACGACGCCATTGTCGAACTAAAGAAATTGACCGGTACACTGGTTCTGACTTTGGGCGACAAAGGTGCCAAGGTTATTACTGACGACAAGCAAATCAGCATTGCACCCGTCAAAACCACAGCGGTTGATACTAATGGTGCTGGTGATATGTTCGCAGGCTCTTTCCTTTACGGTGTAACGCACGGCTTTGATTTACAAAAAGCCGGTGACTTAGCCAGTGAAGCAGCCTCGATTATCGTTTCTCGCTTTGGCACACGCCTGGAAGCGGACGAGCAAGCACACCTCAGAGCCAAGTACTGCTAAAGACTCTGCTAAAATCAAACGGACATTGAAATGACTCGCAAAATTCTTGTTACCTCAGCCCTTCCCTATGCCAATGGCCCGATCCACATCGGTCACATGGTGGAATACATCCAAACGGATATCTGGGCTCGCTTCCAACGCCTGCGTGGCAATAGCTGCTATTACGTCTGTGCGGATGATGCACACGGCACGCCGATCATGTTGAGAGCACAGCAAGAAGGTATCGAACCGCAAGCACTGATTGATCAGATGAATAAAGCGCATCGTGAGGATTTTGCGGGTTTCAATGTCCAGTTCGATAATTACCACACCACGCATTCTGAAGAGAATCGCATTCTTTCAGAGGCTGTTTACATAGCAGCACGTGATGCAGGGCATATTGATACTCGCGTGATTAAACAGGCATACGATCCTGAAGCTGAAATGTTCCTACCGGATCGTTTCATCAAAGGTGACTGCCCAAAATGTGGTACGCCAGATCAGTACGGTGACAACTGCGAATCTTGCGGTGCAACCTACTCAACCACTGAAGTTAAGAACGCCTACTCCGTGGTCACTGGTGCGACCCCGATTGAAAAAGACAGCGAACACTACTTCTTTAAGCTCGGTAACTTCACCGAATTCCTAGCAGAATGGTTAGCCAGCGGCTCAGTACAGAAAGAAGTCGTTAACAAAATGAATGAGTGGGTCGAAGACGGCTTGGCAGACTGGGATATCTCCCGAGATGCGCCGTACTGGGGCTTTAAAATCCCTGACACGCAAGATAAGTATTTTTATGTGTGGTTGGATGCACCAATAGGTTATCTCGCGTCATTTAAAAATCTCTGTGATCGCACCGGCGAAAGCTTTGACGATTATTGGGCAGAAGGCTCTGACGCTGAAGTTTACCACTTCATTGGTAAGGACATCGCCTACTTCCATACACTGTTTTGGCCAGCCCAGCTAAAAGCCGCAGGCTACCGCTTACCAACTGGCGTTAACTGCCACGGCTTCTTGAAGGTTAATGGCGAGAAGATGTCAAAGTCACGCGGCACCTTTATCCAGGCAAGCGTGTTTTTGAATCATCTGCCTGCTGAACAGTTACGTTATTACTTTGCCGCAAAGCTTAGCAACTCCATTGATGATATCGACCTGAATCTGGAAGACTTTCAGGTGCGTTCAAACAGTGAGCTGGTGGGTAAATTAGTGAATATCGCTTCACGCTGTGCAGGCTTTATCAATAAGAAATTTGACAATACGCTATCTGCTGAACTGCCAGATCCCGAACTGTACTCAAAGTTTAGCAATGCTAGTGACGAGATTGCAGAAAGTTACGAGACTCGCCAGTTCAGTCGCGCGATGCGCCAAATTATGAGCCTAGCCGACCTTGCCAACCAGTATATCGACAGCAATAAGCCTTGGGTACTAGCTAAGGACGACGCTACGATGGATCAGGTTCAGGGAATCTGCACGCAGGGCATCAATATGTTCCGTGCGCTGATTGGCTACTTGAAACCCGTATTACCTGAGTTAGCTGCAAAATCAGAAGCGTTTTTAAATGCCGGTGAATTAAGTTGGGACTCTGCTCAAATACCACTACTTAGCCATCAGGTAACAAAGTTTAAACCGCTGATGACGCGCATTGAGACTGAGCAAGTAGAAGCCATGCTTGAAGAAAACAATGCTCTCTTGCAAGCCATGCAGGCACAGACAAGCAAGCCAGCATTGAGCAAACATCTTAATGATGACCCAATCAAGCCTGAAATCAGCTATGAAGATTTTGACAAGATTGATTTACGCATCGCGACGATTGAAAATGCAGAAGCGGTAGATGGTGCTGATAAACTGCTGTGCCTGACGCTGGATATCGGCGGTGAGAAGCGACAGGTTTTTGCTGGCATAAAATCCGCTTACGAACCGGAAGCATTGATTGGCAAGCAGACGGTAATGGTCGCTAATCTTGCGCCACGCAAAATGCGTTTTGGCCTATCCGAAGGCATGGTATTGGCCGCTGGCCCGGGTGGTAGTGATTTGTTTGTACTGCACCCGGATGATGGCGCTGAAGCAGGCATGCGGGTTAAGTAGTCTAGAAAAGTGATAGCTGATTCTTGTCTACTTTGGCTTGTGTCTTTTTACGTTTTTTAGCCGGTTGCCGCTTCTGCGTTTTGCGGCGGCTTCCATGCTTATTGTGCAAAGCCTTTGCGTGCTCCCAAAAATCAGGGTGCAGCTTTTTGAAATCACTAAATCTTGCTCTGGCCTCGCGCAGTGCAATCACATGATCAACAATCGGTTCAGGGTATTCCTCCCCTAAAATACAGCCTTTAGCTCGCTGCATACTCAGCGGCATCGTCCATGGCTCATGAATATAATGCTCAGAGACCTTCGATAACTCAGGCAACCACCGTTTAATAAAAATACCCTTGGGATCTTGATCTTGTGATTGCTTAACCGGGTTATAAATTCGCATGGCATTAATGCCCGTCGTGCCCGACTGCATCTGGATCTGGCAGTAATGAATTCCGGGTTCATAGTCAGTGAAGCACTGCGCTAGATGCCAGGCAGGGCGCTGCCAGTGCAACCATAATTGGTAGGATGCAAATGAAACCAACATGGCTCGCATTCTGAAATTTATCCAGCCAGTGTGGCGTAAACAACGCATGCAAGCGTCAATTAGTGGATATCCGGTAGTGCCTGTTGCCCACGCCGTGAAGTGAGCTTCATTGAACTCATCTTCACGCAAACCATTGAAAATTTGCAGCATATTATGCGTTTCAAAAGACGGCTCGGTTTCCAGTTTTTGAATGAAATGACAGTGCCAGTGTAACCGCGACTCGAAGGATCGCAGTGATCGCTTCCAGGTCGTACTCAGATCCTTATTTTTTAGTAGCTTGCGACACTTCTGAACGACTTCCCGGATCGATAAAGTGCCAAATGCAAAATGCGGACTGAGTCGGGAACAGCTCGTTGCCGCACTTAGGGGGGAAGACATTCCGCTTGAATAATTACGCCCTCGCTCACCAATAAAGCTGCTGAACAGAGCAACGGCTTCAGAGCGACCTCCACGCTGTAGGTATTGGTCTTCATCCGCTTCCAATTTTTCCAGTGAAAGATCTGGCAATTGAAACGGTGCGATCCCAGTCTCAAGTGGCGTCAACACTTCCGGTGCAACGGCTTTTTGACGCGCCATGTACCTTTCCCAGTAACCAGACCATTTATCACGATCATTAAAGCGGCGAAATACACCGTAGGCTTCATGCTCATGCCATTTAATGCGGTTTTTGATGCACCAGATAGCGACCTGCTTATCGCGCTGATAAGTCCATAGATTACCGCTTTCCTGATGTGAATGCAGACTTGAAATGGTAAATCGTTGCTGTAGCTTCTCAAAAATATCCACCGCATTGCCAGACTCAACTAACAGGCCTTGCCCAAGATTATTCAGGGCAGTGTTTAACTCGGTAAGTGATTGACTAATGAACTGCCAGTGACGCGCAGCGCTGTCTGGTAGCTGCCAATACTCAGGCTCTACAATGTATAGCGGTAACACTTTAATACCTGATTGGATTAGGTCAGCAGCCTGCGCTAAGGGCGCATGGTCATGCACACGCAGGTCGCGCTTAAACCAAACAATAGCTACAGATTCTTTCATATCAGGAAGGTCAAATAGAATGGATGTAGGATGGCGGCTTTTTTACAGGGTGTAAATTTTCTATAGAACACTCAGGGCTTTTATAAGCTAGCTTAACTGTTTTCTATCCAATAGTTTATCAAGATTAATCTTTCTTGATCCGTATAAGTTTTACAACGACACCTCGTTGCCAGAAGCATTTCATTAGTATTGTGATCAGTTTCGACTTATAGACAACTTTCGAGTAATAAATTGCTTTTTTAGTTCTGATTTTTGGACTTAATTAATAACAACCTGCGCTTTAACTTATATGAGACGTCTATCCATAAAATTAGCGGCTCTAGGGCTACTCATCATAGTGGCACTATCTGCAACAAAACCTGGGGCAAGGACTGCTCAGGCTCTGGCTCCCCCGCACTAGGGACGAGCCATTAAAATAATCGCTTCGGCGATAATTTAGGGCGGCTCTTGGGTCGCCCTTTTATTAATTCAATAAAAACTCCCTGCGACTGAGGCCTCCAACAGCCAGTCTAATCGCAGAGAGCCCTTGGAAGCTACTTAAGCTGTGCTAGAGCAGCACTTCTAAAGATACGCTCCCCAACGTAACTGGCACCTTGTTTGGTTAAGTGACCACCATCAAACGATATTAACTCACCGTTTGGTGTAAACACCGGACAAGTGCTTTGCCCTTGACCACAAATCAATGCGTATTGGTCGACAAACACATTCGGCGGTAAGCGCTGTTTCAACTGCTGATTAGCATTCAGGAACTTCTGATTAATCGGATTTCTCAGTGCTTTACGCTTATCTTCCGACATCCTCAGATAATGACGTAAGGAGATTTTCCCAAAACTCTTACGACCCAATACAACCAACTTCTGCGATGCGTCAAGATTAAGGTTTTTGATCGTCTGAGGCAGCTGTGAGACAGCCCAGTCTCGCCATAACGCCGCTATGATCACAACATCAGCGTTCTCAATCTGCTTTTGCGACTTGCTCAGTGTTTCCACTGTTTCACAAAATGCTTTGTCTTTTCGCTCTACACCGGATAGAGCAAGATCGCCCAAAAACGGTTGGCACTTAGCCGGAATGTGCCGGGTGCGTACTTGATAGCCCTTAAAAAATTGATGCTCCATAGCGCTATTAACAAAATCTTGCGCCTGGCTATCCCCGATAATCAGCAACTTCTTGCGTGAATCATTAGCATTGAACGCCTTGTTTTGAACCTTGCCAAATTCTGCTCTGACATACTGTTGATTCATAGCCGGATTAGCTGCCTTAAGTAAGTCCTGATTATTCGCTTGTGCTGGATTTAACAGCGCAGCAGTTGAGAACAAACCTATTGCTAGCCTTAAGCTATAACTTGAAGTATTAGATTGATTTTTCATATTTTAACCCCCGTTATTTAAAAGGAATGTGACTATAGCCCAGCGATGACGTTCTCCAAAGTGACATATCTTTCATCGAAACCGTCACCAAACACAAACAATAGCCCTAAACCTATCAAAACTACGCTACATAACCCTGCCATCCACAATATTTGTCTTTGACTTAACCAATTACGATTTCGAAAGGGTTTCTCCACCCAGCGCCAGCTTATATAGGCCATTATGAAGGCTAATAGACTAAGCCCTAATAGCGTCAAAACGCTGAGTTCTTCGAGACTTTGGATACGTGCAAAAACAAACAATGGCTGGTGCCAAAGATAGGCACTATATGAAATAAGCCCTATTCCTACGATGAACGGAAGTGAAAGTAGCTGCCCAACGACTGTCTCTTTATCAGTAAATAGAATCACTAATACCGTTCCAAGCACAGGTACCAGAGCGTAGACACTTGGGAATGGGATGGTTTTATCAAAGAATACGATGGAGTAAATCAGCATCAGTAAACCAACCATGCTGCCAATTTGCCTAGTTACACTTGAATAATTACGACTATCTTGCAAGTAGAAGGCACAAAAGACACCGGCTAGTAATTCCCAGATACGTGAAGGCGCTAGAAAGAAATTAGCTTCTGGCGCATTTCGCCATGCCCACTCAGTGAACAGCAAGCTCAGAATAGCAACAGCAATTAAAATCATGAGTCGTTTCGATTTAACCGTGGCAACCGTCCAGATCATAAATACCGGAAAGATCAGGTAGAACTGCTCTTCTACAGCAAGGCTCCAGGTGTGAAGCAGCGGAATAAATTCAGAAGTCTGAGCGAAATAATCACTTTCAGTCCAAAATAGGATATTAGAGGCGAATACACCCACTGAGGCGAGACTTTTACCAAAATCGACTAACTCGCTAGGCAGCAACAGATACCAAGCAGCTAGCGTGCTCAGCAGCACTACCAGCATGAGTGCGGGTAAAATACGCCGCGCACGTCGCTCATAAAAGCCTGCCAGCGTGAATCGTTCTTTTTGTTGTTCACTCAGGATGATCGAAGTAATCAGATAACCACTGATCACAAAGAAAATATCAACGCCAACGAATCCACCACTGAATCCGTTGATACCTGCATGAAATAAAACAACCGGAATAACCGCGAGCGCTCTCAGCCCATCGATTTCAGCACGATATTGCATACTCCTCCCTGAATTTTAGAGTTGCCAGTTAATAGGAGCCCTACCAATGCTTTCCAGGTATTCGTTGGCTCTGGAAAACGGTTTACTGCCAAAGAACCCGCGATAGGCTGACAGTGGTGATGGGTGTACTCCTTTAATGACACAATGTTTGTTGTCATCGATAAACGCCGCTTTTTTCTGAGCGTAACTGCCCCACAAAATGAATACGACAGGTATTTCACGTTCGTTTAAAGCTTTGATGATAGCGTCAGTAAAGCCTTCCCAGCCTTTACCTTGATGTGAATTTGCATTCCCCGCGATGACAGTGAGTACAGAATTCAACAACAACACGCCCTGCTCAGCCCATGGCTGCAAATAAGCGGTGTGAGAGTTATTGATGCCTAAATCGTCGTTTAGTTCTTTATTAATGTTAATTAGTGATTTTGGCAAGGGTTTAACATCAGGCATAGCGGAGAAGCATAGGCCGTGGGCGTGGCCTGGTGTTGGGTATGGGTCTTGTCCGAGAATGACGACAGATACCTTATCAAATGGTGTGCTGTTGAGTGCATTAAACCAAAGTGAGCTGTGAGGTAGGATGTTTTTCTTCGCCGCCTTCTCTGCTAATAAGAAGTCTTTGAGCGCCTGCATATATGGCTTGTCAAATTCATCACCGACAGCGGCTAACCAGCTGGAATCAAGTTTTACCGCATTTTTCATTAGCTAATCCTCTATCTAACTTCGCTCTTGTGCCCAAAGTTACAGGGAATCCTGCAACACCGAAGCATTCTAATCTGCATGCTACATTTCGACAATGATAGAGTTGATGAATGCTTGGTGAGGTTAGTCAGGTATACTGAATAAAAACATAGCATTGAAACTATCGTTCAGGAAAGTCAGGGATGACCAAAAACAGAACCAAATTACAAGCAGAAGCTGGCTCGGTTGCTGCGAACAACATTCATGGTGATGTCACCATCAATAATCAATACCTCACTAAATCCGGCTTAACTGAGCAAGAAATTAAAGAAATAGAAGGCCAATATTTAAATTGGCTAATAGCTGAAGCTGGTGGTTTAGAATGGCTTAGTCTGATGGAGCTGAATGACGGCCAAAGTTCCATGCGACTCGATTCAGTATATACCCCACTACTCACAAATACTC
>ENA-ORXR01001415-ORXR01001415.1-marine-metagenome-genome-assembly--contig:-NODE-1415-length-25445-cov-11.616564_pt1 | contig 25445 bp, 30 predicted proteins | sample MGYA00237866_ERZ511479 | MGnify/ENA metagenome assembly ERZ511479 | reverse complement strand
GCTCCGCCGCACCTACGCCGAAGCGGCAGTCGTGGTGGGCGTAGAAGCCCCCACGTCAGGCGCGGCCGGCGGCGGGCCGGGCGTCCCCGCCCGGCCTTGCGTGCGGCCGCCGTCCGGTTCTGGCGCCAACAAAGAAGATGAATGGTGAGCTGCGACTCGCTTCGAGTACATGCAGGATGTGCCATGTTGGCCATTTTGCCCACACACTGCCCGCTTCGGCGGCAACCGCCGTGGCGGCCACCCGCCCTCTGGCGGCGGGCGCAAAGTCCGCCGTCGCAGCTGCCTCTCCCCCCCCGCCTCCATTTCTTTTCCCCCGCCGCCTCCGCCGCTGCTTGGGGCCGCCGCTGCATGGGGCCGCCGTTGTTTGGGGCCACCGCCGCTGGCGTGCCCCACCCCCTCGGTTTGTTGTGTCTACACTTCACTCCCCGATCCTCCCGCTCCCCAGCTTCACCCCCCTTCGTCCTGCTCTTCTGCCCTACTATGCGCGCGCATGCCGACAGGGCGCGGTTGGTGGCTACTGCCGCGCTCCCTACCGACCGCGTCGACCTTGGCGGCGCCAACGGCGCGCGCCGCGAGCGGCCACCCTTCCCCGCCGCGGCCTCGTTGGCTACCCCGGGGCGGCGTCAGCGGTCCCGCCAGCGGGCGGGGCGCGCGCGTCGCGCGCCGCGGCTGCAGGCACGCCCGTTGACGCCGTTGCCAACGCACGCTTCGCAGAGGGGGTGCGGATGGGCTCGCGATGTGCGGGCTCTCTCGCCGTCCCCGCCCAACACTGCTCCGTCGCTTCCGCCCTCGGTGGCAGCGGCGAGCGGTGAGAAGCGGGCGGCAGCGACGTGCGCGTGCGGTGGGCGTCCGCGCGGCGTCTGGCCGTTAGCGGCCGCCAACCTTCTCGCGCGGGCGCCCACGGGCGGCCGCGCGCGACCCCCCGCCTGCCCGCCTTCCCCGCGCTCGGCACGTCCTCGGCGGCAGCAGCGACGGCGGCCGCGTCCAGGGCGGCGACCAGCGCCGCAACCACATCCGCCGCCACGACGGCGGCCTCTGCCGGCAGGGGGTCGACGCCATCGGCGGCGTGCGATGGGGCGACCTCGAGGGTCGTCGCCGCCATCGAACGGCAGCGACAAACGCGTCGGAGGTCGGGCCCACGCCGACCGCCGACGACCAACGCTCGCCGCGGGGAGGGCGAGGGGGAATACCGCTGTGTGGGGGGCGGGTACGGACTGCGACAGACACTACATGTCGCAGACAAGGGCGGGCGTAGCGAGGTGGGTGAAGCGCTACGAGCGCCGCTCCCAGGGAGGCGGGGGCAGCGCCGCCAGGCAACGCAGCCGCGGCGGGTGGGACGACGCCGACGAGCGAGGTTTGCGCGCTCCTCGTGGCGGCGACGATCGCTGCCAGGTGACGGAGGCGGCGGCGGCGGCGCCGCCGCCGCCCCGACAAGCCCGTCGACACATACCGCAACGCAGGCGGCTGGGGCGCCCACCGCCCACACGAGCGCCACCACCACCTCCGACATGGCGGCAGCAGCCAGCGCCGTGCCGCAGGCCTCCGATGCAAAACCGCTGGCACCGACGCGGCGAGCGGCGCCGCGTCGATGGCGGCGGCCTGGGCCCTCACCGCCGTGGGCGACGCGGGTATCCTGCTGGCTACCAAGGCCGGCGCGCACGCCCGCGCGCGACGCGGGGGTCCACGCCGCCGCCAGCACTGCCCGCCCACCGCCGCCGTAGCCGTCGCCGCCCGGCGGCGGCGGCGGCGGCAGCGGCGATCACGTCACCCCACCGTCTGCGGCGGCAGCCACGTTTGGGACACTGCCAGACGCACCCCCCGCCCCCCACATTTTCACGTCGAGGCGGTGCCCTCGCACGCGCGCGACCCCCAAGACCGCGCCCGCGTCACCGCCGCCAAACGCCGCCCACAGCGCGGTAGCGGCGGCCGCAGCAACCCCTCCCCCTCCGCCGCCTCCATTACCCACACGTAGCGGCGGGGGAGCAGAGGTGTAGCCTTACCCCCCCCCCCCCTCCCCCCCCTCCCCCGGCCGTCGGCACCGGAGGCATCGGGAAGGCGACCGATGTGGTGGGCGGGACGGCCACTGGGTGTAAGCGCAGGCCGCAGATGCAGCTACTCAGTCGAATTAGCAGTCAAGAACCAAGAATAATTCGTCGTCGGGCTCCCCCCGTGAGTGGCAGGCGTGGCTGACGCGCCGATTTGAGCTTCATCAGTGCCTTCTATTTCTATTTCCCGCGTGAGTCACGGCACCCGCACAGTGACCGTCGCCACGCGGGGCTCCGCGTCAGGTGACGCGGCGGCCAGCGTACTCCCGAGCACCGCTCGCGGTAAGGGAGGAGGGAGCGGGGACAATTACAAACGACGGGGCCGTAGGCGCGGGCGCGAGTCGGGGCACGTGAGCGTGCTTCGACAGAAAATTCCCGTTTCCACTGCCCTGGCGTCCAGCTTTTCGTATTCAATATTTCTCGTGTCCCGTCAAGACAGTCAATGTCAAATCACCTGTGTGCGCCGGACATAGGGTTGTGAGTAAGGGTCACAGGGGCCACTGGGGCCACTGGGGCCACAGGGTCCACAGGGGCCACATGTTGGCATTTACCAGTGTGTCTCCCGAACAGCCTACAGAGAGGGGGAGGCGGAGAGAGGGCACGGGTTAGTCGACGGCAGACGCAAAGACCTCGGACGAGTCCGAAGACACTCGCGGCTGTGCACCACCTGTCAGTTCCAGGACCTGCCTTTGCGCGCTTGCAGAGGACGCGAGCGCCCAGGACTAGCGCGAGCGCAGCTGCGACTGCGGCCTGGAGAGGGGAGGGCGCCAGCAGCTGACTTTCCGTGCCCCCACCCGCGTGCCCACGGCCGGTTCTTCCCCGCAGCACCTTTGCCGCGTAACAGCGCCCATGATGGACACACATGGGCACATAGGCAGTCAGGAGTGGCTCACAAGCGGCCCCAACCGAAGTATTTAGCGACCGCAGACTGAGGGGTTTCATCTCGTGGTCCACCAGAGGGAGCTGACAACGTTCTTGGCCAAAATGTGCTTTTCTGTGTGGGCACAGCCCTGGAACCCGCTGTGACAGGGGGGTCACAGCACCCGCTGTCTGGCGGCGAATGGTGCCCCGACACGTTCATGTGGGAGCTGACGCGCGGGAGGTCATCACATGAATCCATCGTTGGGCTCATTGGGACAACTGACAGTCTGCGTCAGTTTTGACTCCAAGACTAGGCGTGCGTGGACCAATGGAATCGCTGGTACCCGGGATAAAAAACTGACAAACATCTCCGACATGGCCCTATCGTCTGGAACGTCCATCGGCATGTAAGAAAATGTCTAGAAAATCGACGATCTGCAAAGAAGTACCACGTCCGGCCCCACAAGGTCTCTTGGAGACGTTCGGGTCGAATAATCCGAAGAAAAGCTCTCGGCAACCCTTCAGCTTGACATCATTGGCTTGCGAGGAGGCTAACACATGATGTAAGCCAACAGTTCTCAGGAGGCCTGAGCATCGGCCAATCCAACCGCTTTTCTATGTCTCGTCGTGTAAACTACATCCTCGTTCTCTGCATCCGCCGTTTTTAGGAAGTCAGCAATCAATATGTAATGCGAAAGTTGTGTTGCAGAAAAGTAAGGATCGACCTCGCGTCCAGCGGACGTGGACGAGTACGACGTGCTATTGCAGTCTGCTCAATTTTGCCGGTCTGAGTCCGAACAGAACGCAGTCAGGACGGAATCCTATTGGCCAGCAGCACCTATCCGGCCAAATGGATGGCTGAGAGTCCGTCGTGATTGCGTTCTGTTCCGACCCAGACAGGCAAAATTAAGCAGACTGCCATATGGCGCTTCCCCCTTTTCTGATGGGACACCTCGAGCTCCTGGCCCCGGTTTTTTTTTCCACCCCTCCCAGGAGGCCAGAGAGGGACGATTGGATATGATATGCGCTGGCCTTCTGGTGTGTTTTGCTGCACTTGTGTCGTAAAGAAATTAATTTTTGAGCCAGTCACGAGAAAAGTGGCCGATTGGTGGGGCTCTGGGGGTCCGGTGCTTCAATCTGGTTTGAGTTCAGAGCTGCTGTCATCCGCCATCTGAAAAAAGCTTAGTTCTTCCCTAGTCGGTACCCAGAATTATTTCACGCATCGCCCTGCGGTGCTCCAGATGCAGCTGCTGCCAAACCGACGACCTGCAATATGTGCCGATTGGCGGCGTCATCCGAAAAAAGCTCAGAAGCTCAGGTGGCCTCCTGGGTTTTTCGCTTGCTTCGACGGCCTCATTGGGCATGCGATATCCCGGAACGATAGGGCAAGCGGGTGATTCCTCGTCGACGACTCTTGCCCCCACATGTGTGGGTCGCCGCAGCCAGTGTGTTCTCCCGTCGCCCGCCAGGGCCAACAGACTGGTCCTCTGAGCATGCCTCAAACGGGGAGTGTTCTTGCACGACGGCCTCCCACTGCATCTCGCGACGGGCAGCAGGGTTGCACTAGCACGCCGTTCTCATCGGCGCCGTTCTTCGCAAGGTCGCCTCGCTGGCACTTCGCGTTTCGTACGCTTCGCGGGTGTGTGCTGGCACTTCGTATTTCGTACGCTTCGCGTGTGTGTGCCCGTGATCCAGATTGCGTTTATGCTCGTGGTCGCAGTTGTTTCACGCTTGTGCTCGTCCCCGTACTTGCGCCTGTGCTGGCGCCTGCGCAGGTCCTCTTCCTCGTGCTCGTCATCGTGCGTCATCGTGCGCCATCGTGCTCTCCCCGGGGTTCGCCCTTGCGCTTGTGCTCGCGTTCCTGCTCTCCACTGTGCTCGCCACTGTGCTCGCCACTGTGCTCGCCACTGTGCTCGCCACTGTGCTCGCCATTGTGCTCGTCATCGTGCTTCATCGTGCGCCATCGTGCTCTCCCCGGCGTTCGCCCTTGCGCTCGTGCTCGCGCCCCTGCTCGTAACGTTGCTCGTCGTCGAGAGCCGCGGGCAAGTCGTGGTTGTCGCCGGAGTCGCACTCGTGGTCGGCGTGGGTGCTGCCGCCAAGAAGCTTGCTTGACTGGACCGACTTGTAGTGTTCGTGCTCGTCGGGCTCTGTGCGCTCTCGGACTTGGTTGTGCACGCCGTGTTTCTCGATCATGACTCGCTGCCTGCTATGCCGTTTCGACTCGAAGGACAAGACCGGTCATGGGCAGGTGTCATGTGACCTGCGCAAACTACCGTGTCGCCGTACGCTGGCCGCTGGAAACCCCTTCAAGCGCCACGCCACACTCTGCACCGACTTGGCATGTGTTTGTAAGCACAAGTGCTCGTCATGCGAAATCATCGGACATTCGAACCGAACACTGGCCGTCGACGGCACGCACTACCGCAGCGGCACGGGCGGGAGCATTTTGCGGAAGGAGAGCGCGCCGCCGCTGTGCGGCACGGACTACGTATGTCGCCTCATCAACGACGCCGAGGCCGAAGGCTTCCGTGTGGCCGCCATCGCCCACTACAGCAAGAAGTTGAATGAGTCAGCTCGTCTCGCCGGTGCCGCGGAGGAGCTCGTTGGGAACGCGTCGCAGTCGGGCATGAACCCAATGGCAAGCTTGGCCCGCATGGAGGAGATGGGAATGAAGGCCGCTACTTTGGACCCCTCCAACCGGGCACATTTTCATGAGTCGTCGCGACTGCTCGAGGACCCCAAGGTGTCTGCTGTGGACGCAGCCTTGGGTGCATGCGGCGTGTACGTCGGCTCAACGCAGAGGTCGGCAGTAGCCCCGGTTGCGGCGGGAACGGCACCGGTACTTGGTACCCCTTCGGCGCAGGGCGTAGCGGCAGCTGTTCGAGCAGCTGTGCGTAGTGCCCCGTCTGCAACTGCGGCCGCTGCGGCCTCTGCGGCCAACGCCGGACAAGTATCCGGACAACAGGCGATGCCGCGGGCACGCGGCGGACACACCTCTCGAGGGAGCTCTCTTGTGAGCGCACAAACGCTCTTTGGCGCCAACAACATGTCGATGGCGCAAGCCGGCATGGATACCGCTCGCCGTCTTTCCTTGACGGGGTCTGTATCTACGAGGACAGCGTCAAAAGCCGGCATCGCAATGGCGGGCACAAGTAGCAGGATGCCGTCGTCTGAGGCCCCGACGAGCCCTTTTGCGTGGCCGCCCGGCGAGCGCCAGCGCTTTGAAGAGTCTCTGGGTGCGTTTGAGCGGCCGTCGCTCAGCGTCATGACGTCAGAAGAGCTTGCGGCGGCGGCGCACGAGGGGTCGCTCGGCGAAACCATGGCGTCCAAGTTGCCCGACGTCAAAGCGGACTTCATCGATGGCGCCCGCAACAACATGCTCCTGGGCGTGATGCTCACTTGTGGCGTCGTGACGCCGGCGCGCTTCGCGGAGCAGCTGTGCTCGTCTCGGCTGCAGAAGCCGCACACAAATTTGTTGATGATGCTTGCGGTGTGGATGGTTAAGATACACAAGGAAGCGGTCGTGTCGGCTGCGGAGGAGGGGCGGTCGCGCAAGCGGTCGCGGTCCGGTGATGTTGTGGCTGGGTCGGGCTGCGCCAGTGGTAGTGGTGGAGACGAAAGTCTTGATGGAGAAGGACCGTTTGATGTAGACGAGGGCCCACACGACGTGTGACGGTGGATGACTTCGTGGTATACTGTGTTAGTTCTAGTGACCTCGTTTCTCGTATCGTCGGCCATTGATGTGTCCCAAACGAAGCGCGTCGACGGCGAGTGCGCTGTGTCGCCTTACGACCGCGATCGATAGCATTCGGACTCAGCAGCGAGTACCTCGTGGCAACCTCACACACTCACTGCCGGTTGGGTCAAGGGGAGCGCCCAAACGAAGCGCGTCGACGGCGAGTGCGTTGCAACGCCTTACGACCGCGACCGATAGCATTCGGACTCAGCAGCGAGTACCTCGTGGCAACCTCATAACCACACTGCCAGTTGGGTCAAGGGGAGCTCCCTCATGAGGGACAGCGATACGTACCCAGACTTCTGCACCAAGCGGGCCGACAACACAGCTGCTGTGGGGAAGCTTCTCTTCGAGGGTTGCCAGAACTTTGTCTTCGCCCCAAGTCGATCGATTCCATAATCACACGGGACCGTACTTTCTTAAGCCCTTCACAGCCCGTCGACAGAATGAAAATGTCATGCAGAGCATTTTGTATCCTCCGCTGCCCGTCAAATATTTTTCCTGTCATGGCGCACACCACACGGGCGGGCCATGTCCTTTGAAACATGTTCAATGTCCACAGAGCCTTTTGAAAGCAGGATTCGAAGACAGAGCCTTCATCAGCACGCGAGCGCACGTCATAAACTTAAATTCAACGATTGTCGGCAGTTCGACAGCACTTTCATCGCCAGAATTCTGAGATGCGACTCCACACGAATGGTGGTTCTTTGTCTCGACATGGACCGCAGATAAGAGTCAGAGATGCGCAAACTGCGGGGGAGACATAGACCTCGAGGGGCACTGTGCGGGAGGGGCACTGTGCGGGTGCGGGTGTGTCATTCCAACCCAGCACCCCTATCGTGTCGCAGTCACGCTTGGGCTGGAGCATGAGAACGCCCACCCTATCATTCAACCGTACCGAGTCACACTCGCCGCTAGTGCCGACACATTCTGCCGCTTGCCACGGCAGAGCCGCTTCCAACGTGTTAATCGTAGGGTTGTCGCCGTCGTTGAGAAGGCGCGAGAAGAGCGTTCACGCGTCGACCAGCCAAGCAGTCCACGTCGACTACGGCGCGCCCGCCACGAGCTTGATTTACGATAGCGCGACGAGCACGTAAATAACGAGCAGCGGCGTGCTGGTGTTGCACGCCGTCGCGGCAACCGCGTGCGTCACCTCCTTCATTTCGGCCAAGCCAATCGTGTAGGTCGGCGACACAGCGCAGGCGGCGGCGAGCGGCAGCTCCCCGCCCGCATCCTCTGGCAGCGTCACGAGGCGGAAGAGCCAGGCAAAGGCTCTCTGCGCCCAATACAGGTCCGTCTTGGCCTTGGCCAGCTCTTTGACGACAGCGTCAAAGACATTTTCTGCCGTGTCAAACGCGTCGAGTGCGTCGAGGAGCATATGCGCGTCGGCGGGCGTCGGCACGTTGTTGTGCTGCGCCGACGCAAACGAGTGGGCGCCGCCGCCTGCGTCGCTGACGGCGCCACATTCTCTACGCACAGCGCCGCCGTTGGCCGACTTGAACACGTCCGCTGACGGCTCCCGCGACGGCCGAAGATAGTACTTGCGCAGCCGGTGGAGCTTGGCGCCGCCGTCCGGTCCGACGTGGAGCGCGGCGGCGGCGGCGACGTTGGCGTGGCCGCCGCCGACCCGGAGCGCGTGCGAAACATGTCGCTCGCCAACAGGCGCGCTGATGCGGGCGCCCCGTCGTCACAGACGGCGACCCCGCCGGTGGTGGCGGCGGCGGCGGCGACGCCCCGCCCCCCCCGCGGCGCCGCTTGCGTCGCCCGACCACAATGGGGGCAGGGGCGTCCCCCCCCCCGCTGCGTCGCCCCCCCCACGCACCTCTAACTGCCACCGCAGGCGGCGTGCCTGCATGGCCTTGAGCGTCTCCAGCGTGTGCGAGCGACTCGTTGAGTTTTCCGAAGGAGAGGAGGCCCTTGAGGCGGCGAATGGCCATGTCGGCAGTAACCGCTGCGTCAGCGCCGGGGGGGCGGCCACCGCAAGAGGACAGCCAGTCTGCCGCCCCATCGCTGCCGCCGCTCGCCGCACCGCCGCCACCCCTGCCACCGCCGCCGCTGCCACTACCGCCGCCACTGCCGACGCCACTGCCGACGCCCGCCGCACCGCCACCACCAAAGTCACCACCCCCACCACCCCCGTAGCCCCCCACTTCCCGCGCCCCCGAAGTGTTACCCAGCAGGCGCCCGTAGCCCAACAGCAAGCGCCCGCCCCAAAAGACTCCAAAGGGAGCTCGCAGTCCCCGAAGGACGGCTGTTCGGCGGCTTTGGCGAGTACCGTCCGAGCGGCGGTCTGCTCCTTGCCATCCGTGTTGGCGATGATGGCGTCGAGGGCGTCGGCCATGTCAGGGAGGGGGGTCGCATGAAGCGCGCCACGAGTCGCGGCTGCTGCTCGCGGGGAGGCTTGAGGTCGTGCGCACCGTCGGCGCCAGGGGGCGGGTCGAGGTGCCCCCATAGTCACGGCCGAGGCCCGCCCATTGGCGGGAGTTGGCGCCGTCGGCGTCGTTCCGTACATGGCGAGTTCGTAAGTTGCCGACGCACAGGCGGCGGCTGCGCCGCTGTCAGCGGCGCGCGTGCTCAGCAGCGTCGGTCCACAGCGCCGCCGTCGGCCTAGGATACACAATCGTGAACAGCACCGGTTCTCAAACTTCAGGAGCCGCACTTCTCCCTGGGGGAAGGCCAAGAAAGCGCATCGAAGGAATTGATATCGCAAACAGAAATTGGGTCCGCTTCACGGTCTAAATCGTCAATGAACCGATCTTTGTGCAAGCAACAACAGAAAGGATGCCTGGATGGCGCGACATGCATGGTCAGCTCGATCGCAATCGTATGATCGACCCATCGATCGTCCGCACGTCATAATCAAAGTGCATTATGTCGACCGATCATTGTCTTGGAACACTTCAGAATTCTCTACTTCCTGACAAAGACCGTCACCGTGAGGGGCACACACATATACAACATACCTCGATAGCATCGGGAGCCATGTCTAAGAATGACCCGTAGCACGGGGCGAACGATGTGAGGTCATTGGACCTGCGCGGATGGGCTGCTACTGCTCCCTCAGCCTTTATGGAATTTTTCCATGGAGGTGGTGTCGCCAGCTTGATCGGCGACCGTGCTTTTCCGTGAGGGTACACTCTTTCAGGAACTCCCCCTGCCCCCTTTGTCATTCCTGTTTTCATGTTCCGTCTAAGGCAGAGAAGCGTCCGAGCACAGGGCAGGCGCTGCCGTATGTGCCTGTTGTACGCGACGGAAGCCTTGGCGTTCCGGTCGTCCGCGGATTGTTTAGAGCTAGTAGTGCACAGAGGACGTGGGCGGCTCTTGAAGCCCCACACGTCAGATATCAACACCTTTGAGGCGGCACGGCCTGCACTGTGCTATTGAGGCCCTTTGCGGTTGATGTCACTGCGATTGTCGGCGACGGGTGCAATCTGTCACGCACCGGTCCCCCTCAGCCTTTGAGCAGTGGCCGCCCATCGCTTTCTTGGGACCGAACCCAGCGGCACAGCTTTGCCTTGAACCCTGGCGTGGTCTGTTGCGGTCCGAAGGAACTTGTTTTATTGTCGTGCAAGTCACGCTCCATGCATTGCAAGCCACCCGCCATGCATTCCACCTTCGAGCCAGCTGGGGTTACCCAACACGTTGGGATCCAGATGCCGTGGACACGAGCGGTGCTTTCCTTTTGTGAATGTGAGAGGATCGACTGTGTCGATCACGTTCAGTGCTTGAGGAGAGAAAATTGATGAAGTAGACCACGTTTCTTGATGATGCGTGAGATCACACGCAGCGAGTATCTCGTCGGCCAGTCGTCTGCTGACCCACCTGGACCAGCGTCAGCCTTCATGTTCCTGTTTTCGGTCTCCGCGTGGTCCTGCGCGTTCGCCCAACGATCCAGCCGCCGCTGTCGCCGCTGCTCTTGTTTTGGATGGCGACGATCTGCGCACCCTCCGAGGACAGCGTCTGGAACCGCAGCGACACAGGCTCTTCCTCTCTGTGGCAACATCCAGACCTGCACGTTGCTTGCGCCGTGTCTGCTCGGCTGACGCTGGGCTGTGGCGTGTGCTCTTGGCGTCGTTCTGCAGGTAAGCTATTGGTCATGGTGCTCCGACGCTTACGTGCTTTCGTGTGGTTCTAACAGTTCTGGTTGTAGCACTCAGAGTGGGCCTAGCTGGACAACGTGCCGAGTGGTCTTGTTGGAAATGCTCTGTGGGTATTGACGGTACCCTCTTCTGCTTTTTCGTTTGCTGGTCTCGTGTCTGTTCTTTATTGCGTTGCGGCTAGTGCTTTCAGTATGACCCAGTGCATTTTCTGTTGGGTGGTCGTGCCGTCAGGTCATCGGCACCACAACGACAGCACTTGCCCTCACGCCGACTTTGCTTGTCGACACACGCTGCAGGAGGACGATCCGTTTTTCCTCCCTCTCGGCGTGCATAGCTGCAAAATCGAAGGCGTGACATGCAAACGCATCTGCTCCGTCTGCGGCGGGCGGGGTCATGAGCCGTGTTCGCAGTTGCCGCGCGCTGGCCGCTGGGAGCTGCGCAACGGAGTTACTATACCCGCAAGCCCCCAGCGTCCACTAGAAGACGCAGATTTTGCGTGTCCGCTTCACCGCTTAGATGCGGACCCTGCTGATCAATAAACAGACTAGGCTCGAGTGGTCCCGTGTTGTAGGATGCGGTCTGAGGGTCGTGTCGGCGGTGGGACGGGTTCTGCTTATGCTTTTGCGGCGTTTTTCTCACTCACGTTCAATAGTCTTGAGATGGTTACCACACATGTGGCTGGTCTTTTAGCCTCTTCTCTCAACCCTTGCCAGGAACGCCGCTGAAGAAGACCGAACCGCCTTGCTGACTGGTCGCCTTACTGGCAGTTGACTGTCGGTATCTCGCACTCATTCAGATTCGTGGCCGTGGACGGCCCCGCCCGTCGACGTTCTGTATCGACACTCGGTCTCAGTTGGTGGCATTTCGGAGGGTATGCTGGTGATCATCACTGTCAAACAGTGGTGGTCGTCCTTGTCAGAGTGGTCGTGCTGGGAACCGGCAGAGATTCCGAGGAACAGCCGTTGTCCTGTGCTTATATGACTTAGTGGTTGTCGGTTGCCACGAGCTCGACCCCCGTGCCGCAAGGCTCCTGTGATCGTGGGACTACACTTTGCGAGGTGGACCGGGACTTGGTCGTGGTCCTTTGCGGCTCATCACAGGCGCGGCGGTGTTCGCGCTGGTAGAAGTCATTGCATCCTGGCTCCTAGCACCGCCGGGGACTACACACTGCGCGGCTTGGATGGGACAGCGTCCTTCTTCAGTCGTTGTCGTTGCGTAGTTTTATTTTTATCTTCACCAGGCAGTAGTCCAGCGATCATGAAACACTCAGTCACAGCGGACTCCCAGGTCGAAAATAATCACGACGGGCGAAACGAAGCCGATGGATACATGGAGCACACGAGGCCTGCCCGCAGACTAAACGCCGCCCATGAGGAGGTCGCAGGGGGAGCGTCGAAGAGAGCATGGAGAAGAACATGAAATGAGACCCTGGTGCGCAGAGTGGTGCAGACCTTATCGAAATAGATAGCTGCGCACAGAGAGGACCGTCATCATTCTAACGCAGATGCGAGATGCCCAGAAAAAAGGATTACACGACACAGGATCAAGTAAATGTAGAGACGAACACCCGCGTCGCCGACCATCACCACGATCAAAAGAAAATTAACGCATGACTGGTCGTTCTCGCGACGAGTCTCAGGTCGTACCTCGTCAGCGCGTCACAGGTCGTCGTGGGATGAGCGTTGTGTCAGGCCGCCGTGGGATGAGAGATGCGCCTCGGCCGACGGTGACGGGGCTGACGTCGATGAGGGTGACCTCGACCGCAGATGCGTCGAGGGTGCCCCAGTTGGCGATTCCGTGAGGCCTATTGATAGTCACCAAACCAGCCAATGAGGCGGGCCCTCAAACCAGTCGACGCTCTGTGGCCACCCGTTGCTGTCCGCGACGGATATCTCGTGCTCCCGGGCGATCCGCTGGGAGAAAAAAATTGCCAGATTCAACAACAAGAACGATTGATGCGACAGCGGAGCAGCCACACGCGTCGACACGGACAGGCACATGGTCGCGGCGGCCGTCACAGGCCGTTAGGAACGAGAAAATACGACCACTCACAAGTCCCACGAGCACGTGATATGTGTGTACTTTTCGTCTTGGCGTCGAATGGGTCCGCTGTCTGTCGGGGTCGGAAGATGACTGTTGTGCACCAGCCAACGCGCTGTGTCTGGCATGAGTGTGCCTGAAGAGGCTGCGAACGACTATCCTCAAGATCATCGGGATGCACAGATAGGCGGGCGATGCCGCTGCTGTCCTTCATAGCATGGTTGAGTGCCCTGTTTTATTTTTCCAATCACCGTGTCTTGCGTGTTCACCACCAAAGGTGTCCACAGACGTCCAGAAAAACGACTTTTCCGAACCGAGGAAGTCGTCCAGGCAGAACATCTCCTTCGGGCCCGGTAGACTGGGACACTGGGCTCCGAGTTTTTCAGCGGCGGAAGCCGTTGTCGGTCGAGCATCGATCGCTGAGTTTCCCTTGTTCCCGACCATAGCCGCTTCAGAGGTCGATCTCTAATTCACTGCAAATACTCGAGGTCGATCGTTCTCCTTCTCTATTTTGTACTTGAGGGCACTTGCACTAACTCGATGTGATGGTGACTCAGCTCCACTGAGCAGATGTAGTGGTGCCTCCCCGTGCGAAGGTGCAGTGGTCATCTTGGTGTTGCCGCTCTATGTTCTTGCTTTTCACCCGACAGCCGCTCGGGGAATGCGGGGAGCACTATTACAGAATATGCGGTGGAGACGTCTTCTCGCAGACGTTGGCAGTGTGGCCGCCCAGGCGCCCCACCAAGGACCCGTGTGTCTGTATGCCGTCGTTACTGGAATGAATGGGCGGCCTGGTCCGTCGTCTGTCACGACGCGAGTGAGACAGGTCGGTAGACGAGAGATAGACTGAGGGCGACTGACTTGCTGAGCGCGGCCCACTGTTGCCGGGTCTCTGCCTGACGACCTTCTCCCTCCCCGACTGCTCTAGTTAACAGAACGGCCAGTTTCGTCTGCGCCACCATGGCAAACGTCCAGCCACCTCGTCCACCTGGGCCAGCACGCAGAGGGGCTGGCGCCATTCCCGCGCGCGGCGCCGGTGGAGGACCCCACGACCAGCCGCCGCGCCCGCGCGCGGTCCCGATGGCGCGCCGAAGAGCCAGCCGCCGACCCCGCGCGCGGCCCGCGTGGCGAGCCCGACGGCTGCGCCGTTGTCGACAAGAGAGATAATGCGCCAAAACTGGTCCGTCAGGACGAGTGCGACCGACGTGCCACGGGCCACGGGATCGCGGCACGGCTGGATGCGTGTGCTGTCAAGTAACAGTTTCAAGTCTGCAAATGTATGTGAAACCGCACCTCTCATTGGCCCACGTTATCCTCGGATGAATTTAAGTCTCCACAGTTGATCCGAGAGGAATGTCTATCGACGGAGTCCTCTAGACACTGACAAACTGCAGGCAACAGCGCTGTCGCGCGTCTGGCGGCGAGGTGCTCTCGTCCGACCTCGCAGCGTCCCCGTTTCTGGGATGCGGCTCCCCCCTTTGCTCGGAGTCCCCCACCCGCCCCGCTTCGGGACCTGACGCGGCACGCGCTGTCGTTGCTGCCTTCCCCTTCCATTTTCTTTTACACCTGTCGTCGTCATGGACCAGCGCAACTGCCGGCCTCAAACTCCACCGCCCCCGGGACCAAGGCATCCAGGGTCCTACATGTGCAGTATCTGCACTATCGTGCTGACGGGAGAGATGAGCTGGAGACAGCACCTCGCCGGGACCCCACACAAGAAGAGAGCGCAACGTGCTGCTGCTATTGGCGGTGCGAGCAACTCGAACGCCCCTTCTCTGCGCTGGACGTGCCCGACGTGTTTGGTATGTAACGACTCGGCGTCTGGCCTCTTCGCCCACGTCGGCGGCGCAAGCCACCGCCGGGCTGTCTCTGTGCTGACAGACGACGGTCGTTCGGGGGAGCTCCGAGTCATTCTTCCTCGTCTCCGTGCAGCAGCGCAGGAGGTTCGCCGTGCGGGCGGTGATTACGCCCGCTGCATGGAGCTTGTCCGCGAGACGGAGGCAAGGGCTGGTCCCGGGGCGGCCGGCGGTCCCGCTGGAGCTTCTGGTAGTGGTTCCTCTTCCGGCCATGGCCAGCCAAGTGATGCCGTGGACGCGGGGGCTGCTGAGGTTGGTAGCCACGTGCGCAAGCGAAGGCGCGAGGACGACACGGATTGCGTGGCGGGGGCGCGAGCCACTGTCTGTTCTAACGAATTTTCGCGAGACGGCAATGACGTCCGACGTCGTGATCGGGGGGAGGTCGCAGCGTGTACCAGTAGCCGTGGCGCCTCGAGCTCCCCGCCGCCGCTTGGCGGGCACGGCGACAAAACACACGCTGTGGCGCGAGCGGCCGCGCCGTGCAGTTTACCGGCGTCGCTGCAAAGCCGTCATGCTGTAGTGGTCCCGCTCGGGGCCCGCGTCTTGTTTGAGTGCCGGGTGTGCCACCTCCAGCACCTTACCGCTGAAGACTTCTTCGCTCACGTGTGCAACGTGCACAGCAGAAAGGGAAAGAGACCGGCTCAGTAGGATCCCTGCTCTTCTTTGCTGTCGTTTCAACGTCTGCCTTTCTGCTTTGTGTGGTGTGTCGTAGTTTCAACGTCTGATTTACTGCTGCGTGTTTTTGCGGTAGTGACACGCGAGAAGCAAAGCCCTTCAACGTCATCCCTGTTACACAAGCAACACGTGCACCCCGGCTGGAAACGGAACGACCGTGTCTCTGCCGATAGAGGCAACCTTTCTGACACACAAGCAGTTGCACCGTGCCAGACAGCAGCACGAGCACAACGTCTTCGTCGCCGAAGACGGCGAGCTCGCTGGCCAGCGCCAATACGCGCACCTGAAACGATACCAGCACCTTCACGACAGCTTCTCGGCCGACGAAGGCGCGCCTTTTGACTTCCGCAAACACTTGAATCTCGCTCATCAGCATGACCTGCACGACCGCGCCGCCGCCGACGGCGGCAACCTCGTTCACACACTCAACCTCGCGTCCCATGGCCAATACGAGCACCAGCTCGACAGTCACGGCGACCTTCTGCACGCTGTCAAGCACGCGCACCCTGGCTAGTGGAAGCACCGGGACCAACAACAGAGCCAGCTCGACCACCTCTCCGATGCAGACGGCGACCTCGTTGAGGCACTTGAACATGCGCAACCTGGAAAACACAACCACGAGCTCGACAACCTCGTCGCAGACGGCGGTCTTTATTTTGACACCCGCCAACGCGCGCGCCTGGCGCAAATTCAACAGCTGCAGAATCGAGTCGCCGCCGAAGACGGCGTGCGCATTCACGCACTCAGTCACGCGTTCCTTGGAACTCACTCGCACCTTCCCAACCGCCTCGCCCCCGCCGACTGCGTCTTAGTTGCGTCTTGAAAACGCGCCCACCTTGCCAGACACCAGCACATGGTCAGCGACCTCGCTGCCGACGACGACGACCATGTTGACAACCTCCAATACACACACCTGGTACACCACCAGGACCAGCCCGACCGCCTCGCCGCCGAGCTCGGCGACATCGTCGACGCCCGCCAACACCCGTACGTTGCACAACGACAGCAACAGCTCGACTGCCACGCCGCCGACCAGTGCAACATCGTTGACGCCCACCAACAAGCGCACCCGGTCCAACACGAACACTGCCACGACCGCCTCTCCGTCGCCGACTGCACTCTCGTTGACGTCTGCCTAAACGCGCACCTCGCCCAACAACGGCGCCAGCGCGACTGCCTCGCCGCCGAAGACGGCGACTTTATGGAAGCACTCTGGCACGAGCACCCTGGCCAACACAAGCACTGAGACAAGCACCTCGCTGAGAGCGACGGCGCCGTGGTTGAAACACTCCAACACGCGCAACGCCCCCGACACCTTAACCAGAAGTAACGCCCGGTCCTCACACCCACCCTGGAACGTCATAGCCATAGTCGAAGAAAAGCTCGTCCCCGGGAGCCAACGTCGCCTGGGCAAATAAGCCCACCCTGATGTCGCCGCTCACGTTCAACAGCTTCGCTTCAACGTTGGCAAGCTCCTTTTGGCGGTGATTGATGAACTTCATCCGGTTTCCTTGGTACTTGGCATCGATGCTGACCGTCTTCGTTATAGAGTACAGGAAGCTGACGCCCATAGCGTCGTAGACGCGCCCTCGCGCATGTGCCTCTCCATTTGAGACTAGCTCGCCAACATACTCACCGACAAAGTCCCCGACCGCCGCCCGCTCAGCTGCAAAGACCCCAAGTCCGTGTGCGCCTGAGCGGCCGAGCACACAACGAACTCCAGTACCGACCTGTAGTTGGACATTTCGGCAACGACGCCGTCCGACCACTTCTCCAGCAGCCATGCCGCCGCTACCAGCGTCCGCTTCCGTAAGCAGCCCATCCCCACGCAGAGGCCGTACACCAGCCCTTGGTCGAGTTTGACCTGATGGCTCTGGCAGCTTGCTCACAATAGTATCGGGATGCCAGTGTGCACCACATGTGACACAAGCGTCGGGGTCGCATTCCCGGTCGGCGCTGAAGCACGGGCACTCGTCCGTCGCACACCGTGACGGCGGCACGCATGCGCACCAGGTGCGACGGTCACAGTGCCGCGTCTCAGAGGCCGGCGCACGGTCGATGAGCGCCAACGAAGTAGCCATGGACGACGCCGACCGCCCCGCCGCTGCCTGACAGTCGCGAGCGCACCAGCACGACTTCTCACACGACAGTTCCGCCCTTGCGCACCTGCAGCGCTCTACCGTGCACGCACCGACGTGGAAACACGGCACAAAGTCATGTACCTTGTCTGGCGCGTTCGGGTCCTCCTGACTGTTGACGTCCGTCGTTCGCCCAGAGGAGAAGAAACCACCCAGCGACAACGGTGGCGAAGCAGGACGCGTGTGGGCTGACAGAGAGCCACGTACATCCGCCGCCACAGTCCCTGTCTCTGGCGTGCAGCTGTCGCGTGCGGCAGCATCCACGTCGACATCTGCATCAGGCGGCTGTACGAGTGACATGCCGCGCCCATTCCACCCCGCCGCTGCGGTGTAGACAGCAACGGCGCGACAGGTCTTTCCAGGCACAAATCTGGCGAGAAGACAAGTGTCTTCGTCTCCAACAATGGCCGCGCCTAGGTCCAGAAGTGCCACCTGTGCGTCACTCCAATCATCGACGGTGGAGTAGTCGAACGTCATAGCCGCCTTCACACGAGCGTCGTGGCGACATTCCACGCACCCACTGGCAGCTGTGGCAATGGAAGCGTGCAAAGTGCGTCCAAGACGCCCGCGGCGATCATCCGACATGGACGGCCGTGCGAAAACGGGTACATCGCTGTCTGGAGCGTGCTCAATCCGATCATTGACGGAGAGACTGTCAATGCCGCCACACAAACGTTCCAAAACGCCTCTCGCTGAGTCACCAACGTTGCCAAAGGCGACTGGATGACCCACACTGACGACGTCGACGCCACGACGGACAGCAGGAGACACACAGCTGCTATCCTTGACACAGTCCGCGTCACCGTCGTCATCGTCGAGAGCCCTGCTACGGCGATACCACTCGCGGTGCGTGGCGGACGCGGCGTGGAACGCCGCTCTCTTCTCCACCGGGACGACCGCTCCAACCCAATCTGGGTCCTCGCCGATGCTCGCATGAAGACCGCGAGAATCCTCGGCACGGCGAGGGAAAGGTAGGGACGACGACGGCTTCTCCGTGTGCGTGCCGTGAACGCGACAAGTGTAGCGCAGGCACGTTCGACACAACAGACGCATGAAGACTTCTCTAGATGGCCCGCACGAGTCCAGCGCCGGCTGACACTCGGGGGAAACAGCGTCAGTGCGGTCCACATTGTCCTGGGAGAGCAGAGCGCCCAGACAATGCATACCTGTGGCCGTGGCAGGACCCTCTGGATCACGAAGGGCAGCATGAACGGCCCGCAGCGCCGCAACGTCCGCGCGCAGCGCGTCGTTGTCGGCGTGCGAATCGCGCACAAGTTCAGCTTCCCGCGTCGCCCACGCACGACTTGCGGGGGGAACGCCTGCAGCGAGCGCGTCCGACGCAGCTGCTGTAGCAACGACAGCGCACGCCACGGCCGGGTCTGGATGACCATGGATGTCCTCATCGCCAACGCACCCGACCTGTGCGACGCACTCACCAACCGACGAACTGAAGACTTGCTCCCTTACGGCTCCAGTGCCGAGAATGACGGCGAGGCTCGCACCGCCCGTCAAGCGCTTGATGGCAGCTCGGGTTGTTGCGCGCGCGGCTCGAGTGGTAGAAGCCCGGCGGTGGTCTGCCGCTCTGCGCTTGATGAGTCGTACGACGTGGGTCAAAAAGGAAACGGTCTCGCCCAATGCGTTGCTCATAGCGCTCACCACCACAGGTGAATCACCCAACGCCTCGACGACTGCTCGCACGCCCGCCCGCTGCGCGAGCCGAAACGTTCGCGACGGGAGCGATCGGTAAAGCGCGTCGTGATGCACAGTGTCCGGATCGGACACGTCGCTGCCATCACTGTTCCACTCGGGGGGCTCCCATCCGTTCTTGCGCATGATCTCCTGCGATGTCGCATGCGCCTCGTCCGAGAGGCCCAAGTACGGTCTGAACTTGGCAGGGGGCACGTGCTCAAGCCGTCGCCAAGACCGACGCAGCGTCGTGTACGCGGTCATTGGTGGGAGACGCTCAGCTGCTGGAAGAATCGTGACGACCACTCTGCCGTCCGCGGTGGTCCCGATCGGCGCCGCCCGCGTGTTCCGTGCCGAGCGCAAGTAGTCGAACATAGTGCGTTGCACCTCTCGGTGCGGGCGGCTGTCGCCGTCGTGACGCTGCGGGGCGCCTACACCATTATTCTTGCTGCTCTTCTCACAGAGGCTTCCACAACCCAGCTCTCCCCCACGCCGACTCAAAGGCTCCGCGCGAGAGCCACTCGAACCAACTGTGCTGCATGATCCCAAGGCATTGCTCGGGGCGGCGGCGTAGCGACCATCATTGCCGGAGGCACCATCACTCACGAGCACGGCGGGCGGTGTGGGCGCCCCCTCAACTGGGCGGGATCCGGCAGCAACAGGCACCGCCGCCACGGTGCGGGCGTAGCGCTCAGCCGCGGCCCGGTTGACAGCAACGGCTATGCTCACTTCCGCGCGACGACGCCGCCGAGCGCGGCGCCCCGCTCGGCCATACAGTCTAAGGATGACACGCTTCAAGACAGTGCCGTCCCCAGAGGCGGCAGCGACAAGGTCCGCCGCTTCAGCTTCGTCGTCCACATCGGACAAGGGCCCCTCCTCGTTGGGCCAATCCTCCACAAAGTTGTCCTCGGGGGCACAGCGCACTGCCATGGCGGCAAGGCGAGACGGGCTCCGTCGCCACGACTAGCCACAAGGAGATGGCGACAGATGACAATGCGAAGATGACAGCTGACCCTGCTCCCCCCGAGCCACCTCAGCAGGTGTCGTGATCTCATATGTCTGTCGCTCAAGAGCTCAAATAACGACAATTCTGCGCCGCTGTGCTGCTCGATTGGTGCGTGGACCAATGACGCTGATCTGGGATAGATTAATTGCGAGGAATGTCAGTTGTCATTCTCACTGCTCGTGCGTATTGGTTTGTCTTCATCCTGCTGTCGCACTCTCTCGCACTCGGTGGCAACCCCTCAGTTGTGTGATGGCGACCCCGTTATGCTTGCGGTGCGCTCCAGCCATCAGGTTCTTCCTACGCCTGACTGCTCAGGTGTTGTGCTCAAGCCAAGAAGATGTTGGATCTTACTGACGGCCAAGAGAAGACCAACGCTGTTGCTGCGCCCGCGTGTCGCGCGCGCAGCGACCGCCGCTGTCACTCGACGCAGCCGCCTGTACGAAAGAAACACAACGCTCACTGCGGCACCGACTTGGGAGCGGTGCCTCGTCCCACAAAAGATCACCACGCAGTTTCCGCAGCACCGTTCATCGAACGGCCAGCACTACTGCACATGCTGCTAGCACCGTCCCGTTTTTTGGCATAAAAAGAAACACGGACTGTGGCACTCAGTCGACGTGATCGGTGCCTAGATGGGGTCGCGATGTCCCTGATCCTCCTTCTGTCTTCAGCAAAGAAAAACACCGAGATGTTGTTGACGGATCCCGTCGGCATCGACTTCCACGATTCTCGAACAAGTTTCTTTTTTTGTCGATCTCAAAGATGTCAAATGGATTCGACTTTTGTGGGGAAGCTTCGGCTTCGATGGCTAGGGACTTTCTATTTCAAAGGAGTGCGACACCTAATTTTTCACATTGAGGAGCAGGCTTCGACCACCACCCCTGCCGTCCCCTTGGCGAAGTCCGACGTGACACTTGGTGTGTTCCATAGGGCAACCGCATCTTCCAGGCGCGCTGCATGGCACACTGCACGACAATCGTGGAAAGCACTGTCGGAGTGCGCCGCGACCGTCACTGCTCGAGTACCATAGGTACCCGACACGACCCTCTTTGGCGTCTGTCATATCTACGGGGCGCCTAACTGGTCATGTTCCTCTGCATGTTGTGTGCGGGTTTTGATTCCAAGAGGCCAAGACTTTTTTGTCGACATCAACAGCTCTAGAAGCACTGCCCAGTTGCAACACGGTCGAGCTTGTCTTCAACTCTAGAGAACTGCCCTACTATCTGCCGTCGCGTGATGAGGCTTGCCGCTAGGGCCTGCAGACGAACGCCGTCTTCGAGGAAGTGCGGGTTGAAGTACACCAGGTTCCGAATGATGACCTTCAAATCGTTGAACACGCCCTCGATGGGCTGCAGGTCGGGAGAGTAGGGCGGTAGCCGTACAAAGGGGATCCCACTGTTCTCCAAGAAGGCGTCGCCGGCAGCATCGTGGATGGGCGCATTGTCGAAGAGCAAGACACAAGCCGCTGCTTGAAGGCCCCAAGGGACCCCAGGAGTGTACCGACCCATCTTTGAGATGACACGACCCAGGAACAGGCGCCAGTCGTTGCTCGTCAGTGCCCGCTCACACGTGACCGACTGCAAGCCCAGGATGCGCCCGTCTGACGACACCGCCATCGTCGTGCTCACACGCTGGACGTGCCGAGGACTGATGTCTAGCATGTCAACGCGCTCTTGTCGGAGAGCACGACCGTACCTGCGGAGAACGTCGCGACCGTCCGTGTGGGTCTCGTCGACAGATACGATGCATCCGTTTCCGACCATCTGACGCAGCACTGCATGCTCGCGGCGACGCTCTCGGTTGGCCGCTCGGTACAAGCGGATGATGACCTTCCGTGTGAAGCCGAGCCGTCGCAGCATGCGGTCCACCGTGCTCCTGGACACGCGCAGATGAGCAAACTCACCCGACGGCAGCGCCCGCATGGCCGTCATCATAGATGTATGCTCTCTCAACAGTGCCAGTGGATGTTCTTGAACAAGAGCAATAATGGCACGCAGCAGCGTGTCGTCCTCCCAGCAGGAGTCCTCGTGACGATTTTGTCTTTCAGGTACGCGCCACACGCTCTGGCTGCGCCTCCAATAACATAGCCAACGCTCAAGCTGAGCAGAGCGAACTCCGATAACCGCTGTGATGGTTGAGCGCGGAACACCGTGGTGCACCATCGAAATGGCTGCATACCGCAGAGCTGGCACGTACATCCTGAAGACAAACGCCCCCAAGAGCACGACCGCCACGCCGCCGGCCACGGCGAGCTCGTGGACCGTGGACCCACCTGGCCAAGAATTGCTCTACCGTGTCGCCGCCGCCAACAGCGCGCTCGTCAAACACGTGCACGCTGCGGATCACCAGAGAAGCAGACAGGAGCACGACCACCCCCGTGCTGACGAAAGCGGCGCCGTCGACGGCGGCGAGCACATGCAGGTCCCCAAAGACCAGCAGCTCCACGACCTCCCTGACTCCAACGACGACGACCACTTTGACAACCTGCACCTCCCCAAACACCAGCAGCTCCACGACCTGGTCGTGGCTGATGACGATGACCTCGTTGACAACCTCCAACACGCACACCTTGCACCGCACGCCTTGCACACAGCGAGCACGAGCACGACCGGCACGCCGCCGACCACGGCGATTTCGGGCACGCACTCTAGCCAGGCACCCTGTCCAACACGAAAACCAGCACGACCGCCTCTTCGCCGACGATGAAGACCTCGTTGACAACCTTCAACACGCAAACCTTGCACACAGCCAGCACGAGCACGAACGGCACGCCGCCGACCACGGCGACCTCGTTGACTGACTCAAACACGAGCACCTTGCGCAACTCCAGCACGCCGGCGTCGTCGCTGACAACGACGAGCACCTCTCCGGCGACAACCACGAGGTCCGCGGGGCGCACGCAGAAGGTGGGCGAGAAACTGTAGTTACTGGCGTATCCACCTCGAAATCCGACCGTGCTTCCACAGACGATCACGACGCCGGCGAACCTAACGATGGCGACCGCCGTGCCGCTTGCAACCTCCGCAGCCCCGGTGCCGAGCCCGATAGCGCCCTCAGTACACGAAGATGTGCCCAATGCGGCCGTCGACCACGGCCGTGTCGCGCAAGAGGACAGCGGAGGACAACGGCTGCTTCTCCGCCCGTGATCGCGACGGTTTCAGCGCCGACGACGACGAACGCGATCACGACATTGCACGAGAAAATGGGAGATTCGGGGCCAGTGGATTGCGGATTTGGCGACGGAGGCTTGCACCAACTCGTGCATTCGAGATGTCTGCTGACTCAACGGCGGACCAGTGCTCCAGGCACGCCATTGGTGGATCTGGCTAGAAAAAAAAAAAAGCGCCTACCGCCCCTTACTGTAACCAAGAAAGCGATCGCCATCAGAAAAGGGGGAAGCGCCATATGTGTCGTCTAATCTTGTACCAGAGAAACAAAAGCACGTGAGAGTCCTCACGACATCAGCGCCAGTCCACACCGAATGATCGCCATCGACTGGACGTAAACCACACGCCGTGCACCGCGGTACTGGCGCCATCACAACGGCTGGTCTATCCTATGGAGATGATTTCTCCTTGGCAGGGTGTCGGTGGGGCGTCAATGCTGGAGAACTCGGCTCCAAAGCAGGCCGCACACGCACGGCCGTCGTTCCGTCAAGTGTTCGTCTCTTGCATGTTGGTATTGTGTAAGTTGTTTTCAAGCCACTGACTGGTAGCCATTCCACAATGCGGACCGACCAGACAAAAACACGCACGAAGAAGCGACCCACAAACAACGTCGATTGCACGACACGCTGCTTGTTCATGACACCCACCGAGCGACCAGGTCCACGCTGTCGTGCCCTGCATGCTGCACCGACACGATTCCTATCACAGAGGCGCGCGTAGCTTCTCGCGCAGCGCCACCTGTTCTGGTCGTGCAAAACCTGTGCAGCAGAGCAAAACACAGGACCACGCAAAGGCGCGCACAAGCCACCACCAACTCACACGTACAGGAACAACCAGAAGCGAGACAAGCAACATGGGCACGTTAAACACAGGAACATAGCCGAGGTTCACCGGCGGTACCAACACGCAGAAAACGCCCACACATATGCACAAAACCATCCTTCATCCACTGCTCTCGCTCTTCAGCATCCTCACCTGCGCGCCACCGCAACAACGGCCCCACTCCCCGTTCGCACAGACACAGTAATGCCGGCCCACAAACGCCCTCGCCGGCACCGACCTCCATGTGCTCGACCATCTCGCCACCCCTCCCCACGCTCCTCCTACCGTTCCACCTGCACTTACCTGACTCCTCCAAGTAAGCCTCAATAGTCCCTGACCGCTGCCGCATCATCTCCAGCGTGCGAACCATCACCTCGGGTCCCGCGCGCTTCCACTCGGGCGCTCCCAACCCAACTTGGGTCAGGCGCCCGCTGTACCAGGCGCGGACTCCCCCCCCTTCATCCCCCTCCCCCCGCACGTACACCGCCTCAGAGGCCGCATAATCGGCCACAATCTCCGCGTCGGTCGCCCCACACACCGCCAACACGACCGCCGACACGATGCCCGTGCGATCCTTGCCGGCAGTGCAAAAGAGCGCCACCGGCAGCGCCGCGTTTGCAATCGCCCGCAGCGCCGAGGAAATGCCCGCCCCGCCGTAGTGGACGAGCATGGCGTTGAGACCCGTCAAGCCGCCGCGATCCATCAAGTCGACGACGCCGGCGCGGCCCGCCGGGTGGCCGACCGCCGCCTTGGCCAGGATGGGGAGGCTGGTCGACAGGGGCAGCGGTGACAGCAGCGCCCACGCCGTGCCGAGGTGCGACAAAATGGGCGCGTGTACCCACGTGCGTGTGCCACAGCCAGAGATGACCTTGGTGGGGGGGGGGGGCGGCCGCGGTGCGGCGGGAGCAGCCGCAGTTGCGCCGACAGCAGCAGTGGCTGTGCAAAAGACTTTTGCCGCTTTTACCGCCACACCGGCGCCGTTGCCGGCGGCGACTCCGCTACCCGCCGCGGCGCCGCCATTGTCGGCGGCAGCGCCCAAGAACACTGCCGGCAAGTAAGCTGTTGGAACGGCGGTGCGCTCCTCTACGCGCTCCGCGGGTGTCCGCAGGTCGATGAACGTGGCCACCCCTACGAGCACCCCGTTGGTGCTCGCGTTGGTGGCCCCCCACGGCGCGCCACAGCGAAAGAGGCGGGCAGGCGGTAGGCGGTCAGCGCCGAGCGTCGGGGAAGTCAACGCCGACGACAGGTCCCGCAGGTTGGGCACCGCAATGGGTGGCGCTGGCGGCAGAGGCGCGTTAGCAGGGGGGGGGGGG
>ENA-ORXR01001414-ORXR01001414.1-marine-metagenome-genome-assembly--contig:-NODE-1414-length-25450-cov-10.532968_pt1 | contig 25450 bp, 17 predicted proteins | sample MGYA00237866_ERZ511479 | MGnify/ENA metagenome assembly ERZ511479 | reverse complement strand
GATATAAGGAAGCTTTTGCGGATCTATGAAAAGTGCGAGGACTCTTTTAGGCCCTCGCTAAATAACTTATATACCATCTAAATCATCTTCAATGATAATAAATGACATAACCCACTTAAGAAATCTCATAGTATAAAGTTTATGTAATAAAATTATAAGCTACACATACACACACGCACACTTCCAAATTTTAAGTGTTAAATTTTAATCTTCTTGTCACTGATATTTGCGGTCTTAATCTAAGGTTTTATGAAAATTAGAACTTCGCAGGATAGCTTGCTTTCCTCGGGGGTCTCAAAGAGGGACAGCATCACGCTTTGTAACTGATCTTTCTTTTCTGGGAATAGAACAGGTAGTTGAAAAGCTGGGTTTACCCAACAGGAAGTCCCTGCAATTCTTTTAGCTTCTCCAAAATCCATTTCTTATCCGAGAAGTTTTCTGAGTCTTGGATTTCTTCTTCCAGTTTTTTGATTTCTTTGGTCATATGGGGCGCGAGTCGGATGAGCTTTTGCGTGAATATTACTAGCTTCAGATAATTATTTTTTCTTCGCTCAGGTATTTTGTTGTTTCTTCTTAAAAAAGTTTTAAAGCTTGATAAAAAAGAAGCTAACACATCTATCTCATCTAGCTCATAGTATGCAGATAATTGAAGTGCTTTTGAGCTAAGTTCGTAGAACATATCATCAAAGGTAACTTCTCTTAAATACTCAATTACGCTTTGGAAGTCTTTTCGATATGTCGCTAACCGCGCTAGATTAAATGTAACGGCGTTTGCTCTATATTTTGGGTTAAGTAATTTTTGGTTCTTAAATATGAAATCTTCCGTCCAATCGAAATAGCCTAAGCGTAAAGCAGTAATCGAAATATTTCTAAATGAAGTAGGAGATAGTTCCCCATTAGTAAGAATAACTTTATTATCAATCCCATATTCATACAACTCAAATATTTCTTGAAAATAATTTGATCTTCCCCTATTTACCTTTGCTACGCAGTAATTAAGTGCTGACTCATATATGTCCTTAGCTTCATCGAAAGGGAAAATAGATAAATACTTATCAATCAGAATTTTTAAGTTTTGAAAGTGCCCCTCATTTTCTTGCTCTGTAAGCGTCAAGTAAATCTGATAATAGATAGCTATTGGAGGAATGGACTCATAATCCATAATTTTAATTTGTTTTAAAATATCTTCAATAAAAAGGACCTCTTCATCAATTTTAAAAACATTTTTGTAAGCCAATAAAGAACACTGATATTTAATTTTTTCAGCCAAATAAAATACATCTAAATTATGTGCGATATCAGATATATTGATAATTGATGTATCTGATCTGTTCTTAGTTTTTTTCTCGAATTCGGATGATAGATTAAACAAGTTTTTCTCTATCTGGTATTGATAATAATAGAAGGAAGCTGTTTTTTCTAATTGTTGTTTAGATAATCGTCTAGCAGTCGAAATTGAACTTGAGTATAATTTTTCCAAATTTTTAGAGCTCACAGCTTTTAACAAATAGTTTGCTCTGTGAAGCGGGTTATTATCAAACTGCTCTTGCGAAAGAAATTTTTCTATTAGTTTGAGCAGATCAGAACAAAGCTTTCTAAATCTGACATCATCAATTTTGACTTCTTCATATACTGACTTCCAGACAAATGCCTTATTTAAAGTGGTTTTACTTGCTTTATTTGACCTTATTTCATCGTATAATGTATGAAATAGGGTAGTTAGCTTATCATTTATATTGAAATAAGGCGAATTGATAAACTTACCAAATCGGTTCAATTCATAAACTGTTAATGATTCAAGAGCTATGTATGCCTTTGTATCCTTCATGATATATGATAACTAACGCTTATTTTTAATCTGCTGATTAGTAGAGACTTACTTATCTGTTAAAATTAAATAAAAAATATAAATATGTCAAAAATAAATTTGCTGCAAACTCAATTTAAGCATCTATAAATCAGCTATTTACATATTGCTAAATCGCTAAAATATGTCGGCTGTGATATATAAGCATATGGAATATTGTAAATCATACAATTTATCAAAGATTTGACTTATTTTCGCAGAGAACTAAATCAACCTTAGAGTAAATGAGCCAAGCTTTTAGTAAGATTATATTCTTATTGATATGGATACTAGGTCCTTTATACTGCTATGGTCAGCTCTACAATCCTCCCATTATAGAGAAAAAAGCAACTCCAGGTCAAGTTGTACAAGTTGATATTCACTCGTTTAATGTAGTCGAATTTGTGCTCAATCCCGATCCTAATATATTTGCGGTCAAAAGAGGTATCAGATCTGGGTCAAATTATCCATTGATCGTAACTCTGATCAATGAGGACTTTACAGGTGTCGCTTCATTTGATATTCACTATGATGGTGGAGAGAAAGGAGATATAAAAAAATTATACAGTACTGTTATATTTAACGTATCGGAGTCTGTTGTAGATGCACAGCATGATTATCAATCTATCAATGTAGATGATTCAGAATCTTTTATCGATGTACTTGCTAATGATATAAATAGCGCCAAAGAGTTAAATATTGAATCAATTCAGCTGGTAGAGAACGGAACGGCTGAAATTGTAGAAGGGGGGATTCAGTTTACACCTGTTGCTGGATTTAGAGGGATGGCATATGTTAATTATGTAGCCGCCAATGAGTATGGAGCTAAGGATAATGCTACAGTTACAATTTGTGTTTTAGGAGAAAATGCACCTCCGACAGGATCTATGACTATTTCAACTTCGCAGTATACGCCTGTGACTATTCTGTTACCGGCTAATGGATTATTATTAGACAATGATTCAGATATCATTGGAAGTTTAACATACTTGGGCGATGATGTCATAGAATATACACCATATGGTTCTTTTACGGGATTCGATGAGTTTTTGATGTCTAATGACGATGGGTCAATCAGTCGTAATGTGACGGTTCATGTATTAAATAATAAAGAGCAATTTGGGCCAATAAGAAACGATAAGGTATACACTGAGGTAAACACTTCAGTAAGCTTCAATATATTTAAGAATGACATAGAAGAGAGCACGCTCGTTACATTCCCAAAAGGCTTAAAACATGATGGACGTGGTTCATTCACATATATTCCAACTAAGGATTATGTAGGTGTGAGAACTTTCAGGTATTCAACAGAGAAGAATGGAGCTTACTACTCAGGTAAAGTCGAAATAGTCGTGAATAATTTCTTTCCTGAGAATCGATCTCAATTTGATTTCGTGACTCGTAAGGGGACACCTCTACTTCTTAATTATAATGTCCCGATTAATGATTATAGTTTCAATATTGTAACTGACCCTTCACACGGACAGCTCGTGATATATCCTGGCTCATATAATTATGCTGATCAGGTCACTGAATCTTGTAGCACAGTTGAGACAGGCGTTGAGATATTAAGATACCTTCCAAGTGGTCAGTACTTAGGTTATGACGAATTCATCATAGAATACTGTGCCCCTTCTGGTGAATGCGATGATATTAAAATCGAAGTAGAAGTGATAGAAGATGAAGCTTATTGCAACTGTGTAGGCTCAGACTGTGTATGGCCAGGAGATTTTAATGGAGATGGAAAAGTCGCTATAGATGATATATTACCATTGGGTTATCATTTTGGAGCTGCTGGACCCGAGAGAGTGGAGTCAAGCCCATTATGGATCGGAGAGCTTTCTGAAGATTGGGGTACGAGTCAGATTGGTACAGGGCAGGATTTAAAGTTTATAGATGCTAATGGTGATGGTGCGATTAATACGGATGATCTAAATAGTATGTCTGAGAATTATGACCGGTATCATAATCTCGTAGCAGCTGAGACTGTAGCTACTAAGCAATATCCTGTAGAGCTCGTCCTAAGTCAAACTACAGCTGAAGCAGGCGATTTAATATTTATAGATGTGATCATAGGCAGTGCAGATTATCCAGCACTTGATATACATGGCTTAGCTTATACCCTTCCACTATCTCCCGATATCGTGGATGAAGAAACAATCACAGTTGAGACGGTTCCAGGTAATTGGCTGGCAAATAACTCACCTATTTTAGATTTACATAAGCAAAGTTCCCCAGGTACATTAGATATTGGTACGACAAGAACTACTGGTATATCAGTATCGGGCTATGGCAAGATACATCAGATCGGTATAATTATTGAAGATGAGATTGATGGAATTAGAGGTGATATCACTGAAAATAAAATAGTCAATATCGTCTTAGATAACATGGTCATGACTGATGGCGCAGGTAATCGATTTAATCTTACTGGAGCGTCTACTTCATTTGAACTCATCAGAAATAATACGGCTGAAGCAGCTATAGAAGAGACACCTCAAGTACTGACTTATCCTAATCCAGCTTCTCAGGAGATGACGATTCATGTCAATGGAAATGATATCCTTCAAGAAGTCGGTATTTACAGCGCTTCAGGTCACCTGATGCAATTTTTAACACCAAACAATACCAATAGGACGCAGATAGATGTCTCTGAATACGCGGACGGCTTATACATCGCCAAGGTGGTTACCTTGAATGGCAGCACCACGTCTAAATTTAAAGTGATACAAGATTAGACGGAAATTAAATTTTCAACACCTTTCTCATTCTGTAGATAAAAGGCCGGTTTAACATTCTGAATTTATCTTCATCCATACCTGACATAATTTTTCTGCTATAGGTACGACTTCATGATCCGCCGTGCTTGATGAATGTATTGACCGCCAAAGAGATTGGCATGGACAAGTATTGGGTAGAGCTGGTATAAAGCTATTCTCTCATGATGTCCTGCTGGCAATGGGAAAGCCTCCACATAGGCTTCAAATGCAATAGTGGGGAAGCCACCAAACAGGCGCATCATGGCTAGGTCTACTTCTCTATCTCCATAATACACAGCGGGATCTATCAGCGTGATCCCACTTGTCGCAGCTATACAGTTAGCTGACCAAAGATCACCATGAAGAAGTGCTGGCCTGACCCTATCAAGGTAATTATTCATTATCTGCCTTAGGCGCTCGAATAGGATAACATCATCTTTGCTAAATATTGCACTTTTGTGACCCAATATTATCTGCGGCAACAATCTTTCATGGATATAGAAGTTCATCCAATCTGAATGCTGTCGATTAGATTGAGTCAATGAACCAATATAATTTTCGTGATCCAAGCCAAATGACTCGACGCTACACCGGTGCATCTCAGCTAGCCGGCGTCCGAAGATGACCCAATGATCCTTTTGAGCTTCCACTGGCTGTATATAGTCCATCACTAGAAAATGATAGCCGTGTGCTGAGTCACAACAATGGACTTGAGGTATATCAAATAAGCTGCACGTATCTAAAAGTTGCAGTCCTCTTGCCTCCTTAGATAACATATCACCTCCTGAAGAATATTGATTATACTTGACGAATAAGGTGGCTTGGCCCAATATATTGAGGCGGGCAGCATCATTAATATCTCCTCCAGCAATAGATTGAAAAGAAGAGATGCTCAAATCAAGCCTCTCCTCTAACAATGATTTGATCACAATTTCTTCATATTGATCATCTCCAGCAACTCATCTCGATAAATCTTACCGACTGGTATATTTTTGGTCTTTCCTTTTTCGATGATCTCTACCATATTACCAACAATAGCCTTGATCTTCTCAGTATTGACAATATAAGATCTATGTATTCGCCTAAATAAACTTGATGGAAGTTTTTTCTCTAAGCTCTTCATGGTTTGTAGAGTGATGACTCTGCCTTCCACCATCTTAATGATGACGTAATCTTTCAGCCCTTCTATATATAGGATGTCTTTGAAGTTTACTTTTACCAGCTTCTTATCAGCTTTCACGAAAAAATAATCTTCTCCAGCGGCGACAGCATCTGAATGATTGGGACTTCTCTCTTTCAGCTTATCCTCCACCTTATTGACAGCCTTTAGAAATCTATCGAGCGATATTGGTTTGAGCAGATAATCGACGGCATCCAGCTCAAAACCTTCTACTGCATACTCGCTGTAAGCAGTTGTAAATATGACTAAAGGAGGATTAGACAGCGACTTTAATAATTCAACACCCGTGAGTTGTGGCATTTGGATATCAAGAAACATCAGATCTATCTGCTCGGCATTCAACATGGCATTAGCCTCTATAGCATTACTGCATTTACCTACGAGTTCCAACTGCGCCATCTGAGAGACATAGGTCTCTATAATATCTTGAGCTAACGGCTCGTCATCTACGATTATGGTTCTGATTTTAGTCATGTGTTTAAGTTTTAGTGTAATTCTATTTTAAGATTGACGTGAAAAGAGTTAGGCGTCTTATCTATTTGTAGAGTATGTTGGCTGGGATAGATGAGCTTGAGCCTTCTTTTGACATTGACTAATCCCACACCTCCGCTCTTCTTTCTGATAGACATAGGCATGACAGGAGGTCGACTATTATCCACTTGCAGATTAATCTCATCAGCTTGGATATCCATTTGGATATTGACATATGCTGCGTCAGGCTGACTGTGCAGTCCGTGCTTGAAGCTATTCTCAATAAAAGGCATAAACATCAGCGGTGCTATTTTCAAATATTCATGGTTGCCATTTTGGGTGAATTTGATCTCAAATTTATTACCGTGTCTTATTTTTTCAAGCTCAAGATAGTTTTCTATATAGTTAATTTCTTTTTCCAGCGGAACTACTCGCTCATTGCACTCGTAGAGCATATAGCGCATCATCTCCGAGAGTCTGAGCACGATCTCAGGTGCCAAGTCGGACTTCTTAAGCGTGAGTGCATATAGGCTGTTGAGCGTGTTAAATAAGAAATGCGGGTTGACTTGAGATTTTAAATATTTTAGCTCTGACTTTAGGCTTTGATTCTGCAGGTCAGCTTTTTCACGCTGATGGGTGAACCAATCATTGATAATCTTATATATCGAAGAAGAACTGGCGACGAAAAATGTAAGAATGAATATTGAATTAAAATTGTTCTTTAAAAACGCCAAAGTAGAGATGTGATCATGAGGGACGCAAAAGTACATAGCGATGCCTTCCATAGGCGCAATAATCACCATCGTTAATAAGAGCAAACTAACGTATTGCCAGTATTGCTGTTTCATGAGAAACAATGGAAACAGATAAAATAGATTTACATAGACCGCTACAGCATAGAATATGATCCTGATGATATTAAGGAGCATGCTCAGACCTAATGGATAAGCATCTTGAGATACGATGACCAAAAAGAAGTAGAATACTAACCAAAAGACAGCGTGATAAATAAAGTTAGTCTCAAATACATGGTCTATGTACTTGCCAATTCTATCTATCCCCCTTGAGTTTGAAGCAATCACGTCTTAAGCTTATGCTTACAATATCCGAGAAAACTGACTAATGTCATTAGATAATAGAGTAAAAGCTCTATTTAATCGACTGGATCTGAGATCATGCTTTTCAGGAATTTTAATAAAGCGTTCTAAATGGTATTAGATTATCATAATAAGCGTCAATCAATCGATTTTAAGTTAATAAAGCATATATTTGTAAATCAACCATACGTATATGGAAGCTCATACTGAACACAAAGTCCAAGCTAAAATCAAAGCCAAATTAGGAAAGGATGTTTTAAATATCATCAGAACGACTATGCGAAATAGCATAGAGCTGACCCATATTGCAGATAACAAAGCCAATGTGCTTTTAAGTTTAAATGCTCTAATGCTGACCTTTTTAGTGCCATTGGTCATCCCTTATCTCGATATCATAAAAGAATATATTTTATGGGTACCGCTGCTATTATTGGTCGTGACATGCTTAGTCACCATATACATCACGGTCCATGTACTGAAGCCCAGCAAATTCTATGTAGGGTCTCAAGAAATGGAAAATGGGGCTAACTTAAGCCCTTTCTTTTTTGGTAATTATTATAAGATGACCAAAGATGAGTTCACCGATTATATCAAGCAGGAGGTAGCCAAGGGGGAGTCAGTCAGAAATCACTTGGCAGGGGACCTACACTATATGGGGGTGCGCTTAGGCTATAAGATGTATTTGATGAGGATGGCTTTTCATATTTTTTTGTCAGGGCTAATTATTTCCATCATACTATCCGTAATTCTTCTCGTAACCCATGCTTAATATTATAAAGCTTTTTTAGAGCGCGCAGCCATTAAAGCACTCAGGCTCTAGCGCTTCCTACTAAATCTTACAGGATATGATATCTTGATGCCTAATTAAATTATTTACTTATGACCTGCAACCTTTCTTAAATGCTTAAGTCCTTATTGCTGAGATTATCTATTAAAAATTAAATTAAGAAACATTATGCTTAAATCGACTTTGACCTTTTTCATACTCAGTACTATAACCCATCTTACGGCTCAAGTAAAGACTGTGACTTTCTCTGATTTTGATGAGCTATCCGTATCTACCAGCATAAGTGTGGAGCTTATTCCATCCACCGAAAATAAAGCCGATATCTCCGTCACTAATGGGGATATTGACGATCTTATCGTTAAGCAATCTGACGATGAGATAGATTTTCATTTCAAATCTAGCATGTGGGGAAAGAAAAATAATAACCGAAAAGCGGAAATAACACTGTACTACACTACTGGCTTAGAATCCATAGAGTTAGATGCTGGTGCCAATGTCTACTCCGATAAGCTTATGGAGACCTCTAGTCTCACTATGGACGTTAACAGCGGAGCGAGATTAGATTTGATCGTGAATGCAGATAAAATTAGTTCTGACGTTAATTCTGGAGGCCGTGTAGAATTAGAAGGCATATCGAATACTCTTATTCTCGATGTAAGTTCAGGTGGTCATTTTGACGGCGCTGATTTAGAATCAAAGACTGTAGAGGCGGTGGCTAACAGTGGCGGTTATGCCAAAGTATTTGCTTCAGAAAGCATTGACGCACGAGCCAACTCAGGAGGCGCAATAAAGTATAAGGGTGAGCCTAAAACCAAGAATATCAAGAAAGATAAATACTCTGGAGGATCAGTTAAGAAAATGTAAATATATAAGGTCGCAGCTCAGAAAATCTTATCATCTTAGGGTCAATAACATTAGTTGTCGACCCTTTTTTGATTAGTCGCACAACGTATATATTAGATGATCTATGAAGTATAATAATGCGGAGACTTTACAAAGCCTGCTTATAAAAGTATCTGGAGCTTTGCAGAAATATATAGTGAACAGTCAAGATGGGCAAGGTAAAGTGTTGGATCAAATGCCTGCCTCTCAATTGTCTAGAGAGCTTAATATTGATGACTTAGTCAAGCATGGAGGAATCCACAAAGAACCACACACGCTCAAGTTTCTCCACGCATATTTGGCTCACAGCCAGCACATGCACCATCCTCAGTACATTGGTCATCAGGTCGCTGTCCCGCACATTGGCTCTGGTGTTTCTGATCTTATCCATGGCATCATCAATAATCCCATGGCCATTTATGAAATGGGTCCATCAGCAGCAGTCATAGAGAAAAGTATGATTCACTGGCTGCTAAAGCAGGTGGGCTGGTACCACTTGGATGATATAGCTGACATGGGATTTTATCCGCAACATGGAGCTGGTGTATTTACTCATGGAGGATCAATGGCTAATCTCACCGCTCTCTTAGCGGCCCGCGCAGCGATAGCTCCTGAGTCTTGGACAGTAGGATCGCCTGACGATCTTGTGATTATTGGCTCGTCTGTTTGGCATTATTCTATATCCAGAGCCATGTCTATTATGGGTATGCCACAGGACTCCTTCTATAGAGCGGATGTCGATGAGAATGATGTGCTGACATTAAAAGGCATTGAGCGCGCCATCGCTCGCGCTCACAAGGATGGCAAGCGAATAATGGCAGTGATCGTTAATGCATGCACGACTTCCACGGGACTATATGATCCGATACAGGAGATAGCTACTATATGTCAGCGCGAGCAATTATGGCTGCATATAGATGGTGCTCATGGCGCCGCAGCACTGCTTTCTGAGACCGATCAACATTTAATGAGCGGGGTCGAGATGGCTGACTCCATTATTTGGGACATGCATAAGATGCTGAGGACCTCTACCTTATGTGCTGCAGTATTATACAAAAATCCTGAGCATATGGCAGCCACCTTTCAGCAAAAGGGTAGCTACATATTTCATGAAAAGGAGGCAGTAGGATTCGATGTGATCCCCTATACTTTGGAATGCACTAAGGCTGCCTTAGCCACTAAATTATTTTGGGTCTTAGCCATAGAAGGAGAGCAAGGATTGGCGGATTATGTCAGTCATCAATACGCCATCACGAAAAAGTTTTATGAACTCATTATTGCAGCGGAGGACTTTGACTGCCCCTATGTGCCAGAGTCCAACATATTATGCTTTACCTACTCCAGGATACCGCTCGGTCTTGACGCAGGGATTTACCATCTGCAACTCAGAAATGAATTAGTCAGTGAGGGATACTACTATATCACGTCATGTGACTTTAGAGGTACGACCCACTTACGCATCACAGTCATGAACGACCTAACCACAGAACAACACATGACAGGTCTATTAGACGCTATTCGTATCACCGCAAGTAGATTAATATCGACTACAACTGAGCTCTGAGAGAATCAGACTATGTCTTATCCTTTTAATAATAGACTTATCAATCGCCAATATTTTACTCCTTTATTTTAAATATCTCAGTAAAGTAATAATGTGTAAATTAAGATTTGATTTCGCTGGCTGTTGTGGGCGAGACTTATTATTCAAACATATGAGTAACTCTACATTCACTATTACTAGCACATCCAGTGACTTGATAATGTTATCTGGTCCGCAGTCATAACAATGTTAAATTGGCATATCCGCATTAAATAGAAATATAAATAGCTAGTTTCCACCGAAAAACTAATTAAATAGATATATTAGATATGCATACTTCCATTACGCACTGTAAATCTATCTATTATGTCTATACATCTACGATGTGGATTCCTCCCACTATTCCTATGTCTCTGTTTCGCACTCCAAGGTCAAAAATCTATTTCGGGCAAGATAGTTGATGATAACGCTGACCCCCTCATCGGCGTTAATGTCATAGTCAAAAATTCTAGCAACGGCACCATCACTGACTTAGAAGGCAATTATTCTATCATGGCTGACGCCGATGATGTGCTGGTCTTCTCATACACTGGATTTGACACTCAAGAAATTCTAATCGGCAATCAATCTTCTATCGATATCACCCTTTCCGAGGGAAGCGTATTAGATGAAGTAGTGGTCGTGGGATATGCCACGCAAAAACGAGCTAATCTAACTGGAGCAGTAGGTTCGGTATCTGCCTCCGAGCTCGCAGCCAGACCCATTACTAATGCCAGCCAAAGTCTGCAAGGTAAAGTCAGCGGCGTCTGGGTAAATCAAGGTTCAGGAGAGCCTGGCCAGGATGGGGCCACAATAAGAATCAGGGGAATCGGTACGCTTAATAACTCTGATCCTTTGATTTTAATCGATGGTATCGAGGCACCATTTGGGAATATTGATCCTAACGATATAGAATCCGTGACTGTGCTCAAAGATGCAGCATCAGCATCTATCTATGGCTCTCGAGCTGCTAATGGTGTCGTACTAGTCACTACTAAGCGAGGCTCTAAAAATAGTAAGCCCACCTTTAGTTACTCGGGCTATACTGGTACCACAGAAGTGAATCATGTGCCAGACTATATTTGGAATTCTCAAGAGTTCATGCAGCTAAGAAATGAAGCAGACATTAACTCTGGTAACCCTCAGCTGTATCCTGATGACGTCGTGGCTCAATATGCAGATGGACCCAATACCAATTGGTTTGACGAAGTCCTCAAGAAAGGTCCCATCCAGCAGCACAACTTATCTATCAGTGGTGGCAGTGAGAATACGAATTTTCATATATCATTGGGATACTTCGATCAGCAAGGCGTGGTACAGTTTACAGAAGGTTCTAAAAGATATAACGGACGTCTTAACTTAGATACAGATGTGAATGATAATTTCAGGATTGGGGGTAGTATCTCGTTCAGCCAGCAGAACTCTAAGCTCGACAATGTAAATCAAGATGGTGGAATACTAGCTAGGGCCACGAGACTGGGACCTAACTTCCCAGCCTATGATGACCAAGGCAGACTGGCAGATAGAGATCGGACCATCAATGCTATAGAACTTTCGACACCTAATATTTTAGCTGAAATACAGGCCTTAGGAAGAGAGCTACAAGACAATCGATTCTTAGGAAGTTTTTACGCTGAGTGGGAGCCGATAACTAATCTTCAGGTGAGAGGTACATTTGCTGCAAATCAGCAATCAGATGATGATGAATTCTTCAACAGACGCTTTGAGACATACGACTGGAGGACTGGCGATGTGGGAGTCATCTGGTTAGAGAACAGAGGTATCACTAATTCTCACTTTGAGAGTCTCAGTCTGACTACATGGCTACAGGCATCTTATGACTACACAGTGCAGGAGGACCATAACTTTACTTTTCTAATAGGAGCGAATCAAGAGAGTTACAGAGAAAAGTTTTTTTCAGCAAGTAGATTGGAAATTCCTAGTAATTCCCTCGGCGCTTTGAGCACAGGTAATCCTGAAACATCAACTAACGAGGGAGGTGCCTCTGAGTGGGCCTTACGCTCTTTCTTTGGCCGGCTCAACTATAACTTTAAGGACAAGTATTTATTTGAAGCAAATTTAAGAAGAGATGGCTCTTCACGATTTGGGACTAATAACCGGTGGGCTACATTTCCATCATTCTCCGTCGGCTGGGTGGTATCTCAAGAAGACTTCTTTGGTTCCAGCGCTATAGAGTTTTTGAAAATTAGAGCCTCGTGGGGTCAGCTTGGTAATCAGAACCTCGGAACTATAAACGGGCGACCCAACAATTATCCATTTGCTGCCACGATATCATTTGCGCCATCATATTCATTTGGCGGATCTATAGTAGGAGCAGCTGCTCAGTCTTCCTTAGGTAATCCTGATATAAAATGGGAGACAACCACGCAGACAGACATCGGCTTTAATCTGTCCATGCTCAATGGTCGCTTAGAATTAGAAGGAGATTATTTCGTCAGAAATGCAAAGGATATCCTATTCAATCAGAATAACCCTGGCGTCACAGGTGTAAGAGAACCGACCACCGTCAACATAGCAGAGGTACAAAACAAGGGCTGGGAATTTGGTGCTCACTACGTGCAGCCTATTGGATCTGGTAAGCTCAGAATAGGGGGCAATGTCACGAATGTAAACAGTAAAGTGCAATCGATAGATCCCTCTCTCACGGGAGATTCTGATAGAGTTATCCAAGACGCCTTCATCATCCAGAGGGGAGCACCTATTAATGCACTCTATGGCCTTAGAGCTATTGGCATCTTTCAAAATCAAGCAGAGATAGATGCGGCCCCTGATCAGTCTGCTTTCGCCACTCCTTCACCTGGAGATCTACAATACGCTGATGCTGATGGTGACGGCATTATCACCGCTGATGACAGAATCGTATTAGGCCAGGATAATCCTACCTGGATCTATGGACTTGATTTAGGATATGAGATTGGAGGATTTGATATAGCTGGTTTATTTCAAGGTATTGGGGATGCACAAGTATTTGAGACTCAGCGATTCTACGCACCATTTTCTAATAGCGGCGGCGTGTCCACGCTCTGGAGAGATCGCTGGACACCCGAAAATCCTGATGCATCACTGCCCAGAATTCACATTGGTAATGGTGGGGTCAATCATAACGTCAATCACTCTTGGTTCATCACCAATCGAGACTTTTTTAGGATGAAAAACTTGCAAATTGGATATACATTTCCAAGAGCCATGTTTGCAAACAATTTTATACAGAGCGCCAGAATATATGTGAATGCTACGAATTTATTTACAATAACTGATTTTGTGGGATTTGACCCTGAGAGACCACCCAGGGTCACCAATGGGTCGGCTGTCTATCCACAACTGAAAATATACACGGCAGGAGCTAATATCAAATTCTAAGTAAGCTCACAGAAAAAGTAGAACATTATCATAAGACAAATAAGCAAACCATGGAAATAATAAAAAAGCTAATCATCATCTTCCCCATACTATTACTCATGTCTGTCGCCTGCACCGATCTGGAAAGAGAACCCTTAGACCGAGGTAGCGTTGAAGGATTCTTTGAGAATAAAGAAGATGTCGTTAGAGCGATCAACAGTGTGTATGACGTCTTTCAAGGTGAAATATGGGGAGGCTCTTTATATTGGGGTCACCAAAATTTTGCCTCACTGACTGATAATGCTGTTGGGTGCTGTCCATGGGAACAGCAATTTACCACGATAGCCAAAGGTGAACACGCGCCGACTACAGGTGGCATCATAGATACGAAGTGGGATTTTGGATATGAAGGAATCTTTAGGGTAAACACGGTTTTAGAAAATATTGAAAATATAGAAATCGATGCTGATGAGAAAAATAGCATCATAGCTGAGGCTCGCTTTCTAAGAGGCTTGATTTACCAAGAGCTGACTAATTTATTTGGCGATGTACCATTAGTTCTTAACGTATTGACGCGCGATGAAGGACTGTCAGTAACCCGAGCTCCCAAGTCTGAAATACTAAGTACGATATACGCGGATCTCGATTTTGCAGAGGCTAACTTGGAGTTGACGCCATTCAATGGTGATATAGGTAGGCCAACAAAACAAGCAGCCATAGCTGTCAAGGCGAGGTTAAAACTTTATAATAGCGACTTCGCAGGAGCAGCAGCCGAAGCTAAAAAAGTGATGGACCTATCATCGTCTAATCCTGACCTTATCGGGCTACAAGATGATTATTACAGCACTTTCGATCCGACTAATGAAAATAATAAAGAGGTCTTATTTGATATTCAATTTGTTGAGGGCACTCAGGGTGAGGGCAACTATATGCAGGTAGCTCTGGCACCAGGGCCAGAAGGTGCACCGGGTAATGGATGGGGATCACTGACACCGACAGATGCTATCGCAAATTCCTTCTACATGACTGATGGACTGCCTATAGATGAGTCTCCGCTATTTGATGCGGATAATCCATATATCAATAGAGATACTCGAATGACAGCTAATCTATTCGTGCCAGGTATTTCTACTTGGAGAGGAGAAACTTATGATGCTAGTCTCTCAGGTTTCTCTCCTTTCTATGCCATCCGCAAGTGGGTAGATCCTGAAGCAACTATTGGAGAAGATGGTTGTGCGTGTAACGAGACGAACCTCATCCTCTATAGATATGCTGACATGCTGATGATCTTCGCCGAAGCGACTAATGAATTATCAGGTCCGTCAGCTGAGGTGTACGAAGCTCTAAATCAAATCAGAGAAAGAGCTGATATGCCTGATTTTCCTGCTGGTCTTAGCCAAGAGGAGCTTAGACAAGAAATTCGTCACGAGCGGCACGTAGAGTTTGCATTTGAAGGTACTAGATATCATGACTTGATCAGGTGGGGCATAGCGTCGGAAGTTATTCCGAATGTGACACTCTTTGGCGAAATGAGGGACCAGAGGGTATTCTCTGCACCTAAGCATAACCTGTGGCCGATACCACAGAAAGAAATAGATCAAAATCCTAATCTAACTCAAAATCCAGGTTACTGATCCTCCATGACAGTGCAAGATGACAAGCTGGTATCACTGGCATTACGAAAATTCTTAACTATAATGTCAGTGCTATTGAGTCATCATCATAAATCACTATAATATAGCTGATGATCCAGAGAATACCCAGTAGTGCGGCTCTTATGATAATCTTTCTGCCATGTGTCTTCAGTCAGGCATTTACAGAAGTATCAGAGGCTGCTGGTATTAATCATGCGTTTAGGGTAGACTTAGCTAATTTTGGTGGTGGCGTGACCGTATTTGATTTTAATAATGACGGCTATGAAGACTTCTACTTGCCCGGGGGTAATGAATTAGATCACTTATATCGAAATAATGGCGACGGCACGTTTACGAATGTCTTCGAGACCTCAGGATTAGATAGTACTATACCGCTACATACACAGGGCGCGGCTGCGGCGGATATAGATCGAGATGGCGACAAAGATTTACTCATCACCACACTCTATACGGTAGCTGATCGGGAGCTCAGCCCTAATCTTTTATTTCTCAATAATGGAGATGGGACATTCACTGATGTCACGCGTCAATTTGGACTGTCAAAATATGTGAGTAACAGTGAGGGTGTAACCTTTGGCGATATTAATGCTGATGGATTTCCAGATATGTATATCGCTAACTATATAGCTTCATCACCTAAAGGCGTCTCCATATTCAATGAAAATACTATAACGCAGAGCTTTGTTTCAGCTAAGGACTTTCTATTTATCAATGCGAGCGGACAGAAATTTATAGAAGTGAGTCAGCTCTATGGATTAGATCATCGTGGTTTTGGATTTCAAGGCATCTTCACTGACTGGGATAATGACCAAGATCAGGATCTTTATATTGCTAATGATTTTGGATACCGAGCACAGCCAAACTATGCCCTCAGGAATGACTACCCTCGCAAATCGATGAGCTACGTGACAGAAGACCTCTCATTAAATTATGGCATGAATGCTATGGGTATCGCTCTGACAGACTACAATTTCGATGGATGGATGGATTACTACGTGACTAATATTAATGCAAGTCTATTTGTGGCCAACATAGATGGTGAGAGTTTTATCGATATAGGATATCAGCTAGGCATCGCTCAGTCTCTGATTAATAATCCTGACTACAGAGGCGTACCTGTAAGCTGGGGAGCTAATTTTTTTGACTACGATCATGACGGAGACGAAGACCTATTTGTTAATAATGGGGCCCTTAATCCGACTGTCAGACTAAACCATAATTTCTTTTTTAAAAATGAGGCTACCAGATTTATCGAAATAGGAGAGGAGCTTCAGCTAGATGACCCCAGAATCGGCAGAGGCTCTGCGATCTTTGACTATGATAATGATGGTGATATGGATCTCATCGTCGTGAATCAATACGCACGAGACCCGACTGAAACGATGGCTCCAGCTCGCACTTTGCTCTACCGGAATGATGCAAGCGATGGCAACTGGCTAAAGGTGGCCTTGAGTGGTGTACATGCTGAGAAAAATGGGATTGGATCCAAAATAATTGTTGATATAGGTATCAGAAAGTTAACCCGAGAAATCGATGGTGGGTCTAGTCATCTATCGCAGAACAGTACCATTGCCCATTTCGGTCTTGGTGAAGCAGAAGAGCTAAGATCGATCACTGTTAAATGGCTTGGAGGTAAAACTCAAATACTAAAAAATGTAAAAGCCAATCAGCTGCTGACCATCGTCGAACAAGATAATCAGCCTTCCTCGGATACAGCAGATAATAGCATGAGGCTCCAGCAAATAGGGACAGATCGTTTCCTAATCGAATATAGTATAGCGGATGTGGGTCCGATTGAAATCAAACTATACAACATGCAAGGTCAGCTCGTAGATGTCCTTATGCCACTCACTGAGGGCATCAATGAAGGGCTTTGGCAATGGGATATGAATCCATCTATGCCTTCAGGAATATATATCGTAGTATTAGAAGCTTCTCAGCATATACTTTCTGAGCGCATATTTAAGAATTAATGCAGAGCGTATATCTTGCAGGATTCACGGACTGTTTTCTCATGAGTCCTATCACGCTTCGTATTTGTACGCGGTCGTTAATTTGTGTGCTGTATGTTTCCTTTTGTACAATTGTCTTTGCGCAAAACCTCATACCTGACAGTGGCTTCGAAGAGATGAAGTCTTCAGAATGTCAGCGTCCTGATGTAGCCTTTCAGAAAATGAGCAAGTGGTACCTACTCGACGCTACCCCTGACCTATTCGTGGCTAACTGTGACTTTGACGAGCAAGAATTTGTCTATTGGAATGAAGATACTGTGCCATATGAAGGAAACAATTACGTGGGTCTTTGGAGCAGATGGAACTCCAATAATAATTATTTCAGTGAGGGTATTGCCATAAGACTTAGTGAGTCAGTCGAAGTGGGTCAGGTGTATGAATTGCAACTCGCCGTTAAAAATAGAGGAAGCTTCCAAGCACTGGAGGATATGGCCAGATGCATTCTTCAGCCAAATAAGCATTTAGATCTGTACCTCTCCACGGACAGCATAGCGGTGATCAATGACTTCTCGACGGGCACAGCATCTACCTCAGCTGATCTGATTAGTTCCTTTGACTCTGAGGTGATGACTGGACGCGAATCTGACGAGTGGGAGTTAGTATCGATTTGCTTTCAAGCAGCCAAAGCGTATCAATACTTAGCACTGATCATGCCCTTAGGCACCTTTGGAGAGCTGCCAGAATGCGCCACCAGTTTATCTAGTAGCGGGTTGTTCAGGTCTTTTTATTACAATATAGATCAAGTCACTCTGAGGCCACTCCATCTGAATACATCAAGGACTATAGAAGTCTGTACTGGGAGATCAAACGAATTAAATATTAAAGAAATTTTCAATGATCCGTTATTGTCGGATGCTTCCTTCACTTGGCCTGACGGAAGCTCTGACTTTCGAAATCAGATACCTGAAGGTGCAAGCTCCTCACTAGTCTACGCAGACATAGGTTGTGCGCAGGTTAGTCTACAATTAGATATAAAAGCTAAGGATTGTGGAGTAAAGATTTATGTTCCTAATGTCTTTCATCCTATGAGTGCCTCGCAAAATGCGAATTTCAAAGTTCTATTCTCCGATGATTTAGCTTTTTCGTTATATGATTTTAGGATTTACGATCGATGGGGCAATCTTGTATTTGCATCTACTAATCCGCTTGAGGCTTGGGATGGGTATAAAGACAGAGAGCTGTTAGCTCCTGGTATTTATTCGTGGATCTTAAAGTATATTAATGATAAATCAGAGACTCAACATGTAGAACATGCCATGGGTGATGTGACGGTCATGCATTAAACAAGAATAGTAAATTAGCTAAAAATGACTCTATTTATAAAGCCTCTAATCATGCTGGTCTACTATCGAATGATTAACTTAGGTCTTAGGGTAGATCAAATATAAATTATACACTGAGATGAACGTGATATCTCATATGTTTAACGCTGATAAAAGAATATTTACCTACCCTCGAATTCTCTATAAGCCCAAAAACCATAAACTAGTAGAATGAAACTTACCTTTATCGCAGCCTTATTATTATCGCTACTCATAGCCTGTTCTATAGGTCAAAATTCGGTTAGTGAGCACGCCCCAGAAACTGAGGAATGGATCGATTTATTCAATGGTACAGATCTCACAGGTTGGGATATAAAAATAGCTGGAGCCCCTCTTGGAGATAACTATAAAAATACTTTCGTTGTAGAGGACAGTATGATCAGGATTAAGTATGATGAGTATGATACTTTTGATGATGCCTTTGGTCATATGTATTATCACCAGCCATTTAGTCACTACAAGTTGGCATTTGACTATCGATTTACAGGTGATCAGTTAGAAGGTGGTGCCTCTTGGAATGTTAGAAATAGTGGGGTGATGCTACACGCTCAATCAGCTGAGAGCAATGAGATTGATCAAGGGTTTCCGGTCAGTGTGGAGCTACAATTATTAGGTGGCCTGAGTGATGGCCAGGAGCGAAGCACAGGAAATGTCTGCACACCAGGCACTGCAGTAATGATGGGGGATAGCATCAATTATAAACACTGTATCAGCTCGTCGTCCAAGACCTACCATGGCGACGAATGGGTACATGCTGAGGCGATAGTGCATGGTGGTGGAGAGATGATTTACATCATTGAGTCTGATACTGTTTTTAGATCTGACAAATCTATCGTAGGTGGCGCATTTATCAATTACTCCTTTGAAGGAAAGGACTGGGAGGAGTTTGGCGTGATTCGCGATAGGCAAAAATGGATCAATCTGGATGGGACCACATTGGAAAGTGGTTATATCGCGCTGCAAGCAGAAAGCCATCCCATAGACTTTAAGAATATTAAGCTATTAAATCTGTGCGGCTGTCAGGATGAGGATGATAAAAATTATAAAAGCTATTATACTTGTCACGATGAAAATCAATGTCAGGGATAATTGACTATTCACCAGCTGTTGATAGAAAATACATTAATGTCAGGCAGCAGTATAGATGTCGTCCAAAAAGTCTAATTGGATATTGACGACCATTTCAATTAAAAGCTTCTGGTGATCAGACTGGAGAGAGGCGAAGAGAGCGTCTCCCTTACTGATGATATCCCTACCTATGGTCATGCCTTTTATTTCAGAAGGGGAGTACACCTCTGGTCTCTTTTTCATCTTTACTATCAGTGCTTCCACAATGGTGATAATCTTCTTAACCAGAGTTCGATCATGTATTGTCTCGAATAACTGCTTGGTACTATTAATGAATGCTTCCATCTCTGACCTGGGTAAGCTGGCAATTAGACGCCTCATATCATCTTCAGAATAGGGGCCAGTCATGCCCAAAGATACCGCCTCTTTCACTAGTCGCAGCTCGAATTGGGATGCAGCTCGGTACGATTTTAGAGCCTTGATTCCAGCGGACAAAATTTTGGGTAATGACCTGCCAAATTTAAACACTAAGCTGGCTGAATCTACGAGCAGCCGTAGTAGTTTTTCGGGTTGTTTAATATAGTTATCTAAGCTGCTAAAAGCATCATTCAGCTCGTGCCGCTGATCGGGATGAGGGTAGATGTACTCCAAGAAATAATCTCTAAAAGTGTTGACTTTATCAGCTCCAAAATCGCTTGGTATCTCATAAGAATGCGATAGATTACTATAATCATACTGTTTTTCTATCAGAGATCTGTAGGCGATGATGATATGGTCTAATGGGCTAAGTGCTTCCATAATTTTTAGAGTGATCTCCTATAACTAACAGATATATTTTATATTTTTTTCACGATCAGACTGCCTATGGAGTAGCCTGCGCCAAAACTACAGATAACACCATAGTCACCCGATGCCAGATCCTCATGAAAGCGATTAAATGCAATGAGTGATCCTGCGGAAGCTGTATTAGCAAATTCATCCAGCACGATCGGCGCTTCTTCTTTGGAAGGCTGCCGATTGAGTAGAAGCTTACATATTAAAGTATTCATATTAATGTTAGCCTGGTGCAACCACCACCGACTGATCTGTTCAGTCGTCAGGTCGGCCTCATCAAGGTGCTGACTTATATGGTCGGCCGCTATCGGGCATACCTCCTTAAATACCGCTCTGCCTTGCTGCGAGAAGTATTGGTCCTTAGCTAATGGGTCAGTATCATTCGCATTGAGCACATAGCCAAAGTTGGACCTGATATTATTAGAATATTGAGTTAGAGCTTTAATACTAATTATTTCAAAGGCATGCTTAGCAGTGCAAGTCTCTGCCTTTTCGATGATAGTAGCGACTGCCACGTCTCCAAAGATGAAGTGACTATCTCGATCCTTATAATTGACCTGTGGAGAGGTAAGCTCGGGATTAATCGCGAGCACACACCGGCATGTGCCTGACTTCACCATTTCATAGGCACGATGGAGCGCAAAGGTAGCAGCGGAACAAGCGACTAACATGTCAAATCCAAAACCATCAATACCCAATTCATGCTGCACTTCGATCGCTATCGCTGGATAGGAGCGCTGCGTGTAAGCGCAGGATACGATGACGGCATCGATATCATCAGCTCTCTTATTAGCTGCATCCATAGCTCGCTTAGCTGCTTTGATTGCCATTTCAGCTTGATCAGAGATATCATCGTCATCTCTTTTTGGAATTAAGGGTCGCATTCGCGCTGTGTCCAGCACACCCTCCTTCTGATATACATATCTACTTTTGATACCAGAGGCCTTCTCTATGAATGCGGCTGAAGAATGAGCTTTCGCTACTATAGTCCCCGCTTCTATTTGACTGGCATGTTCCTCATTGTATAGATCTGCGTGCTGATTATAGCTTTGTACCAGTTCTTCATTGCTTAGCGTGGAGGCTGGCACCCACAGACCTGTTCCACTGATTACGATATCATGCGACATGATATTTAATTTGATTCATAGCGAATATAAACAATGATCTGATATAGATATACGCTATCTCTTATCTTCCGACTATTATGAATAATACTATATAGGAATTATTAGTTAAGGCTTAATACGATTAAGAATTCATCCGGTCAATGTCAATATTATGCTGTATCTAAGGATTTCTCCTTAAATGAGTTTACCAGATCAACATCCAGATTAATCCGGGATAATGTTATTAATTTTGCTATCATCCGTATAGACCAAAGTTTCAATGCACATTGATAATTCACCGGCTCGTATATGAACCTATATCACAAAGACCTTACATTTACCACTTGGAAATGATGAGACTATGACAACTGATTTGCTACACACGCTGCGGGCTCTATTAGGCACTGATCGAGTATTGGTGGGTGATGATCTGGCTGAACGCTACTCACACATTTGGCGCATGGATGAGCCTCTCATAGCTCAAGCGTATCTGTTACCTAAGTCTACAGCGGAAGTCTCCAGTATCATGAAGCTATGCTACTCGCATCAGCAACCAGTCATCGTTTTTGGGGGGCTGACTAATCTTGTAGGAAGCACAGAGAGCAGTGGGCAGGAGATCATTATCTCTATGGAGAAGCTAAATCAAATCGAAGAAATCGATGTCATGAGTCGAACTATCACAGTCCAATCTGGAGTGCTCTTAGAGCAGATTCAAAACCAAGCTAAGGCGGAAGACATGCTCTTCCCACTTAACTTTGGTGCTAAGGGCTCAGCCCAGATCGGAGGCATCATATCCACTAATGCAGGTGGTCTTAGAGTATTCAAATATGGCATGACTCGCCAGATGGTACTCGGGCTAGAAGTCGTATTAGCTGATGGGACCATCATCTCTTCAATGAAGAAAATAATTAAGGATAATTCGGCCTATGACCTTAAGCAGCTTTTCATTGGCTCTGAGGGTACCTTAGGGATCATTACTAGAGCTATCTTAAAATTAGTAGAGGCGCCACGTAGCAGAAATAGCGCCTTTATTGGAGTCAGCGAATATCCTAAAGTCGTCAATCTACTCAAATTATTGGATTCAGGTCTGGCAGGTAATCTCAGTGGCTTCGAGCTGATTTGGAATCACACTTATAGGGGATTTACCAATCCTAATTCAGGGGTAAAAGCGCCTTTGCCCTACGATTATCCTTATTATGTCTTGGTCGAAACATTAGGCAGTAATCAGGAACAAGATAGAGCAGCGCTAACTGATTTATTAGAAGATGCACTGCAGAAAGACATAATCGAAGATGCCACACTAGCACACAGTGAGGCGGACATTGACTGGTTCTTTCAATTGCGAGAAGATGTACATGTACTGAAGTCTCTGTGTAAACACGATCAACACTTCGACATCAGCCTACCTATTCCACTGATCGGAGAGGTGATTAATTCCATTATGGAAGAAGCTGAGCAGGTGGAATGTATTGAAGAGTGTTTTCCATTCGGGCACGTAGCGGATGGTAATATCCATTTTATTTTTGGTAAGACACATCAGTCTCCCGAGATCATTAAACAAATCAACGATATAGTATACGGTAAATTGAAAGCTATAGGAGGCTCAGTATCAGCAGAACATGGGATAGGTAGGCATAAAAAGCCGTACCTATCTTTATGTCGTAGTGATGAAGAAATAGCGCTGATGAAGGTGCTCAAAAACAGTATGGATCCCTTTACATTGCTCAATCCAGGCAACATCTTCTAAGACTTCAGCTGAACCAAATTGGCGCTTATTTCTGAGTTAGATACAATCTGGAGAGAGTCGAAATCATTAGCCTAATAACCTATCTTGTTAGTTATTCAAGAAAATTCAAGTTCAAGTTCGGGACTTCTAAAACCTACAAACCCATTTCTGTCAGGTTTATAGTCCATCTATTTTCCTACTGATAGCTATCAATAGGAAAATTAACATCGATATAATAGTACAGCCTGAGGAGTCACCCTAAGTATTGTGGTATAAACCGGAAGGACTTTATACCTCTCATGTAAGGGCTATAAGATTTGCACATCATACAGGATTACTTCATGATATCAGAAAAAATTGTGATATTAGAACCACACGAAGAATTAATTTACAATGTATCCTACTTTACCTCATAAAACTATATTAGTCAGCATCAAAAAAATATACCACCGCAATGCATGGCATATGGGGCTGTACCATAAATATGATAGGGAGATATATCAGCAACTGAAGAAGATTAAAAATTCGAGTTACAGTAAAACTTTTGGCTGTATATATATACCATACAATAAAGAAGCATACGCAGAATTTAAATCATTAGGCATACCGTATCACATCATACCTCACCAGGAGAATCAAAGCAGAACCAGGCAATCCCCACAGACGTCTGACATATCTGCCATACCACATACTGGTCCAATGAATGAGGGAAGAAAATTGGACGCAGACATACAATCTGGACATGGATTGAACAAGATCACCTGGCAAGACAATACTTTTTTTATTTCCATACACTACAGTGATGCTGAGATAAAATTTTTAAAGTCGCTACATGGTAGCTATTGGAATAGCAAACAAAAACGATGGATATGTAAAGCCACATGTAAAAATCTGTCTGCACTCCAGCAGCGATACCACTACTGGGATGAAGCCACGCTACAGAAGCTTAAGGCTCACGCTACAGCATACAGTAAGCGACCTAAGGTCATCATCAAAGCTGTACCTGCGGACTATACCAAACTCGAGGTCTCGATCAGTCATGCCAGTACAGTCGTAGAATGGATAAAGACTGTGCCTGATAGAGAGTATATCGCGGAGTCCAGAAGCTGGCTGATACCGAGAGATAAGCAGATAGTCAGTAGAATGATGACGCTGTGTGATGAGCACCAATATCCGGTGCATCAGATGTTCACCTGGGAAGCAAAGATGCCACTTGCTAAAAGTAGAAATGGAGAAAAATGGCTCAAGGTCGTTCTGCAGGGTGTGCCTCCAGCGCAGCTGAGCATCATGAAGGATTATGCTATGGTATTCGTGAGGGAGCACTATAGCTATCAGACAATGAAGCAATACTGTGGTGCATTCAGAAGATATCTATACTCTATATCAGAACTATCCGCCATAAATACTCAGACGAGAGATGATGTCGTCGCTTATATTAATACCATCGCCGCTCAGCAGGTGAGCTACCAAGAACTAAATCGACACGTCAGTGCGATCAAGTTTTACTATGAGAAGATAGGCGGATGGAGTAAGATGCGCCTCGACCAAATCAAGAGACCTAAGAGACCCAAGAGCCTACCATACATACTCAGTATAGAAGAAGTCAAGCGACTACTGGCGCAGGTGAAACATCCAAAGCATAGGTGTATGTTATGCTTAGCCTATGGCTGTGGGCTGAGGTCAGGGGAAGTGGTCCATCTTCATGTGCGTGATATCATGGTGGACAGGTCACAGATATTCATCAGAGGCGCTAAGGGCAAGAA
>ENA-ORXR01001413-ORXR01001413.1-marine-metagenome-genome-assembly--contig:-NODE-1413-length-25456-cov-12.399898_pt1 | contig 25456 bp, 37 predicted proteins | sample MGYA00237866_ERZ511479 | MGnify/ENA metagenome assembly ERZ511479 | reverse complement strand
TACCCCCCTCGTGTGCCCCTCTCTCAACGTCCTGGAGGCACACCCCCGCCAACGCAGTGACAGGGCCCACAAATCGCAACGGCCCTCAAGGAGCCCACCAGAATCTCCCCGAGATCAGCTCCAGAATGAGCACCCCTCGAGATACAGGTAAAGGTAGTTCCATCACCCTCATACAGCAATGCATGTCAAAGGCGCAGACAAACGAGCCGATCACCGCATGAATACTCCTGGAATTATCCAGGCAGTCCGCGTTAACTCCAACTTACCAGTGCGGGCTTGGGGGGCTGCCTCAATACGGCGCCGACGAGGTCGGGCACGGGCGGAACGGGGACGGCAGGCCCGCCCGTGAGCGCAGGTGCGAGCCCGCGAAGGGGCGCGCCTGGCCGAGACGCCCAACGCGGGGTCCGAGTGGCCGCGGCCGGAAGGCGCGGCAGGCGACAACCGACCGGGCGCCACGCGGCGGTTGCAGCGCGTTGCTAGCGGAACTGTAACTTCCCCTCTTCTGTAATGATCACTTGGGGAGACTTCTTTTTCATGGAGGGAATTATCTGCATTGGTTGGTGACTGCCCGGGTCAATTTCCAATCGGAGAATTGATCTCGGGCGACGGTTTCCGCCCTTTTAGGACGAAGGGCGACGACGGTGGGAGTCACCGTCGTCGCCGGCAAGTACACCGTGTCTTCATGTCTTGGCGCTTCGATCGGCCCGACTTCCTGGACCTCGAGTCCCATAGCGGATGTTCCGCGAGCGGCCCAGACGGCCGTTACTTCCCTCCTACTGAGATAAACCCCCTGATCGTGGTACCACAGCCGGCGTCGCGGCATCCGCGGGCCCGCCGGGCGACCCGACGCGCGGGGGGGAGGTGCTGCTGTTCAGCCTCCACAACTACCTCATCGTGGCCTCGTTAGGCCTGGAAAAGCTGGCCCTTGTCGCATTCGGGGTCGTCGTGGACACCGGGGCGGGGCCCAACCTGGTCCGCCGGAGCGCCCTCGCCCCTGCCTGGCTCCGCCAGGTGGTCACCTGCAAGGAAGACGAGCGGGTACGCCTCAGGGATGCCAACAACGCGCGGCTACGCACCAGCGGTACCGTCACGCTGTGGCTCCACACGGATGCACAGATCGTCCCTGTGACCTTCATCGTCGTCGACGACCTGTCGGTGCCAGTCATCCTGGGCTGCACATTCATCGACGACAACGCGCACGCCATCCTGCCCCAGGACCTGTCCATCCGTGGTACGGACGGCTCCGTCACAGCAATCCTCCGAGGGCCGCTGGATGACGGCGAACGCTCGATGGGCGCCTCATGCGTACTACACCCCACCTGCAAGACGTGGCTCCTGCCGTCGGCAGCCTCGGTCGTCTGGGTGCGGACCATGATGGGGGGCCTGGGCCAAGTGTTCGGCGCCTCGCGCCTGTTCACGACTCATTGTATAACCATTGCCAATGGCGTCCACGACATTTTTCCGGGCTCTCCTTCCCGGTCATTGTGTCCAACTTCGGCACATGGGAGGTCGTCCTCCGGCAGCGAACCAACGTCGGCTATGTCGAGCTGCTCACGACGGGCGCTGTGCACGTGGCCCTCGCGGCGCCTCCCGGGGCATCGGCCGGCCCGGCCTTCACGACGTTGACCACCATGGAGGGCGTTGTGGGGGCGGTGTCAGGCACGCGGGACCCGACGGGACCCGGGCGGGACTCGGGGGTTTCAGTGCCCGCAGGCGGCAGGGCAGCGACCCCGGCGCGGCCCCGGGACCCGGGCGAAGCGGGCCCCTCACAGGGTGGCGCACAGCCCGTGACTCCGGTGCACCTGGAGGAAGTGGACCTTCCGGATGCCGACCCGCCACTGCACACCCGGATTCGGCACATGCTGGGCCAGCACGAAGCGATGTGGACGGGCCAGGCGCTGGGCGTCATCAAAGCCACCCAACAGGCCCTGTCATAAGTATCGTTTTCAATGTCGGGAACGGGATACATAAATTGTTAAATTCGAGTACGTGTGCCGGCCACCTGTCTCTTCATGCGTATCAATACGAGATATACCGGGAAAGCACGGGTACGAATTAATTTCGGAATTGCTCGACTTCGATCAGTTGCCAACCTTCAGCAGCGCGAAGCACCTACTTAGCCCAAGCAAGTCGGAACGGTTCCGTCACGTGAGTGAACCTGTTGGCCGCATTGTTGACGGCTAACGTGAGAACCCGAAAGGGCGCCCCCTGGCGAGCATACCAGGGTTCGGAGATTCCCCCGCGACCAGAATCGGTGTAGCCATGAAATCAAGTCCCAAATTCAGTTGGTCCTTGGCGGACGTGAAACGCCATAATTGCAGGAGAATGGCAGGCTCTTCTGGCTCTAAGTCCGCTGGCGGTCGGAATTGATCGGTACCCACAGCTACCTACACATCTGTTGACTTGGGTGTGGGTGCCAGCCGCCCTGCTGCCTACGGGTACGGGAGTTAAGACACTGACACCCATTAAAGCACCTACTCACAATATACGTATGGTAGGGCCTGCCACCCAACATCGCATCGACCTCAACGCCGGAGCCCGGCCCTTCCGGTTCGCGCCCCGCCACTCGGGTCACACCGCACGAGAGGCCGAGACGGCCGAGGTCAAGCGGCAGTTAGAAGCTGACGTCATCGAACCGACGTCGTCGGAATGGGGCTTCCCGGTTGTGCTCGTGCCCAAGAAGTATGGAGCCCTCCGTTTCTGTGTCGATTATCGACTGCTAAACGTCGTGACAAAAAAGCATTCCTACCGTCTTCCCCGGATGGACGAGTGCATTGACAGCCTCGGCGAGGCGACCATCTTCTCAACATTGGATTGCAATACAGGCTACTGGCAGGTCACTATCGCGCCCGAGGACCGGGAAAAGACGGCCTGCGTGTGCCGCGAGGGCGCCTACCAGTACAAGCGGATGTCGTTCGGGCTGACCAACGCACCCGCGATGTTTCAGCGGGCACTAGACCTCATCCTCTCCGGGGTCAAGTGGCAAAGCTGCCTCATCTACCTCGAAGATGTCATCGTGTATTCCAAGACGGAGGGAGAGCATATCGGTCACGTCAACCATGTCCTGCGCCTGCTGCGCGGGGCAGGAGTGACACTCCGCCGACCCAAGTGCCGATTCTTCCGCACGACTGTGGAGTACCTCGGGCACGAGATTAATCCAGGCCGGCTTGGCGTGATGGACGCGAACACGCGCGCGCTGCGCGAAGCGCACCTCCCGACGACCCGCACGCAAGTAGGGAGCTTCTCGGGGATGTAAAATGTCTTCCGCCCGTTCGTGCCGAGCTTTGCCCGAATGGCGGCGCCATTGACGGACATCATGGGGTCCACGGCCCCTGTCCTCGTGCCCCCCGCCACACCACTGCAGCAGCAGGCGTTCGACCGGCTCAAGGGGTCCCTTAAGACCCCGCCGGACCTCGGACTCCCGCGACGCGCGCGAAAGTAGGTCCTCGACGTGGACGTGTGCGGAACGCAGGTGGGCGCCGCCCTGCTCCAGGAGATAGACGACAGAAAGCTTCAGCCCGTCGCGCACATCAGCCGGCGGCGAACCACGAACGAGCTCTTCCACGGGGTCACGGAGAAGGAGTGCCTGGCGGTCGTCTGGGCGTCGCCCAAAATCCTCCCCTACCTCGAGGGTGACCGCTTCCTCGTGCGCACCGACCACGACTGCCTGCGGTGGATTCTCAACATCGAGGGTTCGGGGAACCCCCACTTGGCACGCTGGCGCCTGCGCCTGAGCGAGCTGGAGTTTGACGTCGCCTACAAACCGGGCATGAAGCATTACCAAGCGGACAGCATCGCCCGCCTGGAGTCCGGGGCCAGCGAAGAGACGGCGTTCGATGCCGCCGTCCCGGTGTTGGCCACTCGGGCCAGTACGGTCCTCGGGCTCGACGCCGCCAACTACGTTGGCGGTCCCACGGTCCGTGGCATTGACCGGGACACGGTGCTCTCCACCCAGGCCGCAGACGGCTGCTGCCAGGAGGTCCTGAACGCCTTGAACGCCGGACGGCACATCCAGTTCTTCGAGGACCCCGATGGGATCCTCCGCCGCCGCGCGGCCCCCGACGGCGCTCACCAGGTGGTGGTCCCGGCCTCCTTGCAGGAGCAGGTCCTTCACCTCGAGCACGACGCGACCTTCGCGGGGCACCCGGGGGAGTCCCGCATGTACGCGGCGATGCGGCGGTATTACTGCTAGGTGGGCATGGCGGCGGACGTCGTTTCCAACGTTAGGAGGTGCGACAGCTGTGCACGACCGCGGGTGCGCCCCCTAGCGCGGCGCTCGCCGCTCACAGTGTTCCCTGCCACCATGCGCTTCCAGGACCTGTGGACCTCTATGGGCCCCTCGCTCGGACGGCCGCCGGCCACCGGTTCATTCTGGTGATAACCGACCGGTTCATCTAGCTGGTGCGTGCCCTCCCGATGGACGGTACCACAGCAGTGGACTGCGCTTCGGTGGTCCTGGACTACTCGGTCACCGCCTATGGTCCGCCGGACCGGCTGCTGCCCGTTGGGGGACCGCAGTTCACCAGCCACTTTTGGGGCCAGGTGTGTGACTTGCTCTCCATCGAGCCGAAGGTGACGTCTCCGTCCCACCCGCAGACGAACGGGCAGCTGGAGCGGTTTATCCGCGCAGTGCACGCCATCATCAACCACTACGTGGCGGAACATCCGCGGTCTTGGGACCAGCTCCTGGGGGCGCTGACGCTGGCGTACAACAGGCGCCCGCACCGGAGCACTGGGGTCGCCACGCTGGAGCTGGTCAATCCCATGGGGGTGTCGAGCTGGGCGTTCAAGGACGTCTCTCGAACAGGGGCGTACCCCTTCCCGGCGCAACGCGGCACAGCCGCCGAGAATCGGGCCCAGGCCGCCCTGTTGACCCGCCTCGTGCAGCTCGTCCCGCGGATGCGGGCAAAGCTCAAGGCGACACAAGGGCGCTACGAGCGCGACCACGACCGACGCCTCGCGCTGCGCGCGGGGAAGCTCACCTTCGGGGGCTGCCCGTGGCTGCGAGATCACGCCAAGGAGGAAGGTGCCAGCGGAAAGCTGACGCGCGATGCCCGCGGGCCCGACCGCGTGGTCTCCACGGATGATCCCACGGTCCTCCTCGACCTGAGAGGGGAGCACCGCCGGTAAAACGTGGCTCACGTCGTCCGCGGCTCGGTCGCGGCTGTCCCGGGTTCCGCCCAGCACCCCGTGTTGCGGACGGCCCGCTACTTTCATGGGGCGGAGGCCGATGGCCAGCGGTACGCCGTGGACCGGATCGCAGACCGCGCCACGTTGCCCGACGGAACCCTAGTGGTCCAGGTTTGTTGGCTGGGTACTCCCAGCCCATCTGGATGGACGCCACGGACGCTCCGCACGAGACGCTGCGCGTCTATCTGCGCCGCGCCGCGCGCCTGGGGTTACCCCATACGTCCGCCGACCCGCTGCCGACGTCCTCGCGTGCCCCGGGCCCCACGTTTGGGGCCACCGCAGGCGTCGCTGCCCCGTCGCCCCCGACTGTCCGCGCCTGACCCCTTGGGTCGGAACGGCGGCCGGGCGCGGACGGGGGGGGGGCGGGGGGGGGATTTTCGGTGGGTCCCTTTGGGGCGCTCGGATTGGCGGTCACGGGGCGTAGACGTCACGCGGCAGTTCCACGATGACCCACATGCACTCTCGGGGCACAAGGAGAAAGCCCGCTGGGAAGTCGATGATGTTGAGCGGGTGCGTTATTTTACTAAGCACGGCGTTCCCAGGCCTGCGCAGGCGCGCCTGATATCCCGCAGGCCACTTCGGCCGCAGCGCCTTCCAAGGCACCCCCAATGGCCTGGCCCACAAGGCCCGCACGGCACCTCCCAGGGCAGGGCCCGCACATCCGGAGGGCGCCCACAGCCTCACACTCAAGACGCTGCTCCCCACACAAATCTCCCCCGGGGCTCACCCCCTAATGGGTCCCCGCCGAAAGATCTGCAAACAGGTACATGCAGTGTCACCAGAAAAATTCAACGACTTACAACATAACCAAGGGCCAGTTGTCCCTGGGTGACTGCGGAAGTACACTTCACACCCGCGGCTTTATGACAAGGCAGCCGACGGCCTAACGCCGCCCAAGCAAGCGCGGCATGTACGGGGCCAGGGGGATGCCCTCAGTCGCGGCCGCGGTACCCCCAAACGTGAACGGGGCGACCCGCCCTACGGACGACACGCCGCAGGGCGGCATGGAACCGCTTCGCCCTTGTCCGCGGGGTCTCGAGGCAGGGCGGCACGACGCCGGCGAGCCCGATGCGGGTGTACTCCACCAGTGCAGCGGTGATCTCCGGGGGACCTACCTCGGCCCAATTCATGGCCCCGTCGTGCCCAAAGAGGGCTACGACCTTCCCGGATGGGAGCGAGACCCGCCACGCCGTGGGTGTCATCTGAGCGGGAGGCTCCCACAGCGAGGACAGCCACCAGTCGTAGGCGACTTCCGGCTGCCCCGTGACAGGGGTTGCGACGGGGCCCATTATCCCCAGCTCCAGCAGCGCCGCCGCCGGGCCGTCATTGCCGGGACCGGCGTCCCAGCACGCGGGTCGCGGACCCCCGGTGGGCGTGCCGACGAAGTCGGCAGGGTATTCCCCGCCGTCCCGGCGGGACTCCGATCTCGAATAGCGGCCGTCATGGACGTCGCGCAGCGACCCGGCGGCCGCCCCGGCGCCGGTTGTGGGGTATTCCCCGCCGTCACGCTGGGGATCCGCGTCCCAGTGGCGGCCGCCATGGGGGTCGCGCTACGACCCGGCGGCCGCGCCGGCGCCGCCGATGGGGTATCCTCCGTCGTCATGCTGGGGCTCCGCGTCCCAGTGGCGCCCGCCATGGGCGTCGCGCGGCGACCTGGCGGCCACCGAAGCGCCGCCGGTGGAGTATCCCCCGCCGTCACTTCGGGGTTCCGCGTCCCAGTGGCGACCGCCATGGGCGTCGCGCGCACGGCCTTGGCCGCCGTCCGTGCGCCCTATGGGGCCGTCGCGGCCGGCAGCAGCATGGATGCCACCGTCGCCCTGGCTGGCCACCGGCCACGCGCGGTCATCCCACGGGCCGGCCCCGCGGCCCACTTCGCCCTCCCTATGGTCCCCGGGGTCGTGGCGGGCGCATCCGGCGCCGCCGCCTGGATCCGCCGGCCACCCGTCCCCGAATTCAGCACCGGCCGTGTCGGGGTCCTCTTCATGCCGTTCCGCGGCCCACCGACCGTCGAAAACCGACCCGGACCCGTCATCACGGGCCACCGGATAAAGGTCCCAGTCAGTGTTGACCGCTGAGGGCGACGCGGCTCCGCCGCGGGGCCCCGCGCCTGGATCCGCGAAACCCCAGCCGCGCGCCTCCTCTTCGCCCCCTCCAGGCCCGTGAGAGCCCAGATCGTGGATGGGCGACCCCGGCGCGGGGAAGGCGGGTGGCCCATCCGGGGCACCCGGCGAGGCGCCGGCCGGGGACCCAGGATTGGCGGACCCGGGCTGCGCAGGGCCTCCACGCTCCATGTCGGCGTGCCGCCACTTCCGGGCGTAGTGAGCGCCCGACGCGGTCGCCTCCTCCGTCGACGGCGGGACATCCGCCGGATCGGACAGGGGGAAGCCGGCGGGCACCGCCCAGGCCACTTCCGTCACAGGTAGTGACCGCGGGACGGCACCCGCGGGCCGCGGCTCCGCCAGAATGACCCCCATCGGGGCTCGCGGAGACCGCGGGATGCCCACGATGCGGACGTTTTGGCGCCGGCGGTCAGCGACGGTACCCACTTTGTGGGGCAGCAGGGTGCTGGGAGCCTGACGGGTGGGGTCGTGGTGGTAGGGCAGCCGGTCGTGAACGGCTGCCCAGGGCACCGCCCGTGCGATGGCATCTTACTCCACCAAGGCATCTGCCGAGGAGCGATCACCCGACGCCAGGTCGTCGACCGAGAACTTCTCCGGCAGGGCGTAGTAGCACGGCGACGGCTCAAAGACGCTGTGCGTCTCCCGGTACGCGCGGATCAACCCCGACACGATAGCCGCCGTCATAATGACGTACGCCGTACCCTGGATGGGGTGCCACGGGTACGCCAGGAGCAGGAACTGCTGTTGGTGTATGACGGGCGGATACTCATACGTCAGCTGTCGTGGCGTCGCGCACCGCGTGGCTATCGCCGGCGGCAATGGAGCGCGCGCAGGGGCCAACCCGATGCCGGACCGCACGGGCAAGAGGATCGCCCCGTGCCCCGCCCGGCGGGTGCTCACAAGCTCACCGCGAGAACGGCGTGCGGCTTCCAATGCCAGATCCGCCGGCGCAGTCGGCGGGCCCACCGGGATGAGGGCGAGCTCGGGACCCACGCCCCTGAAGTTGACAAGCGCTAAGGAGTGGCCGAACGGGACCGCGGGGCGGTGGCGCAGTCGGGAATGCCAGTCTTCTAGGTAGGCGTTCTCTTCGCCGCCGACGACAAACGGTAGCTCGGCCGCAGGGTGCGGGACCAAGAGCGCCCGGACCGAGTTGCACCGCAGCATGCAACGCAACCACGCCGCGCTGCTACCGACGGAGCGGATGAAGGACCCGAAATCGCGCTAGGCCGCCGGCCGGGCGTCGATACCCGCCGCCACGGCGAACTCCCGCAAGGCCCGCGACACGGCCTGCGCCCCGTTGGCATCCTGGGGATGAGCGGACCGGAAGACGTCGCTGACAAGCGGCCAATCGTCCGCCGACACGGCCGGCCCCAGCGGCGCGAGCCACGCTAGGACTGCGGGCGGCGCCGGTCGAGATGGGAGAACGGAGGTCGCCTGCCACAACAACGGCGGCCGATCCGCCGACGCGACCGCGGGACCCCCGCATTGCGCCGGGGTGGTGCCTGCGCCCACGGCCGACGCCGGGGACGCTGCAGCCCCACCCCCACCACTTGTCGCCGCCGCCGCACCCGACGGGCGGGGCGGCTTCCGCCACTCACGACTGTCGGGGTCGTGCGGCAGCCGCCAGCCAGTCGTCAACGTCAGGCGGGCGGGGATGGGCGGACGGGCCCTCGTCGGTCCCGGCGTCGCCGGCGTGGCAGGCGCCGGCACAGCCCCCGTCGCGGCGTCAGCCGCAGACGGGATCGCCAAGGGCGCGGAGGGCGGGGCCTCGACCAGGTTGTCGTCCGGTCGCGTCGGGGGCACGGCGGACGGAACCCCGCCGGGGCTATCGGGGGGCCTCGCCGGGGATGGCTTCATTTCAGCCGAAGGGGATGTAGTACTATCGGACCCCGTCAAAGACGGTGGCGCGGCCGGCGGGGCACCAGGGGTGCGACGGACGGCGGCGGTCGGCGGAGCCGACGACGACGGGCACGGACAGAACGGGGACGGCGAGCCCGCCTGTGCGCGCAGGTGCGAGCCCGCGAAGGAGCGCGCCCGGCGTTCACGCCCGCCATGGGGTCCGGGTGGCCGCGGCCAGAGGGCGCGGCAGGCGACAACCGACCGGGCGCCATGCAGCGGCTACAGCGCGTTGCGCGCGGAACGGTCACCCCCCCTCGTCTGTAATGATCGCTTCGGGGGTCTCTATATGCATGGAGGGAATTATCTGTATTGGTTGGTGACTGCCCGGGTTAATTTCCAATCGGGGAATTGATCCCGGGCGACGGTTTCCGCCCTTTTAGGACGAAGGGCGACGACGGTGGGAGGCACCGTCGTCGCCGGCAAGTAAACCGTGTCTTCATGTCTTGGCGTTTTGATCGGCCGGACTTCCTGCTCCTCGAGTCAGATAGCGGGTGCCGCGCGAGCGGCCCAGACGGCCGTTACTGCCCTCCTCTGAGGGTAATTCCCCTGGTCGTGGTACTACGCTGTCTTTGCAGTCCCGGACGAACAGGCGCAAGAAGGAGAAGAGTTCGGCCGGCTTGGTCCCGTCAAAGCGAGCCCGGTCCATGGAATCCCGAATTTTTTCCGGTCCCGTGTAGTCCTCGGACGCCTGCGGCTGGTGAAGGTCTGTCTCTGTTATTTCAGACGGTGCGAGTTCCAATCGGTAATCTTGTTGAGTAGTTTGTCCCCGACCTTGACGACAGGGATCTCAAAATGAAGCAGTGCCCGACGCACCGTCTCACTGCCATTCCGGGAGCATGGATTACAGAAGAAGAACAGGGGGTGACGACGCCGATGGCTGCGCCGGCTACGGGGCGACCGAAAGTTCCGGCGAGAGACCCCACTGCTTCTCCCATCCTGTCCCTTGTCGTCACCTCCGCCTCCATATGTCACCGACTCGCCGACGGCCCCAGACCAGCGCTTGGAGAAGGCACAATGCTGGGTGTGCGCCCCGCTGTGGTAGTCCTGACCGCCCCAGCCGGTCTCAACCGGAGCTTGTCGCGCAAGGATTCCATAAGAGACAGCACTGCCGGAGAGGACGTGGCGTCCGGGGGCAAATCGGTCGCATCACGCCGAACAGAGATATAGGGAGGCGGGGTACATTTCTGCTTGCCTTTGGACGTCCCGGGGCCCACGACCGCGGGTATCGACATCTCGATCGTGACAGTCGTCGTCACTTTGGACGAACCACCATGCTCAGCCTCGTCAGCCGGCGTTGACGAGGGGGAACCAGTCCCGAGGAAATAGGTAGCCCATGCCCAGCCGAAGCCGGGGGCATGTCCGCTTACGTGCGCCGTGGCAACGTCTCTCCCGGAGAGGAGGTCGGCCTCCGCATACTATAATCTGGCGCTCAACAACCAGGCGAACAGGGAGACACCTACGACCAAGAAGGAAGTGGATGGAAACGAGGTACCTGATGGGAATCCCGAGACAACTCTGAAGATTGAACTCCCGTCCGGTCAAGGGCACGCACACGAAAGCTCACGCGTTACACGGAAGATATTGATAACTACACGCGTACCAGCACCGAATGACAGACAGAATCCCCTGCTGCTCCTCAAAATTGTCGCATAAAACGTTTCGTGTCACGCCAGCCCACAAAGACAGATGGGGGCACCTGCCCATCTGAGGGAACCCGCCCGCACACGCTTTCTCTACTCTCACTTGGTGAAAAGGTCACCTAAGAACACAGGCAAAGCTGCAAAGAGGTAGGAAGGTCGTGAGAGCGCAGTCATGTCTTGTTGGGAAGCCGGGCCACGGGCGCCCCGCTGTCCCCTTCAGCTGTTCGAGCGACCGTGCACAAATGGCCCCGAGTCCCCCACAGTAGCCTGCCAAAGAGGAAATCTGGGGATCAAGACCAGTGGACCCCCTAACTGTAAGGCAGATAATTCAATCAATTGACAGTCAAACGCAAGCGACCCTCAATCAATCGATATCCGAACCAGAAGGAACAGCGCCATCTGTCCAACCTGGGGCATGCCACGTCATCCGCGATGCCCGGCGCCCCGCTGAAGTCCGGGCCGGCAAAGGGGCGCGAACCGGAGTCGGATATTGCGACACTCGTCGGCCTACTCGCTGTTAGAGCGACCGCCGTCTCTCCAGTCGTCCCAGTACATGGTGTCCAGCACGTGCGGGTCGATGTCAAAGCCGGCGGCGCTGACCATCCCTTAAATGAGCCCCCACTTGGTCGCCTGCGCAGCGCTGCCGCGCGCCAGTGCCACGCGGCGTCGAGTTGGCAGCGGGGGGATGGCACCAAAGACGTTGGAGCTTATGTTCACACTCCTCGTGTCCTGAAGGTTGGCTCCAATTCCAGCACGGTGCTCGACTTGGTCGCCCTCCAAGCCACGCGCCACGCCGGCGTCGTCGATACCGTGTCCAGAGGTCAAGCCTCGTGAGGAGATCAGTTTCGCGGCCGCTTGTGTGGCCTCAATTGTTTTCTTAGGCTCCGACACTGTCGGTCCAGGCGTCGGGGATTCGTTATTATCTGTAAGGCACGTATGTTAAATTTCACTTGAAAGAGGCATGTTGTATGAGTCCTTCTCAGACTCAGAGACATCCACCTCGTCATCGTTGGATACAGAACTCCCGCTGTGGAGTCGTCGGAGTCCACGTTGAGCTCCACCACCGCGACCGCCGCAGCGACTACTGCCACGTCGGCAGACAGGAACAAGTGCCTCAGCGCATTGACCGCCGCTATCAGCTACGCACTCTCTTGCGACAAGGCCTTCACGCATTAGATCACGCCACAGGCGGATTCCTTTTGGGGCAGCATCTTCGGCCGCTGCAGCACCCGCGTCAATCTGACGCAGCAATACCGCTTCCTTCTAATCGTCTGGAGCTTTGCGGTCGGTCACGCGGGAGGGACGGCCGTCAGAATTGTGAAACCGACGTCGCATCTCGCGCTCCCGCCACTAACGCCCCTCGACGGAGCTGAAAGCTGCAGGGGAAGAACGAAAAAGAAAACCGGCTCGGATCGCGGCCAACGGGGACAACGCGTTCAGAGCCACAGTGTTGGAGGTGGAATCAGGATGGAAGGTATCCTCCATCGGGGAAGGATCCTTCGCGATCTTTCTGTCAACATTCTGTTCTTGGAAGCCGCTTTTCCTGTCTTGCATCCGCGCGCGCGCATGCGTAAATCTACTTTATTCCATGCTCAAGTCCGCTTTCTGATCTTTATGGCCGTCAAGAAGGTCCTCATCGCACAAATCCTGACCTGACGCCCCGTGTGCGCCTGAAGAAATGTGCGAAGCCCGCACGCAGGCCACAGCGGCGGTGGTTCTGCCATAACGCTTCTTTGACGACTTCGCGGCGATTCGGGCGTGACACGGTGCTGTACCTCATCCGAATTTCGGCGTACACCGTGTAATGGCAGATTTGGGACCTGATGGCACAGTGAATCTGTTGGGCTGGCATGTCCCGCCGCTACAACAGCGAGAATCAAGCTCACGAGGCCAATTTCAGGCGCGGTTCACGCTGTAATGAAGCAATTGGATGAATTTCGGAGAAGCCGAGCACCCAGCGCGCTCGGGCATGATCAGTGCACGCATGCGATAAGGAGACGAGCAAAAGCCGGGCCACGTCATCAAAGTCTGATTAAGACGCAAGTCCATTTTCGGATCGCGGGCAGTCCTGCTACGCAAATATATCGCTGATTGGCCCGAGCCATCCGGCATTTCAGAGCTGAGCGACAAGTCAGGAGGACTTTGAGCGCAGCAGAGAGGGATGCGTGAGGCTTTTAGGGCGTCTTTAGCAATAGGGCCGACGGCCCAACCAAACGGCCGCGTGTGCGCCACGTGTGGCCCTGCTGCTGGCTCCTCAACCGCCAGGCGAAAACTAAACACGGCAGATCTCTAGTCTGTGCTCGGGAAGGGCTATCCACGGGACATCAGACATTGTCGTCAATGTTGTTGCCAGCACGCCCTCCGCGCCGAGGAATCCGTTGAAGGTGTCTCAAGCCATGGTGTCTGCATGCGAAGGGTCTCGCAGCCTTTTGGCGTTGGGTGGCCACGTTCGGAGCTATGCTTTGGCGGAGCTCTTTGGGGCGCCGCCAATCGGGCCTGATTGCAAATAGGTGCCGTTTCTCTGCCTTGGAACATCCCAAACTAAGCCATCGCGCTGGCCCCACACAAGACTGCTTCGAAGACTACAATGCACAGGAAGAGCCACTCTTGAACTGTCTAACCCAGGTTTCAGTGTTTGACGTAGCCACCAATGCCTGGGTGACCAATGAGTGCCACACTTTGCCACGTTTGGTGATTTGACCGGTTGGCTACCTCGCTGGACACGCCCTCAAGTGTGGCAACTTTGCCTTGCCAGAAGTCAGTCAGCTCCTCATAGACGCTCTTCTCCTCCTTTCCCTGACCGTCGTTCTCCCCCCCTTCGCGCACCTCCGCCATGGATCCCCCCCGCCCCCTACCCCGGCCCAGGCACCATGTGTGGGCACGCCCCAACTATAGGCGGGGAAGTTATAGGGGGAGAGGATCGGCGGGCGGGGTAACGAGCGACGAGGAGATGGGCGGCGCGGGCTGCGGGGGAGGTGCCGGTGGCGCGAGAGAGGCGGGGGAACGCTGCCATAGTGGATGATGGGGCCAAGACTAGTTAAGACCGCCTCCGGAGTTTTTTGGGGATTTCAGGGCCCAGGCTGCGACCCCATTGGTTCGGTTCATCAATTTTGGCCTTCCATTGGCCATCAAAAAGCTGTCGGTTGAGCTCAAATATCACACACTCACGGCTTCTACGTGGACGAGTTTTCAGAAGGAAAAGCCTGTGGAAAAAACAGCATGTGATACCCGCTTCACACTGTTCACAACGTGGAACCAGGCCGCTGTTCTGCCTTTTACTCGCAGGACATGGGACATCCACCAAGCCCACCTGGTGGAATCCCCGGCCCGAAGATCGCACGCACCAGCCCCCCTGTGCGTAGGGCCACCCGAGACAAAGACAATCTACTTCTCATCGTACGCTTCTATCGCTCCATAGCCCTCCTCAAACTGTACTTTGGCCCTCCGGACGATATCCTCTATCCCCTTTCGCGGTGTCGCGAGGCACGCCCGCCGCCACCTCTCGTTCTGCAGCAATCGTCGGCCTCCGGGACGCAGCGGGCCGCGGGTCCCCGCCTTGTGCTAGCGAATTGAAGCGCTTGCCGACCGCAGCGGCTCCAACGGCACCCCACCCAGCGCAATCGTCTGCAACAGCTTCGGCAAGACAGCAGAGCGGTTTCAGACATGAACGGGGGAGCGTTTTGGTTTCAAAAACCATGCCACGATTCTACATCTTGCTCCCCGTACAGCCTTGTGCTTCCCCACAGCCCCATGAATTCTCAAGAGTGGGAAAACAGCATATGCAGCCTTGTGGAAATGCTCATCCAAGGGGATGATCCCGGAAGAAGTCTGATAAACGCTTTCTCACCAGGCTTAAACTGCACCTGCTCCGCGCGGGGAATGAGCGCGGCTCGGCTGAGGGTTGACAGTACTCCCCGCTAGAGGTCCCAAGTGCGCTTATAGGAAGTGCGCCGACGATCATACACGAGAGAATGCAGCGCATCAACCATTTGACTGCACGCAGATGCGATTGTGTGGCAGTTCCGACCGATGAAGTTCCCTACATGGTACGGCACAGGATAGACCCCAATGTTTACTCTTAATATAGCCGCCAGGCGGTGCTCAATCTGCCGAGAGTCCACCAGCCCGCGCGTTTGTGTACCAGGTTCATCTGCCAGCCGCAGGAGCCCAGCTGTTATACCAATCGTGAGATGTAGTGGCAGCACCACGATTTTGGATGGTGGCACAGCGAAGACCGTCCCTTGGCATGTGCGTAGCCGGCGCCACACCGTCCAATGACGGACACCCTGAGAGGAGCACCCGCCCGGTGTCACCCACTTTAGTACGCGTCAGCGGCGACGTGGGCGCACCGCTGGGAGGGGAATGAAGCGCAGCGCCCAGCAGCGGCGCGCTAGCAACCGTGGCAAGGCTTCGTTGGAAGGCAGGCGCAGGCAAGCAGGCGGTGGGGGGAAGTGTGGGGGCCTGTGCCTGAAAAACACAGTCGCCCAACGTCGCTGCTTCGTGTGTCTCGGCGGCGGCGTGCCCATCACAGGGCACACCGCTGTGCTGCTTCGCGCCGAGTTTCAGCCGCTGCGCCCCACACGAGTGGCCCGATTGGTAGCCTTCATCCGTCCGCATTTCCTTCCATGAGAAGCGGCAGTGTGAGGGGACGACAGTGGTGACGAGGAGCGCCGCAGGCGGCCACGTAGTCCGCAGCCCCACCAGGGCAGGCACCGACCCTCTGTCCGGCCGTCCTGCCGTCGCAGCCGCCGTGCCGTTCGGCGAGGCGCCATCGAAGGGTTGGTGTGGGAGTGCGACAGCCGCACCGGCCATTGGCACGCCCACTGGCGAGCTTACGCTCAATCCCAGGCCGTGCGGTGTCAAACCTGTGTCGGATGTCGTGGCCGAGTCACATTTCGCGCCACGCGCCGTCGCAAGGAAGCCGATGGGCAGAGAAGGTGGCTTTCCAGCACCAAGAAAACCAAAGGCTGGAGTGGAAGGCCCTGCAGCGCCCACAGCCGGCGCCGCCTGTGCACCGCTCAACCAGCCAGCGGTCCGGCGCTGGCGGTACTCCGCGGTGATGCACGGGCCCAAAACGCGATGAACAACGCCAAAGTATTCTATGAAGCTGCCGCGCTTTTCCCGTCCTAACGGCCGGGCCGCCCCCGCTCCGGCTGCTGTAGTGTGGTTCTTTCCATCTACTGTCCCTTTTGCGGAGATTTTTCACGCCACTGACACGTCTTCCTAGCTGAGATAATGTCGCTGGCATTGGGTTCAAAAAGAGCCCACTACTTTCACGGGAACTGCTTGTCGCAGCTCAGCGGGCGATGGCACACTGTGGGACTGCAACGGAAATGGAAACGGTTAGCTTTGCCGCTGTTCGCCGCAAAAGCCAATGGCGGTCGAGTGGGATCTCCGAACACCATCCGTGGAGACTCTGAGAGGTGATCACAATACCGTGCCCAGCCAATGGGTGACAGATGACCAAGATCAAACGAACTCAGTCTATTTGCGATACTTACAGCAAACGCCACGGCTGAATTGTCCGGTATCCGCAATCGCGTCTATTGACTGGACAGGTATGCTCCTCGGTCAGATGATTGATCGGGCTCCGTAGGACCTGTTTTTGGGTTGGCAGCGGGGTGGGGGGGGGGGGGGGGGGGGGGGGGGCTCTGCAGAGGTGACAGTAGGGAGACGATGAGCCGCGCCAGGGGTAATGTTGCAACAAGCGAACGAGCTGGCGAGCACGACGCCAGGCCCAGTAGCCAATTTCTCAATCAGTGGCCATCACAGCCTCTGCGGGCTACCCCAGAATCAATCTTGTTTCTGGAAACTTCTGTCAAGCGATCCTCGTTTTCCAGTCCAAAAGAGCCTCCTGAATCAGGCGTGGGGCCGCGCCACGCGCGCACTTCGACTCAGCGCGTCGGGCGCGGATGCATGGTGGGCGTGCTGTGTGGAGAGCGGCGGCTCTCTCTGGAAACTCTCTGAGGGGGCACCGCGCTGTCGCGAAATGAGGTGTGTGTCATGACACCGCCGATTACAAGATGGGCGACGCAATTCTTGTAATTCATCCGCCGATTCGGTGCTGCCAATCAGAAGACATGTATGATTGAGGTCACCTAATCAATATGGCAAACAGGCAAATGCGCAACGCGGCGGCGTAGTTGTATGACAGGGTGCTTCTTTGGTGCGCCCGTCTGCGTTGCGCAGTGGCCCCATTGGCGACATCGTGGCGACCCACGACGTGACGGTGTCGCCACAGAAGCGGAAAGAATTACACAAAGAAGAAAGTTTCCTTGGCCGCCGACTCGACACGGCCGACCAGGTACGCTTTGGTGTCCTTCTAACACCTGGTTTCTTTGGGAGCGGCCCAACGTGTAAAGGGACTGGGCTTCCGAGCGAGTTGCTATGTTTCCGCGGGAGACTGCCCCACCCGTGGTATCGAATGAATATCACCATGAGATTCCTGGTCGTTCTTGTCGACAGAGAGGTCGTCAGAATCTCGGTCGTCTTCTTTCTCGGAGGCGTCGGCAGGAAGATGCTTCGATACTTCCGCTTCTTGGACATCGCGCGTGTCCACTGCCGAGTCCATGCCGCCTCTGGTGCCGACGTCGCCGGTCATCTCCAAGTTGGTTGAAGCGTTTGAACCGACGGCCAACGTCCCGGTCTTTGCGGTCTTCTCTTTCATAAGCACGTCCCGACGCTCTCAGACTTTGTTAGTCCCGTCCTCGAGTATGCGTTCGTTCATCCACCAATCGTGTGACCGACACAGCAGCCCACGTCGATCCTCCGCTCCAGCGTGCGCTGTTGCGCCTTGGGCTTGAGCTCCCAGGCCCGAATCCCCCAGACTTGGAACCCCGATCCTTTACAGCGTCGCCTCGTCAGCAGTTGCAGCGGCGCCATTTCAAGCCCCGCCTTGAGCGACTGGCTGACCACATGAACGATGGAAGCCAGGCACTCAGCCCACAGCTCCCCCTCCGCCTTGTCATTGAGTAGTGCTGCACGCACGCGCTCCATGAGGGTGCTGTTGATCCTCTCTGACTTTCCGTTTTGCGGTTCCGTGTAAGGCGCCGTCGTCTCAGACATGATGCCATTGTCCTCACATTTAGCCTCGATGTCAATCTTGACACACTCCTCAGCGCCGTTGTGACGGACCGGTTTGATCTTCACACCCATCAACGTGTCAATAGGACTGACGCGCGTCTTCAGTTCTTTCGACGCAGTTCCTATTGCCTTTATGGGCATCGCCGTAATGAATCCAGTCCTGTCTTCGAGCGCAGCGATGAATTAGATGGAGTAACAGACCCAGTGCCTCCGTACGAAGCGCATTCCCTGTCTTTGTGGGCCAGCTTCCACTCAGTGGTTTTGGCGGCAAACGGCGGATGCGGTGTCTGCGCCATATTTCCATCCACGCACGGCACACACGCAGTGCCGACGACACGCTCGGCATCGGCTACCGAAGACGGCATCTTGTCGCCAATTGATGCCGCCCCGTTGAGGAACTCAGACGCGAAGTGGGTACACCGGCGATGACAAATCTCCGCCTCCCCGGCGATTCGAGTGGACGCCGCATTCGCCGACGTTTGAACCAGCTTCACAGTGATAACTTACTGACCCTTGTCGTTGCTCATTCCGACTACCGACGTCTTGTCAAGCACTCCGCTCGCACGAACGGCATCCCCGTCTCTACGGATGTACCAGACGTCCCAGACAAGTGCCACCGCACCTCTGTTGCGGTTTACCGCCCTATCCGACAGCAGGTTGCTGATCCCTTCCGGTACCAGAATGGCCTCTGCAAAGGCAAGGCGCGCTTTGTTGGTGCTCTTTCTAACGTCCATAAAAACGTGGCTGTGCCTCTTGTTGGGGCCTTGGCCACCATTGGCCATGGTGAATTTGGACTCGCCGCCCGCTGCCTCTATGGTGAAGTTTTCTTCCCCTGCGGCCATGTGGTCGGTCGCACTTGAGTCGAGCACGCAAATCGAGGATTTTTTGTGCTCCCGTGAACCCTACCAGAGCCGAGTGTACGTGCCGAAGCAGTACAGGCCAGAGCGGAACCCGCCTGGGGCCGGCCCCCGTGGACACCGTCACGGCCGCCGCAGCATGTTTATTCCTTTCTGTTTGTGTCTTCAGCCTTCTTCCTGTAGCAGACACGCTTCAAGTGCCCCCTCTTGACGCAGGCGTAGCACACGACCGACTTCTTGACAAGCAGCTTCTTTGGCGCCGCAGCCGAGAATAATTGCAACTTGACACCATCAACGAGCTTCGATGAGCCCCTAGAGGAGCTCCGCTGCTAGACATAGAGAAGCTTAGCCGTCAAGTCCGACATGCCCAGCTCGACGTCCTTGTTTTCGAGGACCTTAATGAGAGTTTCTTTGTCGCAAATAAGCCCTGACAAGTCACGCAGCGCGAGCGTGTTGTCGTCCATCGGGTTGCTGAGCGTTGCCAGGTCGTCTTGGATCATTTTGGCGCGCGACGTGAAGTTGATGATATTCTCGTCATCGCCCTCTTTTGAGGCTGCTATGCTCCTCCATGAGCCGAAGCAGATCGACGCGGAAGATGTCAGCATTGTTCTGCTCCGAGTTTCCGGGGACCCCAAAGTTTAACAATTTGTGTCTTGGGCGCCTCTGCAGAACCCTCTGAAAAGCCATCATGGAGATGTGCCACATTATCATTCTAGAGAAGTGCGGGAAACTTCACGACGAAAATGCATTAGCTCAATCCTGCGCTTTTCTGGGGTCGTATCGCTCCTCCCCACTAGTTCTCCCACTTTCATGCCCAGCGAGCTGTCGAGAGAAGACGTGGTCGGTTGCCTGGGAGGGAACGCGGGTAACTGTCTTCTCGTTCAGAATGTCTTGAGAATGTTAGTGCATGCGAGGCCTGGTGGCGGCTTGCAGGAAGTGGAGTTAGCAAGGGCACTGGCGATCGTTACAGTGAGAATCATGTGAGAAATCCAATGGAATCGATACAAGCGCTTCTTTGTTAACCTTTTTGCGACGCAACACGCGCCAGTAAAGTCGCAACAGTTCGATCGCTCTTTTTATTGTCCGACTCGGACCAATCGCGCTCCTCCTGTATCGCCTTCTCCGCAGAAACAAGGCTCCGTCCCCGGCGTTCCTCTCTCTTTTGCGATTGCCCCTGATTGTGCACGCACCTTTTGCGTGCTCATTAACGGGCTTGCGCGCTGGGGCACGCACCAAAAGCGCGTCATTCGCCTCTCTGACCCCAGCCATAGCTCGCAAGAGATTTTCACAGAAGCCCACGTCCGTCTCCGCAATGAACTTGTCAGTTTTTGGCTAAACAGGACATTTCATGACTCCACCGCCTGCTCTTCGCTCAGTCCGATGTCTCCGCAGGGCTTCACAAGTTCTGATGCGTGGTGGAAGACAACGTGAATCCTTGGTGACACTGAAGCCGACGGGAGTCCGCGCATTATCAGCTCCACGAATGCCCGTGCACTCGCCCGGAACTGCCGCACAAGGCTTTCTTCCACAACAGCTGCCCAGCTCATTGCCCTCCTGAGCCAGACCCAAAGCTACTGTAGGCATTTTTAAGCCTGGTAATGCCGCTTGGCAGCACATTCTATAACGGTGCGGCATACAGCACCGCGCGTACTTGCAATCTAGTGCCAATCTCGTCTGAGAAAAACTCCTCCGTGGGAGGCGTCGGGGCTAGCACGGTCTTCGCAGCGAATAATTTGTGCAAGGGTGTGTTCCACGGTCTCTCCGTCCGTGCCACAACGAAAGGAGATGCCCAACTCTACCGCACGCCGCAGCATCCGAAGCGCAAATTCCAGAAACAGCAGTACACGAAGTGTTATGATCTGCGCCGGATAAACGGGAGAGAGGGGTCGGTGGACGGCTGAACGGTGCCCCATTTGGGTCATAGTGACCATCGTCCGCCCTGCAGGGCGCCTGCTGCTCCAGCGGCACCTCTTTTCTCTAACCGGGCTACCGAAACAGAGTGACATGTTCTCTGCGTGTCTACATCGTGCAGGGTACAGACAAGGTTGTCCAATCCCGCGTCTGATGCTATAGGTTCCCGCGTTCTGTGGTGGTTGATGACGGGAATGGTGGCGCCGGGACTCTCTTGGCCGCTCACGCTGCACAGCGCCTCTTAACCCGCACAGAGAATCATCCGCACAGCGCGCCGCATGCTGCCGACGAAGACACACCCGCGCATGAGCTCGAGCTCACTTTCTATGTGCGCATCAACCATCTCGGCCAGGACGAATTCTTTCTCCTTATTACCGAACCAGACAGCCTCCAGGAAAGTGCTGCCCAACTTCTGCAACAGGCGCTGGTTGATGAGTCCTACAACGATGCTCACGGAGCTGAGCGGGCCTGCTTTATCCAGCCTGAGTGTCGTACGCACGTCCTTCAATCTGTATGGGGCTGCAGCCGCGCCTGTTTTCGCTTCGCTGGCTGGGGGCACATCGTAAGCCACGGTCTGCGCGATGGTCTCAATAATCTCTTCTTGTAGTAGCAGCTGCGAAAAAGAGCTTGAGGCCGACAAAGCCGCAAAAGTCGCGCCCACAGTAACCATAAAGTACAAAAAACGAAACCTTCTGGGCGTCACAATCACGTTCTTGGAAACACACAGATGAAGTAGCTCAAGAAGCGCCACTAGGTCGGGAAATTATCAGAGATCTTTTCCCGACTCGCACAGACCCATGCGAAGCCCGCCAAATGAGGTGAAGCTGACGACGTACCACGTAGCAAGCCCGAGTTGCTGCTCCGGCATATCCATGAAGGGCGTCTGCGGCTCTACATGGCTGCCCACAGGGAGGACATCGGAACAAATGCTGACTTTAACTTCTGCGGGAGTTGTAGCTGTACTGACCTCTGCTCCAGCAGCGTTCGACTGCCAGCTTAGGCCGCTGGCTTACTATTCGGAGCTTCGGCTTCTCCGCACAATATTCTTGCGACGTGTGACGATGCGGACGTCAATGGCATGCCCGTTTGCTAGCCGCACGGTCATATCCGGCGGAGCCCTGCCGCGCAGCTAAGTATTATTTGCGATGTCTCGCAGCTCAAAACCATCCCCGCCACCACGTAAAGCCCCGCGCTGCAAGGCCGAGAGTACCTGAACGCAGGTAGGAGGCCGCTCTGCGCCGATAGCTTCGGCAATCAGCGGTGTCAGCAGGCGCATGCGAGAGTCAGCCACCTTGTGGGGAAGATGATTTTCCCACGCGCTGGCACGCTCGAGCGCCCTCCCTATTCGTAAGACGCGCACTCTATGCGATCGGCAAGAGTGGCAGACCGACCAACCAGAGAGAGAATGTTCCTAGGTCGCGAAGAGTCGTAGAGTCCTGAGTCACCAGACGCTGTTCGGGCGGCGCGCGGCGGTAGCTGCGAGATTTACGGCGTGTGGAAGCGTTGGAAACCCTCCACCGCCCTCGCTCCACAAATTCTCGTGCAATTGGCTCAGCAAAAGCAGCGGTCTCAAACTCGGAGTGGAACTTCCATACAGTTCATACCCGTCGAATGTTTGCACTTTATCTCTGGCACAGTACTCAAAGCAGTGGAAAGGGCCGTATCAATGTGATTCACTGCCCTTATAGGCTACAACCTCAAGCCACAGAATGGCCTTAAGAACATGTGGTCGCACGCAGTGCAGCCGTTGGCTCATACATCCTGGGGCAGCGCCAGTCACACCTCTGAGCCCAAGACACAGTTGAGAAAAAAGAACGTTGCGAGTAACCAGATACAGAGAGAAGCATACCTCGCAAATCTTATAATACATGCAGGACAAGACGTGAACGGGAGTCAAAGAACTGCCCTAACATGGTTAAGCGCGTCTTACCAGAACTCCTTGGACATCATTCAAGTCTAAGTGTCCTCGTTCCTCTGTAGGGAGAGCTTGATGCCCATATTCATGTCTGTATCAACTTTCTATTGCGAAAGAAGCAGTGCTCATTTTGGAAATAGGTCAAGAAATCATGAGTGCGCCGGAGAGTGGGCCAAGAGCGATGCTCGTGTGAAAATAAACTCAACGAAGTACATGGCAGTGCATGGAAGGCAGAAGCGCGCAGCACGTCCGACAAAATGAATCAAGGCTACCGTGAAAAAGGGGTGGAATGGAGCTGACATACCTCTCGGATACTTCGAGCCGGAAGCGCAGGAGACAAGTCTCTTCAAGAGCTCCAGAGGGCTGTACGAGGCGGGAGACTGCTAGCATTTTGTGATAGAATCGTGGAATCAAATCTTCACGAGCTCAATCAGTGCGCGGAAGGAGGGGTATCAATTCGGACAGCCGCACCCAGCGGCTCACAAACGCAAGGGGTAAGCCCTCCTCACGGGGCCGCAAACGTGGCGGACCGGGGGGTCGCCGCCGCGACTTCCTTCGGCATTCAGAAAGATCCACGCTGTAGATTGGCTTTTAAAGTCAGCTGTAGGGCAGACAGAACCTGAAAACTTCTGGGAATGGCGTGGCGACGGCAGCGCGCCCCCGGGATGCCAGGTGACGGGCCCAACGCGTGTTCCCGGCCGCTGCCACACCTAGCCTCTCCTCAGGCCCCCAGTTATCGCGGCAGGCGGCGCTCGGTGGCTACCCCGTTCACCTCGCCCTCGAGACTAGCGACGCTTGACTGGGCGCGGCAAGAAATAATGGCTTCGGCAGCGGCGACGCAGGCGCCGCCGCCGCGTCTGGCTCTATCCTGCACGGCCTGCGACCATCTCTGCTGCTCGCAATTGCCGACCCGGCGCTCGTCGTTATCAGCACCACCGAGGTGCGTTCCATTATGATGGCGCATTGTGGACGGACACGGTCGCTGAGGACGCCGTCGGCTGGCCACTGGCGCTCTAGGTGCACACAGTGACCCGCAACGCGCCCAGGAGACTGGGGCGCCGGCGGGGAAGAAGGTCGGACGACCGTCACCGTGCCTGGGGTTCAGAATCCTCTGAAGGCGTCGGTGCGGTGTCTTCGTCTTCTTTTGACCTTCCTCAATTGTTGGGCCGCCCATAACGAGACACCCCCGCTCTCTTTCCTGCCCCTCGCGACAGACGGCCACCCGGGACCACCAATTGGATGATGCGCGCGGGAGACTCCCCCCCGTCAATGTCCGCTTTTTCGGCTTCCTCCTCGACGCTTGCCTCGGCGGCTTGCACGCACGTGTCGCCTCAGCCGTCTGCAAGAATTTCGGGGTGCTCTCCGCCAACGAGAAGGCCCCCACCATGACGGCGCCGCTGCGTGACGCGAAAGCTGGCATCGACGACCTCCGCGACGAGGCGGACAACTATCGAAGGATTTTTGTAGACGTATCTGCCGCAAGCAGCACCCGCTGCCCGGATGCTCAGTATCACGGATTTAAAAAAGCATCACAAGGATGAGCAAGACTAGGGAGTTGCAAGTGCAGCGTCGATTCAGTCAGATACGCTTTTTTAATCACGCTTTTTGGGAGCGAATGCACACAACAAGCCCTGAACACCCAAAGTTACGAGTGGATATCATTTCTGGCAGTTCGATTTTTGAGCGCCCAAACAGCACCCCAGTTGAGCGCCCCGGAGCGCCTTTAACAGCCCTTCTCGAAGGACACTCTCGTCAGAGCGGCACCGACACAAAGGTTTGCCGGCTCAAACGAGTGGCTGTCATACATGGACCGCATAACACTGTCGCCACGTCGGCAGAGCCGTCGACGCATCCTGTGCCCCACCTGGGCGCTGTTTGGAGATGTCCTGTATTCCATCGGAGTGATGTTCATTTCTTGGAACGCCATTTTTTGGTCCAATCACGAGCCTGCACGAGCGGGTTAGTCATTTGAAGGTGAGACTGGCGTCAGGCCATGCTGGGGTAGACTAGAGCGCATCATCTGCGCCTCCCACATTACCATGCGCGGCCGACGGGTGTGCGTTTTCGTACGGGAAGCTCTCGCAGCGTTTTGTATCAAAGACCTCTTAGAGAGTCTACCGGTTGTGTCGAAAGTCCGGAATACAGCTGTTCTCCCAAACACCTCGCACTGGGCTGCGACACAGAGTGACCTGAAGACAATGTGCATTATCACAGGAGTGGCTCTACATGCCGTCCAAAACACGACGTGGAGCACAAAAGCCCCACGGACTCCACGGACGGACGGCAAAAGTGCTCACAAAACCTCGACCGAGGCCAGCTCTGGACTACGTAGTAGTGGATCACACGGCAGCACCGCTGCGTCACCCTCGGGGCCACTGTGTGCCAGCAATCGGGGGAGATCTGCGGCACGCAGCCGTGTGGTGGAATCAACTCCCGATCTGTCTTTGTCCAACTTCATTTCGCTTCCGATTCGAATCGCAGTCTGCCTATTGTAAAGATGTGTGCCTGAAAGTGAATCCATGACATCCCTTGGTGGCTTGAAAATACATTGCTGACGATGGAGAGGTCGATCTCGCCGTTGGCTGGTGATTTTCCACAAAATCTGTCAATTGAATTTGTGACAAGCCATCGATCTTAAATAGACCACCCTGTGGAGGAAACCCCCTGTCTGGGGTGACACGACCTCCCGGCATGAGCCGGGGCCGGGTCCTGACCAGTCACGCAACACCCCCCTGGGGGGTAGCGTGGAACAACCCCCTTGGGCGGGTGTCCAGGGAGCCCCAGGGCCACACATGAAACGACCCCTCTAGAGGGGCGTGAGGCGGGGAACACCCGATCGGG
>ENA-ORXR01001412-ORXR01001412.1-marine-metagenome-genome-assembly--contig:-NODE-1412-length-25459-cov-3.934048_pt1 | contig 25459 bp, 26 predicted proteins | sample MGYA00237866_ERZ511479 | MGnify/ENA metagenome assembly ERZ511479 | reverse complement strand
GTCGTGCAGCGCCAGCTCCGCGTCCAGTAGCGCCAAGAGTACCTATGATGAAGCCTAAAGCGCCTACAGTTGATGTATTTGCTCTTCAGCAAAAACTGAAAGCTAAAGGTTACTACAGAGGTCCAATCGATGGTGTTGTAGGTAGTGGAACTCGCTCAGCACTTCAGCAGTTCATGCAGAACCGCAATTGATAGATTAAATATACCTTTATAAGTATATTTTACTCTGAGTTTCAGAGTTGAAGATGGGATTGAGGTTTTACTTCAATCCCATTTTTTTTACATAAAAATATGTACTGAAACACAATCTGCATCTAATATGCAAAAATTCTAGTATCAGAACACTAGGGAAATTAAAATATAATAAAATCGGAATTTAGAACTTATGGATAAGAAAACAAAAGGTTACTTGGTAAAGGGTATTTTACTGTTGACTCTCCTGTTTGGGTCAACAGCTCAGGCGGCAGTTTGGAAAGCCAAAAATACTTGGGATGAAAGGTGGGAAAACAATTACCGGGCTTGGGTGACGCGCTACTGGAACGAAGAGTTTTTTATGGATGAAAAAAAACCTTTGTACTATAAGTTTGAACATGACTGCGCCGATGCTGTTTATGCTATGCGCATCATATTTGCCTATGAACATAGGCTTCCATTCGTTATCAATAACCCGATGAAGAAAAGAAGGTATATCAGCAATAAAATGACGAAGTGGGATAAACTTCCAGAGCGTAAACGTATTAGAAAGTTTTTGGATTATATCGCGAGAATCGGCAGTACGACTTCATTAAGGAAAGATACCTATCCTGTCGCAATGTCCGATATCAAGCCTGGTGATGTCTATGTGGCTCCGGGTGTACATTCCTATACTATCGTCGATATTACAGATGCGGGTGTTGCTGAGGTTGTCTATTCAACAACACCAAAGGCGGTTCGTTTTATGGATCGAATCGAGTCGTTTCCTTTTTATGTGCCTGAAGATCAAAAGAAGTTTGGTGATGGTTACAGACGTTTTGTGCAGCCTCAGAATATAAAGAAACCACTGAGGAAGCAGCCAGGTTACAGTCTTGAGCAGTTTGAGGTAGCTAAGGCGGTCAAGCAGAACTATGTTAAATTTACAGATATTTTATCTAGCAAGCTTGGTAAAAGAAAAGAAACCCCAGAAGAAAAGTCGCTACGGTTAATGATTGCCTTATGCCAATACGCTAATGATCGAGCAGTGTATGTTTATGATGCACTTTGGCACTTGCAAAAGATTCGTAAAGCTGGCCGTCAGTGTATGAAGCGCCGTGAGTACGATAGCTACTCTACGCCTTCTCGTGACAGAAGATTAAAAGCGTTCTTTAACGCAGTAGGTGAACACCACACTGCGACAAAGGCTACCGCTGGCAATAGTCTGCAAGAGCAATGGACAAGAACGCTATTTTCTCAAACTGACCCAACGCCTGCAGAAAAAAAGAAACTGAATGAATTCTGCATGGTTCAAATGAGTCTGGGTGAAGATTACCATATGCCACTACGTGCTCTGCGCCAGAATCTATACTCTGGCTTTGTGTCATCAAACCCACATGCACCTTTGGAATATCGATGGGGTGTTGTCCCTAAAAAGTTTGAGACGCGTTGTAAGGTTTATTAAACATTAGCTTTATTATCTAATGGCCGGTCTTTCCGGCCATTTTTTTGATTGTTTATTCATCGTAAAAGTGAGCGGTGCATTAAGAAGTTTAGTATAGTTAATGAAGCTCTAGAGATTTTAGGGTATCTATAAAAAATAAAGTCACTAATTAACATGAATATAAAATCTATTATCCTTGCCGCTGGTAAAGGCTCCCGGATGTGCTCAGATCTGCCGAAAGTGATGCACACTATTGGTGGAAAAGCCATGTTTCATCATGTGGTATCAACTTGCAAGTCTCTTGGAGAAGGTTCGCTTATAGGTGTTGTAGGACATCATGCAGAAGTGGTTATTGAGAGTCTGCCAAAAGAAACGATTACTTGGGTACATCAAGAAGAACAGTTGGGCACAGGTCATGCCGTCATGCAGGCGGTTCCACAAATAGGTGATGACGATGTTGTACTGATTGCTTACGGTGATGTTCCTCTGGTAAAAGCCGAAACACTGAAGCCGCTATGCAATTGTATTGGGGAATATGATTTCGCACTTTTGACGACAAAGTTAGATGAGCCATTTGGTTTAGGGAGAATTGTCAGAGGTGACGACAATCAGATACTAGAGATAGTCGAAGAAAAAGATGCAACGGATGAAATCAGAAAAATTCAGGAAATAAATACCGGCATTGTGGCTGCCAAGGGCGCACACCTAAAGCGTTGGCTGTCTAAGCTAAGCGACGATAATGCCCAAAAAGAATATTATTTAACGGATTGCGTGGCACATGCAGTTGCTGAAGGCGCTAGTATTACTTCAGTTGATTGTCCAGATGCTAATGAGATTCAAGGTGTTAACAACCGTCAGCAACAGGCTAAGCTGGAACGCGTCTATCAGTTGGATCAAGCTGCAGCACTTATGGCTAAAGGCGTTACTCTAATTGATCCGGCACGGTTAGATGTTCGCGGTGAAGTGACGGTTGGCAAGGATGTGTTGGTCGATATCAACGCTGTATTTATAGGTGATGTGAAAATTGGTGACAATGTCGTTATAGAGCCCAACTGTATTATTCAGGACGCGGTGATTGGTTCGAATGTTACGGTAAAATCAAACTCCGTTATTGAAGATGCTGTGATGGGCGATTATTGTGATATCGGGCCTTTCGCCAGAATTCGCCCAGGTACGCGTTTAGCGTCACATGCCAAGGTCGGAAACTTCGTTGAAATAAAAAAGAGTATTGTTGGTGAGGGCAGTAAAATAAGCCATCTTAGTTATGTCGGTGATACTGAAATGGGAGCCGACGTGAATATTGGTGCCGGTACGATTACCTGTAATTACGACGGTGTGAACAAGTTTAAAACCACTATCGGTGATGATGTGTTTGTTGGCTCTGATACTCAGTTAGTCGCGCCAGTGACAATTAAGGATGGATCAACTATTGGTGCTGGCTCTACGATTACCAAAGATACACCAGAGCAGCAATTAACATTATCACGTGCAAAACAAATTAGTATTCCGGGTTGGATTAGACCTAATAAAAATAAATGAGGATAGATGTATGTGTGGAATTGTAGGAGCAATTGCTCAACGTAATGTGACCAGTATTCTCATAGAAGGTCTGCGCCGTTTGGAATATCGTGGTTATGATTCGGCAGGTGCTGCGGTACTGGATCGCGATGGTCAAATTCAAAGGACTCGCGCGTTAGGAAAAGTCATTGAGCTGGAGAATAAGCTCGAAGAATCGCCGCTGCTAGGAACGATCGGTATAGCGCACACACGCTGGGCAACCCATGGAGCACCTGCTGAACACAATGCGCATCCGCATGTGAGTAATGATCGGATTGCTGTCGTGCATAATGGGATAATTGAAAATTATGAGCAACTACGTGAAGGCTTGATTGCTCAGGGTTATCAATTTGTTTCTGAGACAGATACCGAAGTTGTGGTTCATCTGATTGATACCTATTTAAAGCCTGGCACGTCACTACTTGATGCAGTAAATTCAGCAACCAAAGAACTACGTGGTGCATATGCCCTCGGAGTGATTGCCAAAGCAGAACCTGATACCTTAGTGGCTATTCGCCAAGGCAGTCCGCTCGTACTCGGATTAGGTATTGGTGAGTATTTTGTTGGTTCTGATATTCAGGCATTGTTGCCGGTTACCAATCGCTTTATTTATCTTGAAAATGGCGATTCTGTAAAAATGACTCTCAGTGGTTATGACATTTATGACCTAAACGGTGATGCGGTAGAGCGCGATGTCAAAGAGTCTGCGGCAAGTTCTATGGACTCTGAACTTGGCGAATACCGCCACTATATGCTGAAGGAAATCTATGAGCAGCCTGTCGCGGTTCAAAACACGCTGGCCGGACGAATTGATAATGCAAACATGCGTGATTGCATTGTAGGCGATCAGGAAAAATTAAAATCAGTCTTTGATAAGGTGCGAGAAGTACAAATAATTGCCTGTGGTACCAGTTATCATTCTGGACTGACGGCAAGATACTGGATTGAAAGTTTGACTGACATTCCATGTCAGGTTGAAGTCGCAAGTGAGTATCGTTATCGCCGTCAGCCGGTTCGGGATGACGTACTATATGTGACTATTTCGCAGTCGGGTGAAACAGCTGATACCTTGGCTGCCCTCGAAAAGATAAAGCAAAACGGTTGTTTGGCGACACTGACAATTTGTAATGTCCCGGAAAGCTCACTGATTCGTGAATCTGATTTCTCATTGATGACTGTTGCGGGCCCCGAAATTGGTGTTGCGTCGACTAAGGCATTCACCACTCAGCTGGTTGCGTTACAATTACTAACTATCAGTTTAATGCAGCGAAACCCTGAAAATGCTGCAAAAGCTCAGGAAATGATTGCAAATCTGAAGCAATTACCTGCATTACTTGAAGTAGCTCTGCAGCAGGATAAAGCGATCAAGCAGATGGGCGAAGCGTTTATTGACAAACATCATTCTTTATTCTTAGGTCGGGGTGACCTTTATCCTATCGCTATGGAAGGTGCGCTTAAGCTTAAGGAAATTTCCTATATCCACGCAGAGGCTTATCCTGCAGGCGAGTTAAAGCACGGCCCTCTAGCGTTAGTTGATAGTGAAATGCCCATTGTCGCTGTTGCTCCGAAAACGAATTTGCTTGAAAAGTTGAAATCAAATCTTGAAGAAGTGCGTTCTCGAGGTGGTGAACTTTATCTGTTCGCTGATGAAAATGCTGATATCCACGAGCAAGAGAATATTCACATTGTCAGGGTGTCTGAGGTTCCTGAAAGTCTGATTCCAATTATCTATACAATTCCGCTACAATTGCTGTCTTATCATGTTGCAGTATTTAAAGGAACGGATGTCGATAAGCCAAGAAATCTTGCTAAGTCTGTTACGGTTGAGTAAAAACGGTATTGATCATGCAAACTGTTAAGGTCTTATACTTTGCCAGTTTGCGCGAATTGCTTGGAGTCGCTGAATCAACGCTTGAAGTGTCAAGTGAGACAGACGCTGCTTCAGTTTGGAAGGCAGTAAATCCATCAGTCGATTTGCCTGAAGCAAGTTTAGTCGCGATTAATCAAGCATATGCTTCCTTGGATGCAGTAGTGCAGCCTGGCGACGAGGTAGCTTTTTTCCCGCCAGTGACTGGGGGGTGATCTAATGGCGCAGCTAATAAAGATTCAAACTGAAGCACTGGAGCCGTGGCAGGAAATTACTGCTTTTCAGAACAATAACTTTAAAGGTCATACTGACTTTGGTGCGACAGCAACTTTTGTTGGTACCATGCGAGATCTGAATGAAGGGGATGAAGTGCTCGAAATGGCCCTTGAACATTACCCCGCTATGACGGAAAGACAGTTGCAAGGGATTATTGATGAGGCCAATAATAAGTGGCCGCTACTACACACCCTGTTAATGCATCGCGTGGGAACTATTAAGCCAGCTGATCCCATCGTTTTAGTCGCTGTATGGTCAGCGCATCGGGCGGCTGCTTTTGATGGGTGTCGTTTTCTGATGGAAGCCCTGAAACATAAAGCGCCATTTTGGAAGAAAGAAAGCCTGATGTCAGGTGAATCACGATGGGTGAGTAAAAATACGCCCGGAACCAGCTAAAAAACCAATCCTAAGATCAGGATTGGCTACTTAGATCAGAGCAAAATATTTAAGCGTTAACCCACTGCCCATTAACCATACACGCTTTGCCTTGAACAAACTGAGGCGTTCCACCCATATTAACGTTCATTGTATAGTTACGACATTTTGTAGGTGTTTGATTTACAGATGCCTGATAGCTGCTGGTTGGTGTGATTGTATAATTAGCACCGGACTGGTTATTCTGCCAGCGAACCCTGCTGTTATCTGGCGCAGTGGACATTGCTTGGTTAATGTTTTGCTGGTCATATCCATCTAAAGGACGGCCTAAACTTGCACCAATATAGCCACCAATCGCCGCACCGAGTAATCGCGATACCTTTTTGCCTTTACCGCCCCCAAACTCTTTACCAATCTCACTACCGACAATTGCTCCAATCACCGCACGCGTTTCGCCATTGCTCATTGCGCCACCTGCACAACCGGTTAGAATTGCTGTGGAAGCGATAGAGATTACTAATAAGCCACTGCTTAGGTTCTTGTTCATGTTTTTTCCTTGTACTTGTTTGAGAACTATTAAGTCTTTAAGACTAGAGCGTTTATATTTAGTTCTGTGAAACAACTGATTCTAAAATAATAAGATGTATTAGACCTTAACTGTTGAAGTCTGGGGCATAGACATCTGGTGCAAAGTTATCAAAGCGGGTGTATTTGCCATGAAATGTAAGCCGAACAGTACCAATAGGGCCATTTCTTTGCTTGCCGATAATGACCTCAGCCTGTCCTTTGTCTGGTGAGTCTTCGTCGTAGACTTCATCACGATAGATGAAGATAATAATATCTGCGTCTTGCTCAATGGCTCCAGACTCTCGAAGGTCTGACATGATAGGGCGCTTATTGGGTCTCTGCTCAAGACTTCGATTTAACTGAGATAGGGCAATAACCGGGCATTTCAATTCTTTTGCCAACCCCTTGAGTGAGCGAGAAATTTCTGAGATTTCTGCGGCTCGGTTGTCTGATTTTGTGCCAGTCTGCATCAGTTGCAAATAGTCGATAACGATGACACCCAGCTGGCCATGTTCACGAGCGAGTCTTCTGGTTTTAGCGCGAATCTCAGTGGGTGATTGTCCTGCTGTGTCATCTATAAACAGTTTAGTTTTTGAGAATGCTTTCACTGCCATAGCAACACGCGGCCAATCCTCATCACGTATTTTACCGGTTCTTATGTCACTAAGAGGAACGCGACCGTTGGAGGCAAACATCCTTAAAATCAACTGCTCCGCAGGCATTTCCATGCTGAAGATAACAACCGGCTTTTCATTGAGAGCCACATGCTCAGCAATATTCATCGAGAACGTTGTTTTACCCATCGCAGGTCGCCCCGCAACAATGATCAGGTCACCTTCGTTTAGGCCGGAGGTTTTTTCATCAAGCTCAGTGTAGCCGGTTGCGGTTCCGGTAATATTGCCATCAGTTTCCGCCAGACGTTGAATCTGATCGAGGCTGTCCTTTAATAGCTGCTTAATGGGCTTGAAGGCTTGTTGTCTTGCGCCTTGCTCGGCAATTTTAAATACACGCTGCTCAGCCTCATCCAACAAAGATTTACTGTCACGGTCACCACTGTTAAAGGCTAAGTCAGAGATATCAGTGCCGACACTGATGAGTTGCCTGAGCACAGATTTTTCCCGAACAATATCAGCGTAGGCTCTGATATTGGCGGCACTGGGAGTATCTTTAGCCAGTGTCCCCAAATAGCTGGTTCCACCCGCATTGTCGAGTTCAGAGCGCTGCTTTAACCATTCAGATAGCGTTATCCAGTCCAATGGTTGGCTTTCTTCTGCAAGTTGAGCGATCGAACGAAAAATCAAGCGGTGATCTTTTCGGTAAAAATCTTCTTCAGACACTCTGTCAGCAATGATATCCCATGCCCGATTGTCGAGCATGAGCCCCCCCAGCACCGATTGCTCTGCATCAATTGAGTGCGGTGGGACTCGCAGGGACTCAAAACTTTCCGTAGACATTAACGTTTATTACCTATTTAGCCTTCACGAAAAATAACGAAGCTTTTTCTCACGTAAGGGCTTCGCTTATAGCGCCTTTTAATTTTGTCATTCACGGCAATAGCTTCTGCTCTTGTATAAGGGCCAAGCCGAACCAGATAGAGAGGGTTTCCACGTTGAGTGGTTTGTACAATAAATGATGAGTAGCCATCTTGTGCAAACTTATTCATGACCTTTTTCGCTTCTGTCAAACTGGTGGTAGCAACTACCTGAACACCGTAGCCAGAAAAATCTTCTTTGAAAGGGATTATTTTTTGAATCGGAGCAGTGATTGTCTTTGTGGAGAATCCGTAAAAATTCTTTCTTTCCAGATATTTATAACCTAGTCCCAGCAGAACAATACCAACGAGGAAAATCAGAATTGTTTTTATGGCAATTCCATTTTGTCTGGACAAAGAGGAAATATTATTTTTGTGGCTTGGCATGTGGCAGCTTCCATATTTTGATTATCGTCGGGGCATCCGATGCACGGTTGATACGCTTATGATAATACATGCCTAGATAAACGTATACCGTCGGTCAAAGGACATGGTCGCTAATTTATGCTTTTACTTTATGAAAAAGGTTGGTTTCAGACCCAAGTATATGCAGATTGAATAGTGGAGGTTTTTATTTTGTTACAAAGTAAATGAGCCAAGCATAAACGAGACAAGCCATGCAGAAAGAGCTGAATGGCTTGGAAAACAGGAAGCTAAAACTTGGCTAAGTTTTAGATTTAACTGAGATTCATTATCAACATAATGAGCCCAAACAGCGCCAATACTAAGCCGCTACCGATGATCATTATTCTTGGCAGCATTGGGCTATCTTCTGGTTCATGAGTCATCATCATGACATTTTCATAGGCTTCCTGATTCACTGTCTTATTGGTGTCTCGATTGAAGTATTTGTTGTATGAGCTGAAATCCAGGCTGAATTTTTCAGTTTCTTTGAGATGAGATAAGGTATCAATTAGCGGCAATTCACGTTTGTGAGTTGGATTAATTGATTTGATGTTTCGGTTCTCGTCGAGGATGCTGATACCAGAAACTGTTCTGGAGTAGCCAGTTTCATCCGTTATCGTGTAGGTCAGCGTTCCCTTGCCGGGAGAGTTAATTTGGTGCTCAATCTTATTTAAAGTAAAGGTCTTGATCATTGCCAGAACTTCCGGGTTATGATTATAAATTATTGTGCGCGTGGAACTAAAATTCTTAGAGTGTAAGTAGTTTAGCGCCAGATTGGATGATGGGGAACAATCTTCCGATAAGCGTAAAGGATGGCGCTTAGAGTTTCTGCAAAATATCGACTTTTTTGATGCCTGAGATGTCAGTGCAACGTTGTTTTACAGAGACCATCACTGATGGAGGTAGTTGCTCGGTAACACGTAGTTCCAGTTTGATATTTCCATCAAGATAATGAATCACAATATTTTCAACCGACTCTGTCAATCCACATTGTGCCAGAACTGGATTGATTGATTGTAGTAGACCTTTCCTATCGGGTAAATGCTTTGAGGGGGCAGCTGTTTCATCGTCTTCAGGATCAATGTGAACCATAATGTCACTCACTTCGTCGTATTCATCGCGGATCTCGCTCATGACTTGCTCGGCAATATGATGACCTTCTGAGACGCTTATATAAGGGGATACCTGAATGTGAACATCGACCAGCACACTTGAGCTCATTTTCCGGGTACGCAGCATATGCGCATTATGCACGCCAGATACTTCACCAATTAGCTGTAGCATCGACTCAACTTTTTCACTTTCCCATGCCGTATCAACCAATTCCATGGTGCTATCTAGAATCAGTTTAGCGCCCATGTAAAAAATCATTACGGATACTGCTACAGCCGCCAATGCATCTAGCCAAGGAACCGAAAAAATTACGCTGGCAGTTACACCAAAAGCGACCATTACTGAGGAAATAGCGTCAGTGCGATGATGGGTTGCATTGACCTTAAGCAGGGTAGAATTAATACGCTTACCCACATGGTAGGTGTAACGGTATAAAACCTCTTTACAAAGAATACCAAACGCTGCCAATGCTATCGCCAGCATGCCGGGTTGTAGCAATCTTTCTGGATGATGCAGGCGATCTGCCGCATCCAAGGCGATGCCAATCCCCACTGCTCCCAATGCCATTCCAAGAATAATCGTTGCGATGGTTTCGATGCGCTCATGGCCATATGGATGATCTTCATCCGCATCTTTGCTGGCTATTCTAGCCGCAATCAATACCACGAAATCGGTAATTAAATCGGATAGCGTATGAAAGCCATCAGCAATCAGGGCTTGCGACTGAGCGAGCAAACCACCGGCAAGCTGTGCGATAGCCAGCACGATATTCACAATAGCTCCGACCAACGTTACTTTGCGTGTAGCAAGGTAACGTTGGGTATTTTTATCGCTTTGGCTCAAGCCACTTCCTCTGGAGTAAGCGCCGTAATGGTAAGCGCGTGTAGCTCGCCAGAGGTAATGGCCGCATTGACCGCCGCATAGACTAATTGGTGGCGCTTAACTTTATTTAAGCCCTCAAATTCCTGACTGATAATGGTGGTTTCGTACTTATAGCCATCACCTGAAACGGTTACCTCAGCTCCTGACATAGCATCGGTGATTAGTTTTTCTACCGCTTCGTTGCTAATACTCATGTGTAATTCCTGTTTTGATGTCTTATGGGTATGAATTAACAGCATATTATAGCTTTTTTGATGAGGGCGTATAATACTAATACTAATTAGAATTAATCGGATGACCTGATGGATCCTTATTTGCAAGCGCTTGCTAATAAAGTGAGCGAAACCAGCCCTAAGTTTTGCGCTGCGTTGACTCGTGACGAGGTTGAGAAGTTTGTAGCATTTACTCGCAGTAAGGAAGTGGGTGCAAATGAAGTACTTAGTGAACTGGGGACGATCAGCGATGAATTTTATCTGGTTGTTGGTGGGGAGATCGTACTTTACAGAGAGGAGCTCGGTGCTGAAATAGAAATCGGCCGGCTGGGTCCAGGCACATTGACCGGGCATATGTCGTTTTTCGATAGAGAGCCCAGAACCGTTCGATTACGCGGATCGAACGAGGGTGCTAAGTTATTAGGGGTTACGCGGCCGATGTATAAACGTCTTTGTATTGAACATCCATACATCAGTGTGAATCTGGTAGAGTTCGTTGTGCTAAGTTTGGATAGTCTGTTGCGATCAACCAGCCGTGAGGTCTCAAACTTGTATCAAAAGTTGAATTCGCCGGACTGAACGAACCCTACAAACGTTAGTCAGATCCCTTTATTTTTCTCTGTCAGGTCTATTTAATGTGGGTTGATTTATTGTACGGTTTATTATGGATAATTACCGTCACCGCCATGATATTTACATTTCTTCTTGCGAGACGTATCCGCCGAAATTCTGATGTGCCCATTGAGCGTATATTCGTGCTCACCTTTGCATTGTTATTCGCGATTGCGATGATGTTTGTCTTTTTAAATAAACAATTGCACGATGTGGATGGCGATGGTGAGCGTGGTGCTGTGAAAATGGAGCACCATGATTTCGTGCAGCAAGTTTATCCACCATTAATCACCGCACAAAACAAGCTGACTCACCAAATCACACAGCTAAATGACCTGCAAAAGAAAATTCTGACATTGCGCAGTGAGCATCCACAACAAGCCGAACGCTTACAGTTTGCTTATACTCAGTGGCTAAATGAGCGTAAGGCGCTTAGCCAAACCAAACTCAAATTAGATAGAAGTGTGCGCGGTGCTTGGATACAGCATAGGACTCAGGATAAAAAGGTTGTGGCCTCAGAGTTTAATCGTCAGGCGGTAGATTGGGAAAAGATCATTACTGATCGACTTGCCCGCTTACAAGACAGCCAGCTGAAAGTGAACAATAAAATGCTCGGTAACGTGACGGTTCAAAGTAAAAACCTGTCGCGACTGCGGCGAGGTAAAAATGCTAACTTTGCCACCAGTGGTGCGGTCTTTAAGTCAGCTTTTACACCTGAAACAACAGCCATTTTATTAGAGTATTTTGATGAGACGTCTCCAGATCTTGCTGAAACCTTTGAGGATATGGGTAATGAGATAAACATTGCCAGTCAGCGTGGACGAGAAGTCAGAAACTATGCACTAGAGAACCCTGACCTTCAGCCTACCTTAGATAGGGTAATGATTAATTGGTTACAGCTTGAAAATAAGTCCATTTACTACCGCGATCAAATAATGCACGCTATTCAAGCGAGTTACCTGGCCGTTATACTGGGTACTAATAAACGGGACAATCAATTACGGCGCTTGAATAAAGAACTCAAAGAAAAAATTCCCGAGCTACACGGTGAATTAAAGAAGTCCCGCACATCTCTCGAAAAAAGTTATAAAACTGGCCCGCGATAGCGGCTGCTATGGAGAACAAAAATGTTGATATCAAATCTTGAAATAATACCGGATCGCAAAGTTGTTAAGCATCTAGGCTTGGTGCAGGGGAGTTCAGTCCGCGCTAAACATGTGGGGCGCGATATCATGGCCAGCATCAAAAACCTGTTTGGCGGCGAATTAGTCGGCTATACCGAGCTACTTTCCGAGTCTCGTGAAGAAGCAATGGAGCGTTTAATTCAGCAAGCTGAATCGGTGGGAGCCAATGCGGTTCTTAATGTACGTTTCTCGACGTCTAGTGTTGCTCAGGGTGCGGCTGAAATTTATGTTTACGGAACCGGCGTGATATTGGAGTAATTCATTATGAGCTTTCAGATTTTACTTTTTTTATTATTGCTGGTACTGGGTTACTTCATAGGCTCTTACCTTGAAAAGAAGCATTATCGATCCATCATTAAGCGTGAAGCAGAATTAAACAAACTGCCTGCCGTAGCCAGCAAAATATTACCCGCTGGTGCTGCGTCTTTTGAGCAAAGACTGGTTCTGGGCAACGTGACAATCTCAGTTGATTACTTCAAGCGGTTTATTGCTACACTACATAACTTCTTTGGTGGCAGCGTGACCTCTTACGAAACGCTGTTGGATAGGGCACGTCGTGAAGCTTTATTGCGTATGAAAAGTGAAGCCAAGAAACTCAATGCTGGCCTTGTCATGAACGTTAAATATGAAACCGCCTCAATTTATAAAGGCAGTGGCAGTGGTGTGGGGTCTGTTGAAGTGCTGGCGTATGGAACTGCAATGATTCCTAAACAAGCAGCGGTATGAAGTACGAAAATCCCCTAATTCCAGAGGGTATTAATACCAGTAAAACTCATGCCCTGAAGACTTTCCTGATTCTTGTTGCTGGCTTATTGGCCATCTTAATCATCAGCGCCTGGTTGTTGGGTGCCGGTGGTGGCTATTTGGCTAGTAAGATTCCTTATTCTCAGGAAAAGCGTTTGGCACAGGCTTACTCTGAAGAGGCTGCTCCAAGAACAGAAATATTGGACTACCTGCAAACGCTTGCAGATAAGGTGAGTGCTGCAATGCAGTTAGCGCCGGAAATGAAAATAACCGTGCATTATGTAGCCGAGGATGTGGAAAATGCCTTTGCTACCATTGGCGGCAACATCTTCCTGTATAAAGGGCTGCTTGAAAAACTACCGAATGAAAATGCTTTGGCAATGTTAATAGGCCACGAGATAGGACATGTCAGGCATCGTGACCCGATCGTTTCCATTGGGCAGAATGCGGCTATTTCTACTGGCATGATGCTACTGCTTGGTAGTACCGATACCGGTATTTTGGGCAGTACCGGGCTTTTAACGCAAATGCAGTTTAGCCGTGATATGGAGAGTCGTTCCGACGAAACGGGTCTAATTGCTGTTGAGCAATTGTATGGGCATGTTAGCGGTGTGTTGGATTTATACAGGGTACTTGACTCAATCAGCGAAGCTAGTCCGCTAGACCCTCCTCAGTTTTTTTCGACTCATCCTATTAGCGAAACGCGCATTAATGAGTTGTCAGAATTGATTGTAGAAATGGGCTGGAAAGAAAAAGCGGCTGTCACGCCCTTTCCGAAACAGTTTTCTACATGGTTGTCAGATAGTTAGCGGGATTTTCTGATAGTAGGTTGGAGAAATGACAGCTTACGCTTATAAAGCTGCCATTAATCGTTTTTATATCCTATTCATCGTAATTGGATTCAGGAAGTAAATTTTCTATGGGATAGTTCAGTCACTGGCAGCAAGGATGAATCTAAAGGTTCAAACCGCTTGTCTAAATAATAACATTCCATAAAGGAAGGTAAAAATGAAATACGCTCTCCCCCAAGCGTTGTCAAAGTCCTGTCTTATCAGGCGTCCTAATTCACCAGAACACCCTCATTCATAAATAACTAAGGCAGTATTTTTAATACGGCTCATCAGATTTGTTGTTAGCCCCCTAGAGTTCCAAGAGGACTCATTTACGTCGAAGAACCCCTTTTGACGTAACCTTTGAGCCAAGCCTGTTTTAGGTTTGGCTTTTTTATTGCCGATTGTAAATCTCCATAGGGTAATTTAAGTCTAAGCATAGCTGATGTGATAATATCTCAGCAGATGGCGAGCCTGCCAATTTACTACCTTAAGTGAGGTCTTGGTGTATCAATTTATAGACAGTCAGGAAAGCCTGACTGAATTCGTTAATAACATTCGACACTGTGAATGGATTGTTATTGATACCGAGTTTATCCGCGAGAAGACCTATTACCCGCAGCTATGTCTGATCCAGATTGCAGCCGATGAACATCTCGCCTGTATTGACCCGATCGCCTTAAATGATTTGTCAGAACTGTACGCGGTTTTTAATGACTCTAACGTTACAAAAGTATTCCATGCGGCTCAGCAGGACTTGGAAATTCTATATTTTGGCAGTGGTGAGGTTCCTGCGCCGATTTTTGATACACAGCCAGCCGCCTCTATTCTTGGGATAGGTGAACAAATTGGTTATGCGGGATTAGTTGAGAAAGTGTTGGGTGTCAGTCTTGCTAAAGCTGAGTCACGCACCGATTGGTCAAGAAGGCCACTGAGTAAGGCACAGTTGGAATATGCGATTGATGACGTTCGCTATCTGCAACAGCTGTATCCTATTGTTATTGCTAAGCTAGAAAAGGGAGGGCGTCTGGACTGGCTCAACCGTGATTTTAAGCGGCTCACTGATCCACAAACTTATAATCTCAATGCCAGGACGCGTTGGCAAAAAGTGAAAGGCTTGCAACACCTCAAGTCACAGCAACTATCCATCTTAAGAGAATTAGCCGCTTGGCGTGAAGAGGAAGCTTCCGAGCGCAACCGACCGAGACGCTGGATAATTGGTGATGAAGTTCTGGTGGATTTGGCGAGGATACAGCCAGAAAGTCTTGAGGGTATTGAAGCAATCAGAGGCGTTAACACTGATCAAGCAAAGCGCTACGCTAAAATATGGCTGGCTTGCATGGAGACCGGTCGCAATGCACCAAAAGATGAGTGGCCAGTGACGAAGCGGCAACAAAAGCCAAGCCCTTCAATTGATGCAATCGCTGAGATGTTGATGCTGGTGATTCGCCTGGAAGCTGAAAGGCAAGGTATCACCGCCTCAGCAATTGCTAGTAAGAAGCAAGTTGTTACGATGCTTCAAGATGATAGAGAGATACTGTCAGATGACTGGCGAGGTGGTCTTGTTAATGATGTCATGATGAAGGCACGCAAGGGTGAGCTAGTACTCGGCGTTGTCGAAGATAAAGTGCAACTGATTAGTTGTAAATAAACCATATATTAGATAATTGTAGAGTTAGGTATGTCTGGAAACACATTTGGAAAATTGTTTACAGTGACGTCATTTGGTGAAAGTCATGGTTTAGCAATTGGTTGTATTGTTGACGGTTGCCCTCCGGGCATGATGCTGTCAGAAGAGGATATTCAAGGCGATTTGGATCGTCGTCGTCCTGGTACCAGTCGCCATACAACGCAACGCCGTGAGCCTGATGCGGTGCAGATTTTATCAGGCATTTTTGAAGGCAAAACGACGGGTGCACCTATTGCTTTGGTGATTCACAATGTAGATCAACGTTCTAAAGATTATTCCAATATTCTGGATCGTTTTCGTCCCGGTCACGCAGACTATACCTATTACAAGAAATATGGCTTTCGCGACTATCGTGGCGGTGGACGATCATCTGCCAGAGAAACAGCGGTACGTGTTGCAGCGGGTAGTATCGCTAAAAAATATTTACTTGAGCGTTGTGGTGTAACGGTTCGAGGTTATTTATCTCAGCTTGGCCCAATTAAAGCAGAAAAATTTGATTGGGATGAGGTAGAACGCAACCCATTCTTCTGCCCCGATGCAGATAAAGTTCCCGAAATGGAAGCGTACATGGACGCTTTACGAAAAGAAGGCAACTCTATTGGAGCCAAAATTTCGGCGATCGCTACAGGGGTTCCGGTAGGCTTAGGCGAACCAGTTTTTGATCGCTTGGATGCAGATTTAGCTTTAGCAATGATGAGTATTAATGCGGCGAAAGGCGTCGAAATTGGTGCTGGATTTGACTGCGTAACGCAAAAAGGCACAGAGCATCGGGATGAAATTACTATTGATGGATTTCTGAGTAATCATGCGGGTGGGGTTTTAGGTGGTATATCGTCAGGGCAGGATGTGATTGTTCATACGGCATTTAAGCCAACTTCAAGTATGCGATTGCCCGGCCAAACCATTGGCTTAGACGGTGAACCTAAAGAGGTGATAACCAAAGGACGTCATGACCCCTGTGTTGGAATCAGAGCGACGCCTATCTGTGAAGCGATGCTGGCGTTAACATTGATGGATCATTTGCTTAGGCATCGTGCACAGAATGCGGATGTTGTTACGGATTTGGCGGATATACCGGCACAGGTTTAACTATGAGTAAAGTCTTTCCTCGCCACTGCAAAGCAAGTACACCAACAGCCGTATCCGGTGAAGGCGTCTACATCACCGACAGTTCAGGCAAACAATACATCGATGCCTCAGGTGGCGCAGCCGTTTCCTGTCTTGGTCATGGCGATGCTGACATCATACGGGCGATGGAATCGCAGTTAGCTAACATTGAGTTCGCACACACCGGTTTTTTCACGAGTCAGGCAGCTGAAGACTTAGCACAATTATTGGTTAAGCACGTACCCGGATCATTGGATCGGGTCTACTTCGTTTCTGGTGGCTCCGAAGCAGTAGAAGCGGCGATCAAGCTAGCGCGGCAGTATTTTGTTGAAATTGGGCAACCTCAAAGACAACATGTCATTAGCCGTTTGCAGTCCTATCATGGCAATACACTGGGGGCACTGGCTGTTGGTGGAAACCTGTGGCGACGCGAGCCTTTCTCGCCTTTAATGCTTGATACTTCACACATCGCACCCTGCTACGCTTACCGCGGTAAAGAAACAGGCGAATCTGATTTTGACTATGGCCAGCGAGTGGCTAATGAGCTGGAAGTTGAGATTAAGCGCAGGGGTGAAGATCAGGTAATGGCCTTTGTTGCCGAACCAGTGGTTGGCGCAACTCTGGGAGCGGTGCCTGCGGTTAAGGGTTATTTCAAACGCATCCGGGAAATCTGTGATACCTATGGTGTGCTGCTAATTCTTGATGAGGTTATGTGTGGTATGGGTCGTACCGGCAGTCTATTTGCTTATGAGCAGGAAGGTATCGAGCCAGATATTTTGACTATTGCTAAGGGTTTAGGTGCAGGTTATCAACCGATTGGTGCAACGCTTTGTACGGACAAAATTTATCAGGCGATTGAGAATGGGTCGGGCTTTTTCCAACATGGCCACACTTATGTTGGACATCCTGTAGCTTGCGCTGCAGGCAATGCTGTGGTGAGTGCCATTATAAATCGAGGTTTGCTGGTTAAGGTAAACACTCAGGGTGAGAAACTTAAACACAGACTAATTGAACAGTTCAGTGATCATCCGCATATCGGTGATATCCGTGGTAGAGGCTTGTTCTTAGGTTTGGAGATTGTCAAAGAGCGCGAGAGTAAAGCATCTTTTGACGCAACACTTGGGGTACACAAACGCTTTAAGAAAGCCGCATTTGAAGCAGGCTTAATCTGCTATCCAATGGGTGGAACTATCGATGGTAAAAATGGCGATCATGTGTTGCTAGCACCGCCATTTATCATTAATGATGATCATATCGAAGAAATCGTTAGCAAGCTCGACAGCGCGCTTCAGGTATCCCTGAATGGTGTTAGAAGTTAGCATCGACTACGAGCTGAAGTAGGTTTTTCGAAGTCGATACTTAAATCTGCATAGTTCTACTATTAAATCGCTAATTAAGCAGCAACCCCTTTAATGACCGCTTCACGAGCTGCAATCGTTTCTGCCCAGCGCATCACATTTTTATAAGAAGCTGTCTGCAAAAACTCTGATGCACCTTTGTAGGTGTCACCCATTGCCAGACGTCCATACCAAGACCAAATCGCGATATCAGCAATCGAGTAACCACTGTCTACCATGTACTCATGCTCAGCCAAGTGGCGATCCAACACATCAAGCTGGCGCTTAGTTTCCATGGCATAACGATCAATTGGGTATTGCATCGGGAAGGGTGCGTAGCTGTAGAAATGACCAAAGCCACCGCCAACAAATGACGCGCCGCTTTCCTGCCAGAACAACCAAGACAGACATTGTGTTTGATTCTTTGGATCTTCAGGGAAGTAAGCGCTAAACTTGCCCGCTAAGTAATGCAGAATCGCACAGGACTCAAAGATTGACTCCGGCTCATCGCCGGATTTATCCAGCAGTACCGGGATTTTTGAATTGGGATTGAGTTTGACAAAGTCAGAACCAAATTGCTCGCCTTTACCGATATCGATGACGTGTAAGTCATAGGCTGCATCGGTTTTGCCTAGTGCCAGCAGCTCCTCAAGCATCACTGTTATCTTGATGCCGTTGGGCGTGCCCAGTGAGTACAGTTGTAGGGCTTTATCACCTGATGGCAAAGTTTTGTCGTGGGTAGGGCCTGCGATGGGGCGATTAACACCGGCCCATTTACCACCATTTTCCTGATCCCATTCCCAAACTTTAGGTGGGGTGTAATCGCTATTGCTCATTCTATATGCCTCAGGTTTAGGAGTCATTGAGTCTGCCATAAGAACAGACACTTGGAATTGGATTTTAATTATAGCAAATACGAGTGGTCAATGGCTTTAGATTCAACAGAAATAAGCAGTATCAAGCATGATGTCTTTGATCTCATTCGCTATACTCCTGTCATTATAAAAATATGAAATTAGGATAAGGTCAATGAAACCATTAGTGAATAATTTAAAAATGTCCTTACCAGTTTTTCCTGAAAACTGTGATTCACTGCTAAAAAAATACCTAACGGAACAGGTGTGGGAATCCCTCGCAGATAAGCGCACCGAGACTGGCTTTACATTCCAGCAGGCTATTCGCTCTGGTATTGAGCAACCTGATAGCGGCGTGGGCGTTTATGCTGGTGATGAGGGAAGTTACACGCTGTTTGCCTCATTACTTAAGCCAATCATTGAGGATTATCACGGGAGTGCCGGGCCGCATCCTCAAACAGATTTTTCGTTGGACTCCTTGCCTACAGTCACCTCCGAAGCTGAGTCTCGTGTGCTATCTACCCGAATCCGTGTTGGCAGAAATTTGGCTGGTTTTCCAATGGGCGCGGCAATTTCGCGAGCGCAGCGGCTTGAAGTAGAGAGACTAATCTGCAAAGCGTTGAAGAACCTACCGGATGCTATTCAGGGGCAATATCATTCATTGTCAGCAATGTCCTCTGAGCAGGAAATGGATCTGGTTGCTCGTCACTTGTTGTTTAAGAGCGAAGATCGTTTTATGTCTTCGGGTAATTTAATGAGAGACTGGCCTGAGGGGCGCGGGTTATTTTTATCACGAGATGAGTCATTCAGTGCATGGGTCAATGAGGAAGATCAGCTGCGTATCATCGCCATGAAACAGGGCGGGGATATTAAAGGTGTTTTTGCTCTATTGGCCGAAGGCTTAACGGCGTTATCTGAGCATCTGACGTTTTTGTTTAGCGATGAGCTGGGTTATTTGGCGAGTTGCCCTACTAATTTGGGTACATCCATGCGCGCCAGTGTACATATGGAGTTACCCAATATAGGCAAGGATGAAGCTGTGCTAAAACAACGAGCCGAAGCATTGGGTTTACAGGTAAGAGGAGTGCACGGGGAGCACTCACAAAGTATTGGAACAACCTACGATATAAGTAACCGAATGCGATTAGGCGTGACTGAGGTTGAAGCGGTCTCTCATCTGATCAAAGGCATTAATCAACTCGCCGATTTGGATGCTGCCTAAAACGGTAGGCGACCTTTAACTGCAAACATCTCGTCCTGACTGATTGCATCATTTTCATCGGTATCTACAATACGAAATTGATTGATCGCGTGAGTGTTAAATTCCCAGCGAGTAATGGATTTGTTGTTGTTAAGATCCAGCTGTTTGAAAGCGGCTTCAATAGTGGGGAGTTTGGACTCTGGATCGACCAATTTTATTTGAGCACTACGCGCTTTAAACAGGGCTTTGAATTCATCAAGCTTTAGCACTTTATCGGCGTTTTTGTCAGTCATTTTAAATGCTTGATTCCAGCGAGTTTCGACTTCAGTAATTTCGATTTGCTGATTCTTGTTCACATCCAGCAAGCGCATAATGGCTTTGATGATAAATGCCTGTTTAAAATCGACTTCTGCATGGCTCGGCTGTAGGGCGGTCAGCATCAATGCTGCAGACAGTGTAAGGGTGATTATTTTCATGATTATTAGACCTCAAGCTTTGATTTCAACGCTGATAAATAAAGGCACATCAATGAAACAACTGATGTGCGCGTAATAATCTTAAGTAGTGCGGTTGCGATGTAAGGTTCTAAGCAGCCAAGTAATATTTTTTCATAATCGATCTGGCTCAGGCTGTGCTTATCCTTGACTGGCGATTAAGCGCTCGACCAGCTCAGGAAAACGCGCCTCATCAACATTGGCAAAAGCAAATCTCAGGTATTGCTCTTGTCCTTCACCAAAAAATACACCGGGTAAGCACAATACTTCAAACTCCTCTACTAAGCGCTTCGCGACCGCATGTGAGTCAATATCAAATGGATGTTTTACGTAAGCAAAGTAAGCCCCAACGCTGATTAATCGATAGTCTAAAGCCGGTGCAGTAAAAGCTTGTTTTAATGCTTCTGCACGTTGACTCATTGCCTGATACTTTTCCAGCTTCCAGTCTTGTAAATGTTGTAGACCGTAAGTGGCTGCGAGCTGACCGGGGTGAGACGCACAAATAACCGCGCAGTCCTGAATTTTAGCCAGCTGTTCTTGTAAAGATTGCCCGCTAACAATCGCGCCAACCCGATGTCCAGTCAGTGCGAATACCTTTGAAAAGCTGTAGAGATGGATAAACGTATCACGCCAATCGGTGTGTTTAAACAGGTCGTGTGGTGGTGTGTCGGGATCGATAAAATCACGGTAAGTCTCGTCAACGATCAGAGCCAGGTTATGCTGTTTTGCTAGCTGGTAAAACTGCTCAATGCATTCGGTACTGTAGGTTGCCCCGGTAGGATTATTAGGTGAAACCAGCACAATCGCTTTGGTGCGGCTTGACAATAGTCCAGCCACCTCAGCAGGGTCGGGAATAGCTGTTTCAGTATTCAAACTGAGGTAGCGAGGAGTAATGCCCCGAATGGTTAACCACATTTGGTGGTTGAAATAACAGGGTAGAGCTACGATAACTTCATCACCTGTCTCGCAAAGTGCATCAATCACCGCGCAGAAAGCTTGGTTGCAGCCTGAGGTAATCATCGCGTCGTTGGCGTTGATGTCGGCTTGGTAACGTTGATTGATGTCACTGGCTAAGGCACTACGCAGTGGTTCGATACCTTCTAATGAGGTGTAGCCCGCGCCTTCACCAGCACTTATGGCTTCGCCTAAATAATTACGCAGCTGTTGAGCTGGCAAGTAGGCGGGCACGGCTTGGCACATATCGATTAGTTTGGGTGAATCTGGATTTTTAATCCATGACCAGACTTCGGCAATGGGTGCTTCGGAACATTGGGTGACGTGGGTGTTGGGTATCATTGTTTTATCTCTGAACTAACATTTGGATCATTCTTGCATAAATCGGATAAGTCGCTCAAATACCACTTCTGATGATTCCCAAACCATTGCGTGTGAACCGTGCACCACCTCAAACTGACAATTCGAAATTGCAGAGGCCATGGCTTTTTGTGCATCCATAGACGCTAGGCCATCATGTGTTCCACTCATCACCAATGTTGGGCAAGTGATACGGCTCAATCGATCATAGGTATTATGTCCCACCCTTGCGGCTAACTGCCGCCCCGCGCCCATTTTTGCATTCGGCTCGTCGGCAAATTGGTTTTGAGCCGCGAGTGCGTCTTCAATTCTTTGTTTAGTCGCGTCGGGGTTTTCGGCTTGCCATTGCGGTGTGAAAGTTAAATCTGCAATTTCTGCAACACGTCGGGCTCGTTCCTCATCCGGTAAATCTATCAGGGTTTCTAAAGGGTAAGAGCTGCCACCTTGGCCTCCTGCTGAAGTCGCAAGCAGTGCCAGGCGTTTTACTCGTTCAGGCCAGCCGATGGCTATTTCCTGAGCCACCATGCCACCAAAAGAATAGCCTGCTAAAAACACGTCATCCCAGCCATAGGCATCCAGAATCGCAATGGCGTCTTCAGCATAGTCCCGCATGGTATAGGGGTTATCAGGCTTATCGCTTTGTCCCATGCCGCGTTGGTCGTAGGTCAACACTTCGAATTGATCAGGGAGTGGTGATCTTAAGGGACTGTTTTCATTGCGTAGGTCACCACCGGTGCCCGTGATGAATAGGAAGTGAGGCCCGTGACCTTTAGAGGCAGTCATGAAGGTCAAACCATTAGCTGTGATTTTTTTCATAAAGTCATCCTAAAACTACCCCACCAATCGCTGAAACTAGCAACACCCAAAGCACATTCCAATGCAATTTAAGCAGCAACACGCCTGATACTATCGACAGCAAAACTACTCGCCAATCCAGCGTCATTAGTTCTGGTTGCCACAACGTCACAGAGCCAGCGCTTGTTTTGGTCACCGTACCAAACAGTACATGCAGCGCAAACCACAGTGATAGATTCAAAATCACTCCAACCACTGCCGCAGTTATTGCAGATAAGGCACTTTTCAATCGACTTTGCGCACTAAGCCATTCGATATAGGGCGCGCATGCAAATATCCACAGGAAGCAGGGGATGAAGGTCACCCATAATGTTACGACCGCACCTGCCAAGCCAAGTAACAAACCACCTTCTTTATGCGCCGCTAAAAAGCCGACGAATTCAGTGACCAAAATTAATGGTCCGGGAGTGGTTTCAGCAAGCCCTAGCCCATCCATCATTTCACCTGCATTGAGCCAGCCGAAATGAGTCACTACATCCTGCGCCATATAAGCTAAAACGGCATAAGCGCCGCCGAAGGTAACCACAGCTAGCTTGGAGAAAAATACTGACATTTCCAGAAGGATATCCGCGCCACCAAATAACCATAGGGCGAGTATTGGTAGCCACCAAACGGTTAGCCAGATTGCACTGGTTTTAAGGGTGTTTTGCAGTGAGTCTTTTGGTAGTGCCTTAACCGATTCGGCTGCTGTTGTGGGTTTGCTGATAAAGAAACCGTAGATGCCAACAGCCAATACCAGCAGCGGGTAGGGCAGCTGCAAAAAGAAGATCCCAATAAAGGCTAGGGCAGCAATAATATAATGCTCCATGCCATTTAAAGCACGCTTTGATACCTTGATTAATGCCTCGATAACGATAACTAGGACAGCTGCTTTTATTCCCAGAAACAGCGCATGCATTAGTGGCACATCACCGTAACTGACGTAAATGGTGGCGAGTATTGCAATCACCACCGCGCCGGGTAGCACAAACAGGGCGCCTGCTATCAATCCACCAATGACGCCATGTAAGCGCCACCCTGCATAAGTTGCCAGCTGCATGGCTTCAGGTCCTGGCAGCAACATACAAAAGTTTAAAGCATTGAGAAACTGCTTTTCACTAAGCCAACTGCGTTCTTCGACGACCATACGGTGCATCAGTGCAATCTGTGCCGCAGGGCCTCCGAAAGAGAGAATGCCGACTTTCCACCAAACCATAAATGCTTCAAATAGACTAGGTTGTGCCGCCAGTGTTTGCTGGTTGCTGATCGTTTGATTAGTCATAGGAATCTCTCAGGCTACAGGCCAGTCGTGTTGCTCGGAAGTGGCATCACGCGCCCAACGATACATGGCGTCGTAAAGTACCATGCTGGCATCAAGTTGAGCCAGATCATCGCGATACATTCGCGATAGTCCGAGTGATGCGGCAAGCAGTCCTGCGGCTTCAGGTGCTAGGTCATGTCGGTTGGTATCTGCGCCTCGAACGATAGTGGCCAGATGCTCAAGTGCAGGTATCTTTAACGCAAACTCTTCAACCATAGTGTCAAAGGTGCACTGCTCACCACGATGGCTCCAGAATACATCTTCAAGATCAAACGGAGTGGCATTGAACTTCTCTGCAACCGGTAAAACGGCTGAAGCTGCAACAAAGAGAAATTGCGCGTGAGGGTCAATAAAACGGCGGATTAACCAAGGGCAGGCAATACGGTCAATCTTGGGGCGAAGGCGTGTTACCCAAACGGTATGGCCATCGTCATTATGCTTTGGGATATTGGCAACAGGAACGAGTGGTGCCCCAGCATCTCGCCATGCAAAGTTCCCGCCTTGCAGATTTTCAGTGCTAATGCCGTGCGTACGCAAAATGGCGGCAGCACCTTCGCTTAACTTAAGTCCCTTCTGGCAGATGACGATAACTTTCTTGCGGTGCAGTCTCGGTACGAGTTCTTGGATTTTATGAAATGGGTGTCGGACAGCCGTTGGAATTAACCGAGGGTCTGCATTGAAATCTTCATCAATACAAACATCAATGATTACGGGTGCATCGGGTGTTCCGATTAGGCGTGATAGTTGGGCGACAGTGATCTGTGTTGGAGATGGCATACGCATCCTTCCTGGGTTGCAGGTTAAAAATGGATGCGAAACTTGGGCTGACGCCTCACGGGGTATTCGCACTCCCCATGGGCAATAGATTGTCAGATATTGAGGCAGTTTGTCAAGGCGATGACCTTCAGATTGGAACAATACCTTCAGTCCAGAATCTTATCTAAAGCTGTCAATAATTGCTGGACTCTATGGGCTGAAGTTGCATTGATTCCTACATGTCGTTGGAGTAGCCTGTAATGAGGTTTTAAAGTGTTGTCTTAAAGGTGAATTATAGGTGATTAAACGTGTGAACGATCAAACCAGCGCTAACACTATCGAATTTTATTGCGACCCCATAAGCCCCTATGCTTGGTTGGCTTCAACGCGACTCGATGAAATAGAACAGAAAACCGGTGCTGATATCATAGTCAAACCGATATTGTTTGGCGGTTTACTCAAAGCTCACGGCAATATTGGCCCTGCGGAAATTCCCGCTAAACGAACCTACACCTTCCGTGATGTAATGCGTCGAGCGAATGCACTGGGTCAACCCATGGAAAGCGTGCCTAATCATCCTTTTAATCCACTGCTAGCGTTGCGTATTTGCACGGCAGTTGAAGATAATGCACAGCGGCGCAAAGTGGCTCTGACCTTGCTTAATGCTGCCTGGAGTAGCGGACGTGATGTAACCATAGAACAAGAGGTCCGGGAGATTGTGGCTAGCTGCGGTCTTAATGCGGATTGGGCTATCGATTCTGCAAGTGATCCTGTCATCAAACAGG
>ENA-ORXR01001408-ORXR01001408.1-marine-metagenome-genome-assembly--contig:-NODE-1408-length-25525-cov-36.290042_pt1 | contig 25525 bp, 25 predicted proteins | sample MGYA00237866_ERZ511479 | MGnify/ENA metagenome assembly ERZ511479 | reverse complement strand
TGGGAAGTGGGAGCGAGAACGTGTTCCCGAGCGTGCGTCATCCATAGCGGTCGCAAGCGCCAGCACTCCAAACTTGGGTGGTGGCGAGGTGGGAACTCGTGGGAGCGGCTAGGACTCCTGAAACCGTCCGAGGATCGCTTCGAGAGACTTAGCGGTCTTCTCTGGCCAGATCTCCTTGTCGGTGACGAGGGCCATGTCGAGGGAGTGATGCGCGTCCCAAGTCGGTTCGGCGGGAATGTTGGTGATCGCTTCGGCGACGATTTTTTTGGCGGCCGCTGCGTTGGCGGTGAGGTGACCGATGACGGCGTCGGCGGTGACAGCTTCTTCTTCGACCTTCCAGCAGTCGTAGTCGGTGATCATTCCGAGCGTGGCTAGCGAGATCTCGGCTTCACGGGCGAGCTTGGCCTCGGGCAGGTTGGTCATGCCGATGATGTCGAATCCGAGCTGGCGATTGGCCTCGGACTCCGACCGGGTGGAGAAGGCTGGGCCATCCATGTTCACGTAGGTGCCGCCCTGGTGGACGTCCTTCTCGTGAAGTTTGTTCGAGGCATCGGTGAGGATCTGGTTCAGCTCTGGGCAGACCGGGTCGCCGAAGGCGATGTGGGCGACGATGCCATTGCCGAAAAATGTGTGGTGCTCGCGTCGGCTGGTGCGGTCGAAATATTGCAGGGGCAAGACGATGTCGCGCGGCTTGTATTGCTCGCGCAGGCTACCGACAGCGGTGACACAGATGATCCAGCGTACTCCGACCGAGCGGAGTGCGTAGATGTTGGCGCGGTGGTTGAGTTCACTTGGCTGAATCACATGGCCTCGGCCGTGACGTGGTAGAAAGTAGACGCGGCGGCCGCCGAGGGTGCCGGTGATGAGGGCATCGGATGGGTCTCCGAAGGGAGTCTCGACGCGGATTTCTTCGCGGTTTTCGAGTCCTTCGATGTCGTAGAGGCCACTGCCTCCGATCACGCCTATGGCGGGTTCTTGCTGGTCGCTCATATTAAAATAGGAAAATTGTTTAAGCTTGGCTCGGTCTTTACCGGAGCTCGGGAAGGCGGCGCTGATTGCTGGTATCGCCAGGAGAGAGCAGGAAGCCTCCGTCCTTGGTGATTTCGGTAAATCCAGTGAGCAGGAATTGGGGGACTACCAAGTTGCTGTTTGGGTCGTAGTAGTTTCTGTCGTTGAACTGCCCCTGAAGGTGATACTCGTAGTTGTGGTCGAAGCCGTGCGCGTTGCCGTAGAGGTTGAGTTCGGGTAGGCGGTCGGGTTGCTTCTTGTTGCGCTCGTTCATGACCACGAGCCGGGCCTTTTCCCAATGCTCGCGTGGACGACGGACATACCCCCAGAGGCGGGTCCCGAGGAGGTTGAAGCGTCGACCGACGTAGTAGTCACCGAGCGGTTCTTGGCTGATTCGCTCGCGCTGGGCAGCGACTTCAGGAGAGACACTGCCACAACCGATGAGGCCGAGGCAGGTGAGGGCGAGTAGGAGCCAATTGAGGCGAGGGGACATGCGCGTTTCTTACCATCGTGCCAAGGTGGACGCAAGGCCGCCGCGATAGCACACACAACCTTCTCAACCTTCTGAGCCTTACTTCTCGCTGAGCTTGATGCTCTTCAGCTCCATCAGGAAGGTACCTTCTGGAATTTCCTGAGGCTGAATCCAGATGGCGTAGTTTCCTGCCTCAGGGAAGTTACAACTTCCGATGCTGACTTCCTTAAAGGTTTTCTTGGATCCGGTGTTGGTTGGGCTGGTATCGATGCGGCTGTCGGCAATCATGACCCGATACTTGCCGGGCTTTTTGCTGTCGCTGGCCTGCTCTACGCTGATGCCGTATTTGCCTGCCTTCTTTACCGAGATATCCCAGCGAAGCCAGGAATCGACCCCCATCCAATCGGTGGCAATGCCATTGGAAAGCCGGGCTCCTTCGCCGAGGAGTTGGGCCTTGTCGCAACCGATGGTGGTATCTCCCTCCACTGGGACGATCTTGGCGAGCATCTCGGCGTTCTTTTCCAAGTAGAATGGGGCTCTAGAAGCGAGCTCATCGACCGCCAGTTTTTCGATGGCGGGTTTGGCTGTTGGGTCGGCAAGCTGTGAGATGGCGGCGATGAGGGCATTCTTCTCGGCCCGGCGTTTGGGCGGGACATAGTCGGCGGCTTCGGCTAGGAGCTTGATCGAGGTGGCGTGCGATTGCGTGCTTGGACGCATGGTGATGGCGACCATGCTCTGTAGTGCGACGAGCTTTTCGCCCTCGCCCTTGGCTTCCTTGATGAAGGCGAGCAGTTCGGCCATGGGCTCGGTGCTCTGCCATTCGCCGATGGCGCGGGCGGCATTGATGCCCATGTTCTTGTCCCGGAGCAGCGTTTTCAAGCGGTTGAGGGCCTGCGGTGTGCTCAAGCGGCCAGCGATCTGGAGCAGAGTCTTTTTCGTGTCGTCCTTTTCGACTTGGTTGACGGCGGCGAGTACGGCGCGGGTGCGCTCTTCCTCACGGCTGCTGGTGTCGCAGATATTGATGATCGCTTCTTTGGCGAACTCCCGCTCTTTGTTGTCTTCGGATTTGCTACCGTTGTCGATTTGATCAAGGGCTTCGATGAGGGCGGGAACATCGTTGATCTTGCCGACCATACCGATGCTGTTCCAAGCCGAGAGATGGATCTTGTTGTTGGAGTTTTTGAGTTCCTTCAGCAGGTAGGGGAGGCCATCGGAATACTCGCGCATGCCGACGACTTTGACCAAGTTGATGCGGCTGTTTCCGACACCGGATTCGATTCCTTTGGCGATTGCTTCATCGACGCCGTCACCCTGGAGGTTAGACAGGATGACGGCGGCCTGGAGGGAGTATTCCTCTGAGCTGTGCTCACCGCCCTCCAAGAATCCGAGGAGAAGACGAACGTCTTCTGGGGTTCCTTCGGGCTTCTCTTCTTCAGCCATCTGGGTGATCCGAGCGACCCGCTTGTTGCTGGCTTTGCGGTCGAGCATTCCCTTCAGGGCAAAGCCTCCACCGACGAAGAAGATCAGCGGGATGGTGATGAACATCCACTTGGGGATCTTGGAGAGCGGGCCTTTGGTCTCCTCGGCCTCTTCGACGAATTCACCGACGGTGATGGCGTCGTCTTCGGTGGCATCGGTAGCGAGTTTGGAGCCGGCGGCGGCGCCGTCTTGCTGGAGTGCGCCAGCGGCGGCTGCTCCAGTAGAAGAGCCGCTGAGTTGTCCCGTGGCTGAGCCAGTGCTGAGTTTGGCACTACTAGAACCGAGTGCAGGAGCGGCACCGAAGACGGGTGTGGCGGTAGGGGTGTCGTCTACGACGGGAATGGCTCCGCTCGGAGTTCCGGCTACGAGCTTGCCGGTTTGCTGGCCTGCACCTGCGATCTGTGGTGTGGTAGGGGCTTGGCCGGGAGTGGCGAGTTTTCCGGTGGCTGAAGCCGCGGCGGCTTGGGCTTGGGCCTGTTTTTGTTGTCGGGCGGCTTTGGCGGCTGCGAGTTTTTGCTCGTGCTCGGCGGCGAAGGTCTCGCGATCGGCGACGCTGCGGAAGGACTCCTTGCGGAAGAAATTTAAGGCTTCCTTGGCACTAGCGGGACGGTGCTTGGCCTGACGGGACATCAACCAATCAATCCATTCGCCGATCCAAGCCGGAAGATCTGGGCGAAGCTTGGAGAGCGGGTGGTAGGTGTGCTGAAGGTGGCTGGCCATCACCTCTGGCGCGCTGTCTCCCTGATAGGGATACTGGGTGGTCAGGGTGTAGTAGAAGATCGCACCGATCGAGTAGAGGTCGGTCCTGCCGTCGAGGTCGCCCCGCTCGAACTGCTCGGGAGCCATGAAGTAGATCGACCCCATGATGGCGTTGCCTTGATCGATCGTCTGCTTACTGGGCTGACGGGAAAACTTGGCCAGTCCGAAGTCGAGGATCTTCAGCTGGAACTTGCCGGAGGCGTGCCAGATGACCATGATGTTGGCCGGCTTCAGGTCACGGTGGACAAGGCCAACCGCCTGGGCTGCGATGAGTCCTTCGAGGCACTGAGTGACGAGTTGTTCGAAGTCTCCCTGAGGAAGCGCTCCACGCTTCATCGTCTTGTCGAGTGTCTCTCCCTTGAGATACTCCATGACCACATAGGGCCCTTTGTCGTCGTTGCCGACATCGTAGACGGTGACGATGTTCGGGTGTTGGAGCGACGACAGCACCTTGGCTTCTTTAACCAGAGAGGCAGCGGCCTCGGGGTCGTCGCCGATGGCCTCGGGCAAGACTCGTTTGAGTGCAACCTCGCGGTCGAGGTTGCTATCATGGGCCAGATAGACGGCTCCAAGTCCGCCTTCGGCAAGCTTGGATTTGATCTCGTAGCGGTCGCTCATCTTGTCGGTGGTAGGGTCTGGGCTGTCCGGGGTGGAACCACGGAGAAGGAGACTAACGGATTGAGGTGGAGGCGAAAAGGGGAAACGGGAGAAATTCGGTTTTGTCGTTCTGCTACCAAGCGGCGCCCATCTGCGGCTTCGATTGCTGGATGTAGGGCATCCAGAGAATGCCGACGGCGCGGTCGTCGCAGTTCTTCTTCAACGGCGAGATCCGCTCGTGCTCAAGCTTCTCGTTCATCGGATCGAGCATGTCCTCGAGCTCTTCGATCTCGTCTTGGGCCTCGCGCTCTAGTTCGTCGAGGTCGTCCCTCAGGCGGTCGGCTTTTTCTTCAGCACGGGCGACATCGCGGCTCTCTTTCCAGGCCTTGCTAGCACCGGTCATGGTGCTAGAGCGGGAACGGCGACCACCGAGGAGGGCGCCGAGGATCGAACCGCCGACACGCATGGCGGCGTTGAGCTTGGCGCTACTGGCCTGGGCCTTCTGGTCTTCGACAGTATCCATGGCTGACTGGATTCGGTCTTCGATGGTGCGGATCTTCTTCTGGTATTTTTCGCGAAGTGCGTCGACCTTGTCGTCGCGGATTTCACGGGCACTGTGCACAAGGCGGGCGCGGAAGTCGGCTTCGGATTCACCTAGTTGGGAATACTCGCCAGTGAGCGGGCTCTTGAGCAGGGTGACGTAGTCGTTCTCGTAGGCCCAGTCGATGATGTCCTTACGAAGCGAGGTGTAGGTCGTCGATTTCATGGCCGAGTTCGGAATCTCGGCGAACGTCGATCCGGGGATCGGGTCGCGGTCGAGATCTTGGAGGGTGATGCCTTCGGGAAGTTCGTTTTCGGTGCGCAGGTCGATTTCGCCCTTGTTCAAGTCGATGGGATTGAGCCGTACGAGGGTGCGGGTGCCATCGAGACTTTTTTTGGAATCGAAGTAGCGGACTTCGACGGCCTTGAGGATGCATGGCTGGTAGTTGACCTGATCGCCGGAGGGAGATCCCTGTGGACGGATGAAGAACTCGTCGGCTCCCTTCGGTAAGTTGGGGCGCGGGACTGGAGCTGGCTTGAGTGCGGGGGCGGCGGCGAGCGACTGGGCACCGGGGGCTCCGGAGGTCGCAGCACCAGCCTTCGCGGCGTTGCCGAAGGCCATCTTTTCTGCGCGGACGGGATCCATCAACTGCTTGATCTGCCGCCTTGCCAGTGGCCCGCGCAGGTACGACATGACCCAGCGGACGTGGAAGGTGAACGGGCGGTCGTTGTGGACGTTGTTGAGTAGGAATACCCGCGCGCCTAGGCCGGCGAGTAGCTGTTCCATCGCACCACGATCGAAGCCCTTGTCTCCCTCTGCTGCGGCACCTTCGAGACCGTCGAGCACGCGCATCTTGTCGCGCTCGGTCTGCAGTCGTCCGAGGAACCAGGTGCCGATGTTGGACAGCGCCTTGTAGTCGAGATCGACTGGGTTCTGGGTGGCGAGCAGGGCGCCGAGACCGAAGGCGCGACCTTGCTTGAGGATGGTCATCATCGGCTTCTTCGACGGCGGGTTGGCCGTCGGCGGAAGGTAGCCGTAGATCTCGTCCATATAGAGCATGGCGCGAAGTGAGTTGGTGCCGGACTGCGAACGCATCCAGCCGAGCATCTGGTTGAGCAAGAGCGAGACGAAGAACATCCGCTCTTCATCGCCGAGGTGGGCGATGGAGAAGATCGACATCCGCGGCTTGCCTTCGGGGGTGTGGAGCATGCGCTTGATGTCGAGCGCCTCGCCTTCCATCCAGGTGCTGAAACCAGGGGAGGCGAGTAGGTTGTTCAGCTTCATCGCCAAGCCGAAGCGAGTCTTCTCGGGAGCCACAGAATCGAGATCCATGATACCGATCTTGTCGAATGGCGGCTGCTGGATACTACGGATGAGGGTCTCCAGCGTAACGTTCTGGCCGGCCTGCCAGTGGTGGTTAAAGATGTTCGACAGCAGGATGTGCGCTGGGTCCTGAAGCGGGTCCGAGTCTTCGCCAACGAGCGAGAGCAAGGACGAGACGGTCGACTCGATCCGGTCGGAAAGGAGTTCGGAGTCGTCCATGATTTCGAACTCGGGCGCATTGAGCGAGCTGAGGATCGAGACCGGGATGCCTGCTTTCGAGCCCGGGGTGAAGACGGTCATGTCGATTTTTTCCCGGAGTTGCGCGATGCGGTCTTTGCCTTGTCCCCATTGGCCGAGTCCCTTCTCCCAGAGGGCGGCTTGGTTGGCTGCGTGCTCGTCTGGAGTGACGCCTTTCTTCGATGCGTCGTCCTCGTTGATCCACGGGCGGAAATCGCCGGGTGCGAGGTCCGGGAACGTCAGCAGAAGGTTGGCGATATCTCCCTTCGGGTCGATAATGATGGCTGGGATGTTGTCCATCGCTGCCTCTTCGAGCATGGCCATGCATAGGCCGGTTTTGCCCGATCCAGTCATGCCGAGAACGACGCCGTGGGTAACTAGGTCCTTCGAATCGTAGAGGACCAGATCCTCCTCCATCTCCTTGGTCTTGATGTCATAGGGGCGGCCAAGATAGAAGGAACCAAGTTTCTCGTAGTCTGCGGTGCGGATGTCCATTTTGGGGAAAAGGGTGCGGGTTGCTTGGAATGACTTACAGGAATCTTCCAGCAGGGCAAGGCGGGAACGTCGGCCGTCTTGTAGACTGGTATTTCCGAGCTTGTTTATAACTTACGTTTAAGATTAGCTGACGCGTGGCCATTGAGGTAGAATTCCTGACCGAAAAATCCCGCCTCGTCTCAGTGGTTACAGGTGAGATCAGCATGGGCGAGTTGGAGGAGTATTTTGATGAGATGTCTCAGGCTTTGCCTGCGTGGTTAGAAGGGAATCCTTCAATGAAGGGTTTCGATTCTCTTATTGATCTGACTGAGGGGAGATTGGCATTTAATCAGGGAGATATTCGCAGGCTGATCGGATTGAATCAGCTAATCCCGAGTCATGCTCAGGAGCGGCGGGAAGCGGTCGTGGCTTCGGATAGTTTGAGTTACGGCCTTTCCCGAATGTATCAAATGCTCCAGCCAGATAAGGAGATTCACGTGTTTCGGGATAGGGATTCGGCTGAGCAGTGGCTGGATGAATTGTTGCATCGTGAACCGGATCAGGGATTCTTGGCGTAGCCCATGTCCTTTCAAAATGAGAACCTCACGGGTGAGTTAATCACCGCTGTGCTTCGTGATGCAACTGCCAGCCAAGCCGGCGTCCATGGGCTCAGCCACTGGCGGCGGGTGGAACGGTTCGGGCTGGAAATCGCTGCGACGTCAGGGGCGGATCGCGATGTCGTTAGTCACTTTGCGTTGTTCCATGACAGCTGTCGGTTGAACGACGGCCATGACCCCGAGCACGGACCGCGTGGAGCAGCTCTGGCCCGTCGGTTCTTCAAGGCTGGTCGTCTTGGCCTGTCCGAGAATCAGATGGAACTCCTTCACGAAGCCTGCACCGACCACACCTACGTTCACTACTCATCGGACCCGACCGTGGCGACTTGCTTCGATGCCGACCGGTTGGACCTCGGTCGGGTCGGCATCACTCCGAACCCGAAGTTCCTCAACACCGATGCCGGCAAGGCGAAGGCGTTGAAGACGTAGTCGCAGGCGATGGTCGGCAGAAGGTCGATGGTGCCTGCGAGTTGGACAAAGGATAATGCAGGGGACGCGCTGGCCACCTGCGAAGGTAGTGGAGGAACTTAAGTCGAGGTCCGTTCCGCTGCTCGGCGTGGGCTTGTGAGGCCCGAGAGGAGGATTGTCAGGGCTAGCACTAAATCGCGGAAAGGTCGGTTGTGCGCAAGACGGAAACTGAGTTCCGGGGGGCGATCTGTCAGGTTAGATACGTCTCGCTGAATTCTTTGTCGCCCAGAGGCTCAGCAAAGTTTATAAGTGGCCATGCGTATTTTCCCCCTTGTCGGTTTGCTAGTTCTTGCCTCCCCAGTGTTTGCCCAGTTCCCCCGAGCTGCGAAGTGGGATGTCCGCGAGGGCGGCAGGGCCTCGGCGATCCGTGGTCCGCAGGCGGAGGGGCCGATTGTCGAGTCGATCTTGCTGAAGAAGCCAGCTCCGGTGAAGAGCGCGGCGGAGCTGGCGCTGACCAATCCGAAGCTACCGACGGTCCTCAATGACTACGCCCGGCTGATGGCGACGGCGGAGGTGTCGTCGCGTTGGGATGAATTGTATAAGGCTAAGCTCGCTACCTTGCACACTGGCAAGGTCCTGACTCCACACAATTGGTTCGATTGCGAGACGATCCTGCGGCTTGAGCACCCAGACACGGGACAGCGAGTGCTCTTGATCCAAGCCGACATGGACTGTGTGACAGACGGTTCTGATCCGGCAAGACAGGCATCGCTCGAGGATTACGATGGGGTGAGAGAATCCGATTGGTATCTGCCCGAGACATCGCTCAGCTGGGCGCGGACTTCAGGGCGGAATCCGTTTCTCGACTACTACCCAAGTGCGCTGAGCCGCCTTCAAAAAGTCCGCAATCAGATCGCCGCTGAGGCCGAGCAGGACGGCGGTGTCATCTGGCGGGAGATACTGCGCTCCTGCGACGATCAGATCTATCGGGTTAAGGCGCGGGGGCTGGGTGCATCGACTCGGGATGGGTTGAAGCGACGGGCGTTTTTGTTGTCGGAACAAGACCCGTTTATCGTGCTTCCGAAAGGTTGGGTGAATGGTGATGCGGCCTTCTCCCCACAGATCGGTGACTACGCCGCCGTCATCTACGGTGGCAAGATCTACCCCGCTGTGCTCGGCGACGCCGGTCCGAACGACAAGGTCGGCGAGGCATCGCTGCGCATGGCCCGAGCGATCGATCCATTGGCATCGGGCAAGCGCCGGGCGGTGAACTCGCTAGGCGTCACCTACCTCTACTTCCCGCGTTCGGGTCGGGCGGTCACGCCTCCAGATCTAGTCACTTGGCGGACCAAGGTCAGTCTGCTCCTTGATCGGATCGGTGGAATTGGAGTGTCGTTGGAGAGCTGGTAACGAAAGGAACCACGATGCACGAACAATTCCTCCAACAAGCCGTCGCCGAAGCTCGAACGGGCCAAGCCGAGGGCGGTATTCCCATCGGTTCGGTCCTGGTGCTTGACGGCGAAATCGTCGGGCGCGGCCACAATCGCAGGGTTCAGCAAAGCAGCGCCATCTTCCACGCGGAGATGGATTGCCTCGAAAATGCCGGTCGCCTCAGCGGTGCCGACTACCGTAGGAGCGTTCTCTACTCGACCTTGTCACCCTGCGACATGTGTAGCGGCGCGGCCTTGCTCTACGGTATCCCGACGATTGTCGCCGGAGAAAACCAGACATTTCAAGGTCCAGAAGACTACATCCGCTCCCGGGGCATCGACTTGTGCATCCTCGACAATGCCGAGTGTGTCGAGATGATGGCGGAGTTTATCAAGAACTACCCGAAGCTGTGGAACGAAGATATCGGTGTCTGATTGACATTTTCGACTATCCACAGCGCTGACTGGTGCGATAGTCGGACATCACTGCCGGAGTGGTGGAATTGGTAGACACAGGGGACTTAAAATCCCTTGGCAGCAATGCCGTGCGGGTTCGAGTCCCGCCTCTGGTACTTTTTATTTTAGCTCCGCTCGGCGTGGGCTTCGCTGACGGCGTCGTTGTAGGCGCGGATGAAGTCGGCTTCGGTGACCTGCCCGACCAGTTGCATCGAGTCGGTGTCACGGACGATGGGCAAGGCAACGCCGCGGAAATTTTGCACTCCCTTGAGAGCGACGCGCAGGCTCATGTCGGCAGCAAGGTAGCCGCGCAGAGGCTTGGCTAGGTCGTGGGCTTTGAGGTTTTGGAGTTCCTCTGGGGGGGTGTCCCATCGAGCTAGGAGATCGCAGGGCTGGATCAAGTGGGTCAAGCGACCGTCCTTGTCGGTGAGGAAGACCTCGAGCCCGTCGTTGGCGGCAGCGAGCTTCTGGACTTCCTCAAACGATGCTTCGGGTAGAATCGACACCGGCTTGTCGAGCATGATCTCTGAGACGGTGCGGCGGCTGAGCAGGCGGGCTTCGGGAGAACGGTCTAGATTGACCTTCCATTCGCGGAGTTGGCGATGGAAGAATGAGCGGGCGAAGACTCGGGTGACCACGGCATTGGCGACGACCACTCCGACCATGGCCGCAGTGGCTGCCTCGTAGTTGCCGGTGAGTTCGAAGACGATGAGAATGGTGGCTAGTGGTGCCCCGACTACGGAACTGATAACAGCGCCCATACCGACCAGTGTGCAGATGGCATACGGCGCGTCGATGACTTGAGCCGCCGCCGAGCCAAGCATGGTGCCAATAAATAGGGCCGGAGCGAAGATCCCTCCTGGAATCCGCAGTCCAAGACAGGCGGCGGAGGCGACCAATTTTGCTGCCGCAAGTCCGAGCAGGGCGAGAGCGCCAGCACCGAGGTGGTCGGTGACCGGAGTCATCGCCATGCTAGTGCCGACAAGTTCCTCACCGAGGCCGAGGATTTCTGGGGCAAACGCCGCGATCCCCGCTGTGATAGCCATAGCGAGCACTGGCTGCAGCGGGATAGGAATCTTCAGCGACGTCGCCAACCGACCACAGTGGATCGTCGTCCACATCAGGCCGATCGAGAGAAAGCCGCCAGCCAACCCGATGAGGGCAAACCAAGGAAGCTGAGGAAGTTCAAAGGGGACTTCGGCAGAGTGCCCGGAGAGCAGAAAGTAGTCGTAGTGCCAAGCGCGGGCCACAGCAGTTCCGACGATAGCGGCCACCGTAACCGGTGCGAAGGCGCGTAGGGCGAAGTGCCCGATCATCACCTCGTGGGCGAACAGCACCCCAGCGATAGGTGCGTCGAAAGAGGCTCCGATGGCAGCTGCGACGCCAGCGGCGAGTAAGGTTTGCACACCTGAGCGACCGATCTTCAGCCACTGCCCGACCAGCGAGCCGAGACTGGCTCCGAGGTGTACGGCTGGGCCATACCGTCCGACTGGTGCGGCGAAGCTGATCGCGATCGAACTGACGATGGCACTACTGATTGCCTGGCCGACCGGCATGCGCCCGTCGCGTTCCAGAATTGAGTGGATGACATCGGCGGGGCCATGAAATCGTGTCTCGCCACTACCTAAATTCTTGAGCAAGGTGAGCGAGAGGCCGATGACACAACCGCCGGCAAGAAGCATGCAGGCGGTCGTCCCCCAGTCCCCCCGACCGAGGCCTCCGATGTCGGTGCCGTAGAGAAAAGGGAGTGCCCAAGTGAAGATCTTGCGGAACAGGATCGTTCCCATGGCTGCCGCTGCCCCCACCACAATAGCGATGAGGGACAGGACGAGAGGGTGGGTTCCTGTTTGCCGTCTTGGCACCTAGGACGCTAGCGCGCCTGCTTCTCTAGGGAAGGGGTAAGTCGGAGTTTTCCGGGGGATGTTTTATATCGAACAGGGAACGGCTTCTCGGAGTCAAAGAGCGTTGAGCAAGCACGGCTCGTGATCGCTCTACCTGGTTCTCTTCTCATTTATGTCTATTCCGTCCCATCTTGCCACAACTACGATCCGGAGCGGCGGCGCTGAGGCCGTCATCGCTCATCACGGAGCTCAGGTACTCAGCTTTGTCCCTGAGGGTGGCCAAGATCTACTCTGGGTGAGCGAGCAGGCTATTTTTAAGCCCGGCAAAGCCATCCGGGGAGGAATCCCGGTGTGCTGGCCATGGTTCGCGGATCATCCCACGGACTCGAATATGCCTGCCCATGGGGTTGCCCGCACCAGCATGTGGGATCTAGAATCGACCACTGGTGACTCCGCTAACTTCGCCTTGGTCGATACCGCCGAAACCCGGGAACTCTGGTCGCACTCGTTCAAACTTCACCTCATCGTCACCGTCACGCCGACTTCGCTAGAGGTCGTCTTCGAGGCGAAGAACCGCGGTCATACTCCGGTAACGACGACGGCCGCCCTGCATACCTATTTCTCGGTCTCCGATGCCAGTGCGATCGGTATTAGCGGGCTGGAAGGCACAAATTACATCGACAAGATGGCTGACGATACTTTGATCAAGCAGGATGGAGAGATCCGCATCGGTGCGGAAGTCGATAGGATCTATCTGGACACCACGGCCGACTGCCTACTCGCCGATCCGGGAATGGATCGGACCATTCGGGTGGCGAAATCGGGGAGCCAATCGACCGTCGTCTGGAACCCATGGGAGGCCAAGGCGCGACGGATGAGGGACTTCGGTGACGAAGAATACAAGGAAATGGTCTGTATCGAAACCTGCAATGCTGGCACTGACATCGTGGTCGTCGCGCCCGGCGAGGTTCATCGGCTGGTAGCCACCCTGTCGGTCGAACCGGAGAAGTAAGAATTTTTTGCAACCCACTGATGGAGGCAGGGTTTCATTCTGGTAATCGAACACCCGACGACCACTCAGAATATGAAAAAAACCGTAATCACCATCGCTTTTTGCCTCGCTACTTCCTTCGCTATCGCCGCTCCTGAGAGAGATTCAGGCAAGGGGAAAGGTGGCAAAGGTGGAGCCCAAGGTGCCGATCCGGCCAAACGTGCCGAGATGGCCATCAAGAAGCTCGACACCGACAAGTCCGGTGACATTTCCCTCGAGGAGTGGAAGGCCAGCCCAATGGCGAAGAAAGAAGAAGCCAAGGCCGTGAAGATGTTCACCGCCAAGGACAAAGACGATAGTGGAACTCTCACTAAGGAAGAGCTCATGGCGAAGGTCGGTAAGGGTGGCGCTGGAGGCGGCGGCAAGAAGAAACCTGCTGGCGAGTAAAGCTCGACCATGCGACTTCTGGCCCTGTTCTCCATGGCGGAGGCAGGGCCTTTTTCGTGGCACGGAGAAAGATCCGTGGCTCCTTCCTTCCCAACGCATGGAGAAGAAACCGATCATCGGCCTGACGCCGGAAGAACTCACCGCTGAGCTTGAAGCTCTTGGTCAGCCCAAGTACAGGGCCAAGCAGATTCTCGAGTGGATCTACGAGAAGAACGTTTTCTCGTTCGCCAATATGCTTAACCTCCCGGTGGCTCTGCGCGAGTCGCTGGATGAGGCCTACGAGGCCGGTTTGCCCGAGGTGGTTCGGGTCCAAGGATCGGGTGACACAACGCGGAAGTTTCTCTTCAAGCTCCACGACGGTCGCTTTGTCGAATGCGTCTTGATCCCTGCCAACCCAGCTCTCTACGGGCGCAAGTCGGATCGACTTACCCTGTGCGTGTCGAGCCAAGTCGGCTGTGCGTTTGATTGCAAATTCTGCGCCAGCGGGGTCGCCGGTTTTGATCGAAACCTCGGTGTCCACGAGATCGTCGGCCAAGTTCTCGCGGCACGGAAGGAAGCTGGTCAGCGGATCGACAATCTCGTCTTCATGGGCATGGGAGAGCCCCTTGCCAATTTCCCGAATCTGTCCAAGTCCCTGACCGTTCTCAATGCTCCTTGGGGTTTGGGCATCGGTGCGCGGCACATCACTGTGAGCACCAGTGGAGTGGCTCCGATGATTAAGAAGCTGGCTCGGCTTCCCATGCAGATTCGCCTCGCGATCTCGCTCCATGGCGCCACCGACGCGGTGCGAAGCAAGATCATGCCGGTGAACGATCGCTACCCGATCAGCGAACTCCTCGACGCCTTGCACGACTGGCAGGCAGTGCGGAAGCAGAAGGTCACCCTCGAGTTTATTCTCATCGAGGGAATCAACGATGCCCCCGAGGAGGCGCGGGCGCTCGCCGGTCTAGCCCGTTCCATCGGAGCCAAGGTCAACCTCATCCCCTACAACACCGTCGAAGGGTTCGACTGGACGCGTCCGAGTGAGGCCGTCCAAGATGCCTTCCTCAAAATTCTAACCGAAGGCGCAGTCGTAGCGACCATCCGCCGCGAAAAGGGCCACGACATCGATGCCGCCTGCGGCCAACTTCGGCTTCAGGAAGAAGGCGATTCCGTCCGGGTGGGGACAAAAATCACCGACCGCGCCGAGTCGTAGTTGGCGTCCGGCGTTGTTGCTCAAGGCGTTGGACTGTGGCGAATACATCGTGCTTGAGTCGCCCCCGGCCACAGGGATCAGTACTCCCGAGGAACCCGCATGAGCCGAAGATTCGAAGGCTATCCCGCAATGTCCGCAATGCGTATACAACGTCCCACAGAGAAGTGACAGTAATCCGAATATGGGGGAAATTTTTTAAGGGAAAAAACCAGCCATAGATCGAAGCAAAAGCCGAGCCTAACGAACCACGCCGTGCAGGTCAATCCATTGCCAAATAAGCGTGGGTTGCACACGGTCGAGTCCTCGCTTCTTTTACCTTCATGAGATGCTCCATTCTTGCAGGTCTCGCACTAATACTGACGATGCTGCTCCGCTGCTCAGTGCTTGGGGCTACTGTTCCCGAGATCAGGCACGAGGTGAACGTCAAATACGGCACCCACGAGCGACACGCGCTCGACATCTACACGCCGGTGGCAGAGGACCAACCTCCCGTGCTGGTCTTTTTCCACGGCGGCGGCTGGATGATGGGAGACAAGAAGACCTACGCTGGCCTAGCTAAGCGCCTCGCCGAAGCTGGCTACGTTGTCGTACTACCGAACTACCGGCTCCACCCCGAGGTAGTCTTTCCAGCCTTCGTCGAAGATGGGGCGGCGGCGGTGAAGTGGGTAAAGGACAACATCGCAAAGCATGGTGGAGATCCAGAGCGGATCTTTTTAGGTGGCCACTCCGCAGGTGCGCATACGGCAGCATTGCTCGCGCTCGACGAAACCTATCTAGAGGCTCACGAGCTCAAGCTCGCCGACCTCACCGGAGTCATCGGTTTCGCCGGCCCGTATGCCATGCCGCCGTCAATATCAGGTCAGTTCGCCAAACCATTCCAGGGCACCCCCGACAAGCAGACGATGCCGATCAATTACGTCGATGGACCCGATGCAGGCGAGCCGCCATTTCTCCTTATCCACGGACGGGCCGACCGGCTGTGCCCACACTTTTTCTCGGTCATGCTTTCCTCAGCGATCGCGACTAAGGGTGGCACCTGCAAGCCCCTCATCCTCGACGGCCATAAACACATGACTGTCGTCGGTACTGACCAGAAAAACCACCCAATCGACGAAATAGAGAAAGCGGTGATGGACTTTCTCAAGGCGAAGTCGTCGGTGAAGTAGCTTCCTCTAAGAGCCGCGCCGACTTCGCCCCCCGCTCGGGGTGGACAGTAGCCAACCAAACTATCCGCCCGGCGAGGTGCTCGCGAAAGAACGAATGATCCTCCCGGTTCGACGTTCTATCGCGGTTTCTAGGCTTAGCCTCACTCCTAAGCCTAGACGCAAAAACCCCCTCCCGCTGCCCCGGGAGGGGGTCCATGTCTTCATCGAAACTAGCGAACCTAGGTTTCGACAAAATTTCGGCCTTCACGGCCTGTGGGCTTCTTTCGAAGCGATCTCCGTTTCTCGAAGACGGCGAACTCTACTTCATAAGAGCAGCGCAAGCAATATAAAAATCATATTTTAAAGTAACGGGATACTGCCAAAAATAATATTTTCATAATTAGTCACTATCAATTGAGGGTCGAAGTGATTTCAAGCACGAACGATCTTCGTTGTCAGAACGCCATCTTCGCGCCAACCTTCGCCATGCGGAGTATGACAGGATTCGGACGCGGCGAGACAGTCGAGGCCGGAATTGCCTACCAAATCGAAGTCGGTTCGGTAAACCGAAAGCAAGCGGACGTCGCCGTCGGTATCCCCCGGGAACTGGCTTCGCTAGAAATGCGCGTGCGTAAGGCAGTGCTAGCCCGGATCTCACGCGGTCGAGTCAGTGCCACGATCAAGACAGAGCCGGTCGAGGATCGAGCCGGATCGGGCATGCTCGAAATCAATCAACCACTCGCTCAAGCATACATCGATGGCCTACAAGAGATCGGCTCTGCCTCAGGCATGGAACTCAGTATCAGTGCTGGCGATCTACTCCGTGCACCTGGCGTCTTCGAGATCAGCGACTCCCGCATCGAGCCCGACGCCGCCTGGACCGGGATCGAGACAGCGATTCATGCCGGACTCGACCAGATGATCGCCATGAGAGAGAGCGAAGGCGAGCATCTGCAAAGCGATCTCGCCGCTCGCATCTCGCAGGTCGAGAACGCCATGGGAGCGATCGCCGAGCTGGCTCCCGAAGTCACCAAACATCACCACCGGCAGCTCTCCGGCCGCCTTGAACAAGCCGGACTATCATTGCCCCTCGACGATGATCGACTGCTCAAAGAGATCGGACTGTTCGCCGAGCGTTGCGACATCAGCGAGGAACTGACCCGCCTGCAGAGCCACATCGTCAAATTCCGCGAGTTCCTCACCAGTGACGAGCCGACCGGCCGCTCCCTGGATTTTCTCTCCCAAGAGCTGTTCCGCGAGTTCAACACCATCGGCGCCAAGGCCAACAGCGCCACCATCGCCCAGCACGTCGTCTCTGGAAAGACCGAGGTCGAGAAGATCCGCGAGCAGGTGCAAAATGTCGAGTAGCCGAAAATTTTCAATACGACATGGACCTTCCAAAGCGAACCGGAACCCTCTGCGTGGTCTCGGGCCCATCGGGCTCAGGCAAAACCACCCTCTGCCACAAGGTCGTCGGCACGGGTGGTTGTGCCTACTCCATCTCCTGCACCACCCGCCGTCCTAGAGGCGGGGAGACCGATGGAAAAGACTACCACTTCCTCAGCGTCGAAGAATTTCAGCGGCGCATCGAAGCCGAAGAATTCCTCGAGTATGCCGAAGTCCACGGACGCTACTACGGCACTCTCAAATCCTCGGTCCTCGACCATCTGACTGCGGGAACCGACGTGGTCATGGACATCGATGTTCAAGGCGCAGCTCTCATCCGCGAAAGCGATGATAGCTTTATCCGCAAGTCTCTGATCGACGTCTTCATTCTACCGCCAGCGGTGGACGAGCTCGAGACCCGGCTCCGTGGTCGCGGCACCGAAGGCGAAGAGGAATTCGCCCTACGGATGAAGAATGCCATCGCCGAGATGGAGCACTGGCCGCGCTACGACTACACGATCATCTCGGGCTCCCAAGAGGCAGACTTCGCGCAGTTCTCTGCCATTATTACGGCCGAACGGATGCGCTCCAGCAGAATGGGCCAAGAAAGATAGCAGAGGCATGGATACCGCCGTCAAGTTCGTCGTCCTTGCCGCCCTGATCCTGACGATCGGCTTTGCGGTAGTCCGGGAAGGAATGAACTATCTCGAGCACCCATCCCTCCAAATCATTCGCTATCCAGCCGATGGCCTAGAACTGATTCTTTACCACAAGGGCGTCGCCAACCGCCTCGCCACCCTGTTCGTCCAACGCCTCGACAAGCGCTCCACTCCCCAACGGATTACCGTTCTCAACTACGACGACGCCAACTCACCAGCAACCGGTGCATGGGCCATCCCGCCGCTCGGAACACTCCGCTGGACAGCCGACGGGTCGTCCATCTACGCTACCCGAAGAGAAACTCGGACCAACCTCGACCAGAATCCAATTTGGATCTACGACCTCGGTAGCTCGGAGCTGTTCGAGCCCGGCACCAAACACTGGGGGACGATCATCGGCACCGGCCACCTCGACAAGCTCCTGGAACTCCGCGGCGGTCCAGGCCACGTCGTCAGCCAATGGTATGATCTCGGCCAGAAAGAAAACTATGTCTTCTCCTGGAAAGCCCACCATTGGGACCGCCTAGCCAAACCGCCAGTGATGAAAGCGACATCTGCTGCTCCCGTGGCCCCGACGCAGCCGCCTGCCGCAGCCGCTGGCTTTCCCGCCGGCTACAGCGAGCCAGTTCCTGCGCAGCCGTAGAGCTCAGCCGCCGGCGTGCTCGCGAAGCAATGTCGTCGCCGACTGCCACCTCATGGCCTCGGCGATGTCCAATGCCGTCCTGCCAGCGCTGGTCTTCGTATCCGCTCCACATTCGAGCATTCGCCCGATGGTCGCACAACTCCCAGCCGGTGCCTTCACCGCAGTCATGCCGAGACCCGGGACAATCCGATTTCTCCCCCAATGCACTCCCCTCCAGAAGTATAGAAAGGAGTCCCGGGCAGACTGGCTCGCGCGAATCATCTCCGCGCCAATAAGCAACGGCGAAGACAACACAAAACTCTCTTCCATCTTGACCGACACCAGTATTTCCTGCTGAACTGTTGCTATGGGCAATTTTATAGACTCTCGTGCTAGCGCATGGCTCGGTGCGCTCCGAGACCTCGCCTACCCTCCGTCTTGCCCGGCATGCTTCGCCCCCGCCCGGCTGGTTACCGAAGCGGAAATCCTCTGCACGGCTTGTAGCGATGATCTTTGGGAAATCCACCCACCGGTCTGCTCGATCTGCTCCGAACCGTACGCTGGTGACCTAGACGCGGATTTCTGCTGCACGAACTGCCGCGACCGCCAACTCGGTTTCGACTTCGCTACTTCCAAATTCCGTAGCCGTGGCGCGGCGCGTGATCTGGTCCACCGGATGAAGTATCAGCAACAACGATGGCTCCGCCTCCCTCTTGGCAAGATGGTCGCCCAGGCAATCCGAGACGACCAGAGAATCGACGATTTGCACAAGATCGTTCTCGTCCCGGTTCCGATCCACCCACTGCGAGGACGCGAACGGGGCTTCAATCAAGCTGCCGAAATCGCGCACACCTGTGGCCGATTTCTCGGTGTGCCGGTCGTCGATTGTCTAGTGCGCCACCAACCCACATCGCCCCAAGCCCACCTCGGCAGGGCGGAGCGACTGGCCAATCTAGAAGGTGCTTTCGGATTCGGGCGCAAGCGACGAAGCGCGAACATCGAGGCCTTAAATGGTCGCCTCACTATCGTCATCGATGACGTGCTGACCACAGGGGCAACCGCACACCACGCAGCCTTGGCCCTGAGGCAGGCCGCCACGCCGACCGGAATCGTCGTGGCCACTGCCACTAGAGCGTGAGTTCTCTCGGGCTTCGGTTGCCAGAAGCATCGACAGGGTACAAGTTCCCCAACTTTTTCCCGTGCCCGAAATTCATCTAAATCTGAGCCTTGAGCAGTTCCTCACCAAGTGTGAGCAGGGCAATCTCGTGCCCCTATACACCGAGCTCGCCGCCGACTTCGAAACACCGCTCTCTGCCTACCAGAAGCTCGCCGATGGCACCTCAGCCTTCCTGTTCGAGTCCGCCGAGCTGAACGACCACGCCGGGCGCTACTCCTTTCTCGGCACGGGCCCCAGCGCCACACTGATCGCCCGCGGCACCGAGGTGACGATCAACGATACCTCCGGCAGCCAAACGGTCGAGTCCGACGATCCGCTTCGCACTCTCGAGGAGTACATGGATCGCTTCTCTCCAGTCGAGGAACCCGGCCTCCCCCTCTTCCACGGCGGCGCGGTCGGCTACCTCAGCTACGACATGGTTCGGTTCTTCGAGCCGACGATCCCAGCTGCTCCCAAAGACGAGATCGGAGCGCCAGAGATGGTCTTCGTCGTGGCCGACACCGTCGTTATTTTCGACCATCGGTTCCGCAAGATGCAGCTAGTGGCCAACGCTCACCTCGCGAATGGCTGTGATGCCACCGAGGTCTACCAGAATGCCAAGGCGACCCTGGAAGGCATGATCGAACGGCTCGGCAAGCCCCTGACCGCAAGTCCCCTAGCCGCCTTCTCGTTCGACTCAGACTCCAATGGCGCCGACTCCGACGACGTCGGGAGCAACACCACCCAGGCCGAGTACGAGGCCATGGTCGTGATGGCCAAGGAATATATCACCGCAGGCGACGTCTTCCAAGTCGTCCCGTCGCAACGGTTCGAAGTTCCCTACACAGCCGAGCCCCTGAACCTTTACCGGGCACTGCGACACGTGAATCCATCGCCCTACATGTTCTTTCTCAAGCTTCCCGATGACTTGCATATTGTCGGTAGCTCACCCGAGGTTCATGTGCGCGCCATCGACGGCAACATCGATATCCGCCCGATCGCCGGAACTCGCTGGAGGGGCAAGACTCCAGAACAGGACGACGCACTAGCCGACGAGCTCCTCGCCGATCCGAAGGAACGAGCCGAGCACATCATGCTGGTCGATCTCGCCCGTAACGACGTCGGTCGGGTCTCCGAGTTCGGCACTGTCGAAGTCGATGACTTGATGATCATCGAGCGCTACTCCCACGTTATGCACATCGTCTCAAATGTGACTGGAAAACTCGCACCCGGTCGGTCTTCCTACGACGTCATGCGCGCCACCTTCCCTGCAGGCACAGTCTCCGGTTCGCCCAAGGTCCGCGCCATGCAGATCATCAACGAGCTGGAAAATTCCAAACGCGGCGTCTATTCGGGTGCCGTCGGCTACTTCGGATTCGATGGCAATCTCGACAGCTCCATCGCCCTGCGCACCTGCGTCTTGAAAAATGGCAAGGCCTACATCCAAGCTGGAGCAGGAGTCGTCGCGGACTCCGATCCGACCTACGAATACAACGAGACCTGCAACAAGGCCGCCGCCATGCTCCGCGCACTCAAGCGCGCCTCGGAGTTGAGTTAGACCGTCCTCCCCGTCCCCATGCTCCTCATCATCGACAACTACGACTCCTTCACCTACAACCTTGTCCAGTATTTTGGCGAGTTGGGGGCGGAAATGGAGATCCACCGCAACGACGAGATCACGCTGGAGGAGATTGCGGAGAAGCCACCGGAGCGAATCTGTATCTCGCCGGGACCGTGTACACCGACCGAAGCCGGCATCAGTTGCGACGTCGTCCGCGAATTCGGTCCGAAACTGCCGCTCCTCGGAGTCTGCCTAGGTCACCAGAGTATCGGTCAGGTTTACGGCGGCGATGTCGTCCGCGCGCCACGCCTTATGCACGGCAAGACCTCGCCCATTAACCATGACGGCAAGGGATTGTTCGAAGGACTCGACGATCCGTTCGTGGCCACCAGATACCACTCCCTTGTCATCGATCCGCCGAGCATGCCCGACTGTCTCGAAGTCTGCGCGACGACCGCAGAGGGTGAGATCATGGGCGTCCGGCATCGCGAGCACCGCGTCCACGGTGTGCAGTTCCACCCGGAGTCGATTCTCACCTCGTCCGGAAAACAGCTTCTAGGCAACTTTCTCAAGATTTAGCCCTTGCCGGGAAATGACGTTGGGAGCATCCTCTACCTAGCCTGATGCCCGACCTCAACTCTCTTCGCAAAGCGGTGCAGAAAGCACCAACGGACGTTCCTCTCCGACTTCTTCTTGGTCAGGGGCTTCTCGATGCGAACTCTCTGCAGGAAGCAGACGAGTGCTACAGAGGCGTTCTGAACATCGATCCTCTTCAGAAGGACGCCCAGCTCGGCATCGCCCAAATTCTATTTCATCGGGGCAGTGTGTCCGAAGCCGCTGTCCGTGCCGAGGCCATCCTCGAGGCGGACGACGAATTCGCCCGCGCCCACCTTTTGCTCAGCCGCCTGCACCTTGTGGAGAACAATCGTTCCTTGGCAGTTGAAGAATACCGTCTCGCTATCGACAACGACCGGACCATCGCTGACCGCTCGCTTGAAAAGGAGCTAGGCCTTGCCGCTCCCTCGGGTGCTGTCACCTACGATGAAGACGGAGTCCCTGACTTCCTGTCCGACACCGGTCCGTTTGCCGAAACCGAGCAGAACGACGACATCTCAAGCTTCGAGAACGATGACGAAATCCTCGCCGAGTCCGTCGATCCCGCTGTCAGCTTTCGCGACGTCGGTGGTCTGGATGACGTAAAGGACGAACTTCTGCGCCGCTGGATTCGTCCGCTGAAGAACCCCAGCCTTGCCCATGCCTACAAGGTCAAACCGGGCGGTGGAGTCCTACTCTACGGCCCTCCTGGATGTGGCAAGAGCTTGCTCGCCGAAGCCACCGCTGGTGAATCGGGTTGCCGGATGATCCAAGTCGGCATCCATGAAATTCTCGACCCCTATTTTGGCAGCAGCGAACGCAACCTGTTCCAGGTCCTTGAGACCGCCCGGGAAGAAGCGCCGATCGTCGTCGTCCTCGACCACATCGACACCGTCGCTGGTGACCGCTCGCGACTCCGCGACAATCAGGCGCGGAACTTGGTAAACCAGTTTCTCCACCAGCTCCACATGCTTTCTCAAGCCGGTGACCGAGTACTCGTCGTCGGATGCACCGACACCCCATGGCATCTCGACCCGGCCTTTCTCCGGCCCGGCCGCTTCGGCCAGCCACTTTTCGTACCACCGCCGAGCCGCACCGAAAGGGTAGCCATTCTTCAGCTTCTCACCGCCTCCATGCCGACCGGGGAGATCGATGTCGAACTACTCGCAACCGGCACCCGGTCGTTCAGCGGAGCCGACCTTCGGGCTATCTTCGATCTAGCCGCTGAGCAGGCTCTCCAAGCCGCCACGTTGGGTGGCCAGTTCCAGCCGCTGGATACCGCAGCCCTACTCACCGCTCGCAAGTCGATCCGGCCTTCGACCACCGCTTGGTTCCGATCCGCGCAGAAGAACATTCCGCGGATTCAAGACGACGAGGCGTTCGCCGCCGTCCGCGAGGCCGTGACCAACAACCGCAAGGCTTAGGCCACTGCTCAGCCGGATGAAGTGGCGCGTCCTCACCATCGGCAAGCCCGCACTACGCTACACGCAGGCTGGTAGTGAGGAATACCTGAAGCGGCTTCGCAAATACGCACAGGTCGAACTTGTCCACCTCAAGGCCGCGCCCGAGCCCAAGGCCACCCGCTCAATTCTCGACGCATCCGAGGGTAGCCTCCGAATCGTGCTCGACGAACGCGGTCGCAACGACATGGACACCAAGGCTTTCGCCAAGTGGGTTGCCGATCGCGAAATGGACGGCGCCACCAAGCAAGTTTCCGTCCTCATCGGCGGATCCGACGGCCACTCCAAAGAGACACGCCAAACAGCCGACCTGATCCTGACCCTGTCGCCATTTACCCTCCAACACGAACTCGCCCTCGTCGTGTTCTTGGAACAACTCTACCGCGTCTGTTCCCTGCGCGCGGGGGCTCCGTATCACCGCGAGGGGTAGCAGAGAAATATCTGATGACCTATGTCTCTAGCCGTCTGTCGGACGGCTAAATTCGATCGAGTGATTACTTCGGATGTCCGGATTGGCCGAGTAGACTAGAGATTCATAGAGTAGAGCCAAGAGATTCATGGTAGAAGCTAAGGCCCGTGGACCTAGGTCATCTTCTCGAATCGAGCGTGCCTGCGCCGAGAGAGCCGCCACTGCATCAAGTAGCTGATGCTGAGAAAGCACAACTGGGTTCTCGACCTCTAGTAGGGTGGTTCCCACGTTCGACCGATGAAACATGCACAGGAATTGGAAAATGCAGAGGTGCGCTGCCAAAGCATGCTTGTAGCGATAGACATCATGCAAATCCTTCTCATCAATCAAAGCTTCTGGGATTGCAGGGATCGGAACATTCTTTAGCACCGAAAGCGTCGCTGCCGCCGCTATCTTGAAGAGACTTGGGTCTGCGCCACTAAAGCCACTTTTGACTATAAGTTTAGCGTCTATATCAACCCGCCGCCATAACTGCATAGCCAAACCCTGTGAACCTTCCGCAGATTCCTTAGGCATCTCGGGATCAATACTGGCATAGTCGATTTCCACATCAAAACGAGAGCAACCCTCCTCGAAAGCCTTTCGAAGGGGATGCGACCAATTTTGATTTGGGTCCAAGGAGTCGTTTGGCATGAAAAAGGGAGTTTGCACAACGCAAACTCCCTTGTCAAAGGTTCTTCCGAACAGGCGTGATTTAATCTACACCGGATCGGAATTTTTGCTATCGACAGCGGCTGCAAAACAAGCATCTGCCCAAGTTGGGACCTCTTCATCTGAGAGATCTACTAGGACGCCTGGTGCATTAGGGTTCGGATTCGCGCCAGCTTCAATAGCTTGATAAAGCGGCTGTTTCTCGAGACCCTCAGTAATGGATTGTTGGAGGGACATGTGGTGGACTGAGTGTTAAGCATTGTTTGACAGCAGGTTCGTACTGTCCAGTGAAAAAGCTACTTCTCTTAAAGTAGCAAATAGAGTTCACCTACAAATAAATTAAATAGTAGATACCATTAATTATAGTAAATTCAACATTTATTAATCCAGTATCCTAATACACCCCACGCACTGCACCATCGATCTCTTCCGTATACAGCTTCCGTAATCGCGCATGGGCAGCCGCACTGATCGGCGACAGATCGCTAGCCCCGACATTATCCTGCGCCTGCTGCGGCGACTTCGCCCCTGGAATAACCGCGCTAACGGCCGGAAAATCGAGAATCCAACGCAATGATTTCTGGGCCAACGTCGCACAGGTGATCTCCATCGCTAAGATCTGATCGATGACCCGAACAAAGTCGACGCCTTGCTCGAACGGCACACCGGCAAAGGTCTCACCGACGTTAAACAGCTCGCCATTGGCATTGAACTTGCGGTGATCGCGTTTGTGAAAGGCGTGATCGGTTTCGAACTTTCCGGCCAGCACTCCACTGGCCAATGGAACGCGAGCCAGAATACCGACCCCAGCTTTCTCCGCAGCAGGGAAGAGTTCGTCAATGACCCGCTGACGGAACAAGTTAAAGATCACCTGCAGTGAAGCCGCGTCAGTGTTCTCGATGCAGAACAGCCCTTCCTCGATAGTCTCGATACTCACCCCATAGTGTCGGATCAAGCCTGCCTCCTTGGCCTTTTCCAAGCTCTCGAAGACCTTACCCGACTTTAGGGTATCGAAAGCAACGCAGTGCAGTTGAACCAGATCCAGGACATCGACTCCCAGTCTCTCGATCGAACCCTCGGCCGCCCTCGCAATCGCGTCATAGCCATCATCCCAATCGGACCCCCGCCCCATCTTGGTCGCCACATGAATTCGCTTGCCCGACTGCTCTTGCAGAACTTGGCCGATGAGCGTCTCCGATCGACCAGAACCGTAGATGTCTGCAGTATCGATCAAGGTCATGCCAGACTCGATCGCAGCATGAAGTGCCTCCTTGGCGGCCATCTCTTCCACTGGCTCCCCCCAATCGGCCCCAATGGCCCAAGCTCCAAAACCGACCTCCGATACCTCGAAGCCCGTTTTTCCTAAAAGACGTGTCTGCATATGCGCGGATTTTAGCGGCGATTCCTCTCTAAAGTCCAGACGCAACGCTTCGATCCGCTAACCTTCCCGTGATCGGGGAAGTCCTTACCCTAGAGCCTGTCCCAAAGTTAGCCGATTTTCTGGAGCGGCCGAATTGGGTGCGTTCAGAAGACTAACTGACGTGGTC
>ENA-ORXR01001407-ORXR01001407.1-marine-metagenome-genome-assembly--contig:-NODE-1407-length-25533-cov-3.809907_pt1 | contig 25533 bp, 23 predicted proteins | sample MGYA00237866_ERZ511479 | MGnify/ENA metagenome assembly ERZ511479 | reverse complement strand
AGCAGCGCTGCATTCATCTTATTTTCCTGAAGATGCGGGTAAGCGAAGAGCTGGCTCACGTGATTTTTACAATAGGCTAAATGCTGATTTAGACGATGCTAAACAAGTAGATATTGATAATCACCCAGAGCATCCTTTGGTGCTGAGTTGGGGGTTATTGCAACCATCAAGCCGATCAGAAACCGACACTCGGCAAGCAACTGGAATTAGGGCTGCGAGTAAAGACATAAAGGAAAAGATAGCCACTTTCAGGAAGTTAGCTGATGGTACGCCTATTTATCGATTGTTTTACATCCAGTTTTTGTTCTTTAGAGATAAGAACTTAAACGTTGTATCTCTCTGCTACGATATTTTGACAGATAGGCAATATAATATTTCGGTCGATACCTACCAGTATAACCATATCACTGGTACCTCCTACAGTGAAGAGGACATTAGTCATATGCCTAATCAAGCCTTCTTTGAGGAGTTTAAGATCGACCTGCCAGATGAGCTGCTAAATAACATTTATGGCACTCAAGTGAAGGTTATATCGTTTTCATCGACCAGTGGCACCAGTTTTAGGTGTGTTTTGCCCGATGCGAAAGTAACTGCTGGTTTAGAGGGTTGGCTTCAATATAAGCGCCTGCTCTTAGCTTCAGGGGATGTCCCTGCTGACGGGGAAGAAAGAGATTATCGCGACATATTAGGAAAAGAAACTTCACAAAATGAAGTATTTACAAAGCTAGCGGATCACTCGGTTAAAGAGCTTTGGAATCGCTGTGATATGTCAACAGGTTTGTCAGAGCATAACTACTTGCAGGATTTGAATCGGGAACGAGAAAAGCAGAGGAAGAAAGGGCGCCCCCCTTTTGCCGGTGTGTCTCGCCCACGCTCCATCTAGTTTGCGTGTTTCTATATTCGGGGATTTTAATGAAATCAGCTCTGATAACTGCCGTTGAAGCGAGCCTTCTGTATCTTGATAGTAGAGATACTTCTGCAACTTACATGGCATCTGAGGCCGGTGGTGATATCCCTGAACATCAGGGCGTGTATATCCACCAACCTGTTGGCATTCAGAACGCGAGACCTATCAATGATGAGCTGAGTCTTGACCGAGAAGGCTTTAAGCTATTGGATCGTTCTAGTGAAGCTACAGATTTCTACGATGACAATCAGATCGCACAGATCTACGAAACTGAAGTAAAACGCTCAGTCAGTGAGGCATTGGCGGCGTTGGGCGAATCCATAACCCACATCGAAATTTTCGACCACACCCGCCGCACTTCCTCAGAAGAAATGCGTAAAACCCTAAAAATGCGCGAACCCGCATCAATCATCCACAACGACTATACCGATAAATCAGCCCTGCGTACCCGCGTAGAATTCTTCGAAAAAGACCCTGCCGCCAGAGAGAACCTACAAAACAAACGCTTCCTAATCATCAACCTCTGGCGATCAATCCGCGGCACCGTCAAACAAGCTCCAATGACTCTATGTTCAGCAAATAGCATTGCACCTGAAGACGTGATCAGTGTCGAACGAATCGCTAAAAACCACCGTGGCGAGTTACAGCTAGCAGTTTGGAATCCAGCTCATCAATGGTTTTACTTCCCTGAAATGACGATGCAGGAAGCACTGATTTTCAAAACCTTTGATTCTGCTACAGATGGCCGAGCCAGATACACAATCCATACCGCATTTGATGACCCCAACAGCCCACAAGATGCACCACCGCGTGAGAGCATTGAAACCAGATGCTTGGTATTTCTTGAGTAGCCTTCGATGACAAGCACCCGATGATAAATACTAACGCAACAGAATAACGACGATATGGTCAGCGAAGTTTTGCACTATATGGCAGATGAAGCCGTGATGATTGATTTGCTAGGCGCTGAAGCGACCGCAAAACTCAAAGCCGAAGGGCACCTCGAACATTGGGCAGGTGAAGCTATGGTGTTTGACAGGGATCTTTGTTTTAATCTAAATTTTCAATATGGGTAGGCTTTAAATCTATGACTAAAGAAATCAATTACAAAAGCAACCCACTCCATGGCTTGGGTTTAAAAGACATGCTGACAGAAGTGGTTGGTCACTATGGTTTTGATATTCTCTATGCCTACTTAAATATAAATTGTTTCAAGACCAACCCAAGCATTGCAGCCAGCGTGAAGTTCTTGAAGAAGACAGATTGGGCTCGTGAAAAGGTCGAAGTGTTTTATCTGTATGAGTATAAAAACCTCCCACGAGTATCTTCTGAGCAATTTAAATTACCGCCGAGAGAGAGGATTATTCCGCCGGGCGTTGAGCCAAAAGCACCTAAGGTATTGAGCCTTGAGGATGCAGAGCGCTTAAATGAAAAGCGGGCTAAAAAGTCTGCAGAGCTAGAAAGTAAGACAGGGTTTAAGAGATCTAGTAAGGCTTACAACGAAAGACGCAGTCGCGGACCTTCTCCACTTCGTGATAGCAGCACTAAGCCAAGTAAACCGAAGCGCTCTACCGCTGCTGATCCTTGGGGGAATTTCAAAGGTGGTGACTTTGACTAAGGGTCGTTTTTTCCTACAAAGGGTTTGCTGCTAACCTTAGTGGTTAGGGAAAAAGCTATCAAAGAGGCATAGCCATAAGGATCAACATTGATCGATCGATTACTGGTTGATATCACACTGCGGATGCGTTTTTCCATGATGTCTCCACCAAGCTTTTCACTGGCTTGTAGTAATAGCGTTTCAGGCGAGGTGATTGGCGTGTCAGCGATATGACTCAGTGCGACGGCATTGGGCAATAGGGATTCACTGGTTTCCTGCCAGGTCATCTCTTTGTAAAATAATGTCCAAGCCTGATCCACAATGGCAGCAGACACCGCAGCAAAGCGTGGTTGTTTGCTTGCCTGTGACCAGGCTAACAAGCCATTAGCGACCGCAGCATAGTCCATCATCGTTCCTGGCTGTTTGGAGGCCGCTGAGCGTTTCAATTGTCTGCCATCCCAAAGTCCAAGTAGGAAATTTGCTAGTTTATTGCCAGTTTTCAGATAGCTCGGTTTATGCGGTAATGCCTCAGCAAATGCGCCTAATGCCAGGCCGTTCCATCCAGCCAACTGTTTATCATCCCGTGGTATGGTTCTCGAAGCGCTGCGATGTTGAAGCAGCGTGTTATGAATACGTTTCAAGTTGGCGCTAGTAACATCGGCTGACTGATTGATACTTTTGGCTAAAGACTCAATTGACTCACTCAGAATAGGTAGGTTGCCGTGGGGGAAATCATTTTCACGATCTAAGTTCCAGATAGCAGACGCTAAGTCCCAATCCTTTTTGTTTAGAATCTTTTTAAGTTCCTCGACTGTCCAGAGGTAATACGCGCCTTCATTTCCATCCTGATCCACTGCTGAGAGACTCGCAATAAATGCTTGATTGCCTTGCATCGAACGGCTTAAGAAATCCAGAGTTTCGATTGCAATTGTTCGGTAATGTGGTTCGTTAAAATAGTCAGCAGCTTTCAACAGCAAAATCGGCATTTGCGCGTTAGTGTATAACATCTTCTCGAAATGGGGTGTTTTCCAGCCGGGATCTATCGTATAGCGAAAGAAGCCACCACCAATGGCATCGTGCAGTCCTTTACTGATGATAGCGTCCAGTGTCAGACGCAAAAACTCATCAATTTCAGGATCAGGCTTTAAAGAATTTACCTGAAGTAGTGCACTGAGCTGTGGAATGTTTGGAAACTTTTGATTGCCAAACCCACCTTGCAGGTCATCGGCATTCTCCATGGTTTTTTTAAGAAACTCGGCTCGCCGGCTTCCGATTGAGTGTTCCTTGGTAGTGAGCTCAAGTACACCTAACATGCCTTTTAGTTGGGCACTTAGCTGACGTGCCTTGCTCTTCATTACATCGGGCTCATCTTTCCAGCGTTTACCGATTGTTTTCAGAACTCCATAAAAATGATCCCGAGGCATGTAGGTCGCACCAACGAGCGGATATCCTTCAGGAGTGATAAAGACGTTTAATGGCCAACCAGCCACACCATTAGTGACTGAAACAAACTCAATCAGACGTTTATCTAGCACAGGGTTTAATTCACGATCTACTTTAATCGGAATGTAATTCTCATTAAGTTCCTTTGCCACGTCCTTATCTACAAAGCTTTGCTGGTGCATGACGTGGCACCAATGACAGGCGAAATAACCGATTGAGACATACAGCGGTTTATTTTCTTTACGCGCCCGCTCCAATGCTTCTTCACCCCAACTATGCCATTGGATCGGGTCTTTACCGTGCATGGCAAGGTAAGGAGAATGGTGCCCGTCTAGCGAATTGGCGTTAGTGGTATAACTTACCAGTGTTGAACTTAGCAGTAGCAGGGCAACCAGGTTTTTGAAAAGATGCATTGATAAGGCCTTGTGAATCAGTCTCTATAAGTACGTTGATCAAGAAAGTCTGGTTGCCATTTTACAGAATAGTTTACTTATTCAGTTTTAGCCGCTTCCATCTTGGAATGATCCATTTTCATATCAGAATGCTTCTTCATTTTAGAATGGTCTATCTCAGGCATACTATCTTTTGCTTTTTTCATCTCTGAGTGATCCATTTTTTTATGCTTCATCTCTGAATGTTCCATCTTGGAGTGATTCATCTTCAGAATATCTTTGACAATGAATTCAACTTCAATATCACCAGCCTTTTCAAAAGTTAAAGTAGCCTTGCGTTTTTCATCAGGTTTGAGTTGCTCAGCCAACGTAATAAACATGACATGATAGGAGCCAGGCTTGAGTACCACGGTTTCACCCGCTGGAATGACCAAGCCATTTTCTAGTTCGGCCATTTTCATGATGCCATTTTTCATCGACATCTCGTGAATTTCGAATGCTTTAGAAAAAGTGGCTTTACCCGATACGAGGGTGTCTGCTTCTGAGCCATTATTTGTTATTGTCATAAAACCACCGCCAACAGGTGCAAGTGGTGGTGTACTGCGTGCGTAAGGTTTGTCTATAACAAGATCACCTAGTTGATAGGATTCTGCAACAGCGGCTGTGTTGATAAGTCCTAATAACAAGCACGTCAAAATGTATTTCATGGTTATTTTCCTAAGTTTAATAATTAAATACGGTGAGGTAATGAGCCTTTTCTACCATCTTATCGTAGATTGAAAAAGCAGTCGGTATTGACTGGGTTGACGGTAGTTTGTTCCAGAGAGTTGGGTAATGAGTTTCCGAGAATGGTGTGCTAGATAAAGTCTTTGAGGTTCGTCGTAGGATCTACAACTTCAACTTTTCCCGGATTATTGCCAGCGGCCAGAATTTTACGCCCCATAGTATAAGCAATAGGATCATTCATTGCGTCAATGGCTAATAACTTGTCGTTTTGATAGTACCAAACTGATTGTGACCCTTCGCGCTTTCCGGTTCTGGTAACCGTATCGGTGTAGCCTAGATTGAGTCCGGCAATTTGTAATTTTGTTTTGAATTGATCGGACCAAAACCATGGAATGGGTTGGTAAGCCACTTCTTCACCAAGGATGTGCGATGCTGCATTTTCTGCTTGATCAACTGCATTTTGGACAGACTCTAAGCGTATGCGTTGCCCCAAGTATTCAAAGCTCGCGCAGTCGCCTGCTGAATAGATATCTGGATTGCTAGTGCGGCTTTGTAAATCGGTTGCAATACCGTTATCGATGTTAAGTCCAGTATCGCTCGCCAGTTTTGTATTCGGTGCGACACCAATCCCGGTAATAACAAAATCGACATTAAGCTCTCGGCCATCGTCAAGTTTTGCTATGGCAACGCGGCCATCTTCTTCAATGAGGGCTTTCAGGCCTGTATTTTCCAGAATCGTTACGCCATTTTCCTGATGCAGGTTCCTGAAATAATCTGAAGTTTCCGGTGCCGCAACACGTTTCAGAATGCGGTCAGCTAGCTCAATGACGGTGACCTCCAAACCTAGTCCTGCTGCAACCGCTGCTGCTTCAAGCCCAATATAGCCGCCACCGATAATCAGAAGTTTGCGACCCGCTTGAAACTCAGGTTTCATTTGATTCACATCTACCAGATTTCTCAACGTGTAAACACCCCTTAGTCGACCACCCATTTTTTCAGGCAGCCAATGTGGGGTTGAGCCAGTTGCTAATAATAGTTTCTCATAGTGAATCGTTTCACTGTCGTTTACACCGTTGCTTAAAGTGACTTGTTGATCATCGGCATTAATTCGGGTAACGGTAGTAGAGAGTTTTAACGTAACCTGATTATCGTCGTACCATGATTGTGGTCTTAACAATAAGCGGTCTAAGGTCAGGTCACCTAGCAGGTATTTCTTTGATAGGGGCGGTCTTTGATAGGGCAGCGTAGCCTCTTTACCGATTAATAAAATCGGCCCCATATAGTCACTACTCCTGAGTTTGGCAATAAATGACGCAGCAGCCTGACCTGCACCAACAATAACAATGGGGTGAGTCATAACAAATCCCGGATAGTAATATTTTAGAGCAAAGTAGGTGTATACGATATCAGAAGTGATGGTTTTAACGAAAGGGAATGCTGTCAGATAATTTCACATTGCTTCCGATTGTCAGTTAAACACTACCGTAATCCTTTGCTCAGCTTTTAACCTACCCAACGGTGGCCTAAGCTGATTCTATTCGGGATCAGCAGCCGGGGTTATAAGAGGCGGTTCAAGCCTCTGTACGACAGGTTGTTGTCAGCAAGTTAAGCCAGAAAAAGGAGTGTGTTTTGGGCTTTTCATTAGACAGTATTATTGACAATACAACATCATATGCAGCACCTGACAAGGCTTTTATTAAAACTGTTTCAGTGATGGTGCAGAGTTTTCCTTGGGAGCGCTTCGAGCGTTTCTTTGAATCTAAGCCATTGATAGATGCAAGTGCATTGGATCAGGTTTTTCTACTCAGAGTGTTGGCCATTCAGGAACTTCTGTGCCTGGATGATGAAGGAGTTTTGAAATGGCTCAAAAGGCAAATGTACCTATTTGCTTTTTTATCGCCTGGATTTAAACCAAAGGTGCCAACTAAGGCACTGCTTAATAATTTTAGAGAGCAACTGCAAGATGCGAACCTTTTGCAGCCATTCCGATTGCGTTGCCACAGTATCATCGAGCAGCAAAGCGCCAATCTAACGATTCCGCATCAAGTTGAAACGACGAATTACATTGAGGCATTTGCTCCGGCGCCCCTAAATTTATCTGAAAGTGGGATGATTAAAGGAATAAAAGTCAGTGCTTCTGATGCACTTGCTAACATTCAGCTTGAAGATAAATGGGTGATTTGTTCGAAATGCGAAAGTTCTGCACTCCACGAAGTGGTGTCTGGTACTGTGTCATCAGCCCCCCAAGCATGTTGTAGTCAATGTGGTCATCAATTTAAAGTCTGATCAGATCTAAGTTTAATTGGTTTAAATACTACATGCATATACTGTGTGGTTTTTTAGATCAGGTATAACTCATGAGTCAGGGCACTTTATCATTGCAAGGAAAGGTGGCATTAGTCACTGGAGCTGCTAAACGAATTGGTGCGGCAATAGCAAGGAAGTTACATGCCGAAGGCGCGACAGTTGTGATTCACTATGCAAACTCCGTCGATACAGCGGCTAGTTTAGTCGCTGAGCTCAATGCGACACGCGCCAATTCATGCTTTGGCCATGCCGCTTTGTTGGGTAATATCGACGGCTTATCTGAAATGATTGTAGAAGTTACAACATTAACCGGGCGTTTGGATATTTTGGTTAACAATGCTTCGAGCTTTTACCCGACTCCAATCGGTGAAATAAACGAGTCTGATTGGGATAAGCTATTTGATAGTAACCTCAAGGGGCCATTATTTCTTAGCCAGGCGGCTGCACCCTATTTAAAACAGACTGCTGGCTGCATTATAAATATGGTTGATATACATGCCGAACGACCGTTAGTTGGGCACACGGTTTATTGCTCAGCTAAAGCAGGCTTGGTGATGTTGACTAAGTCACTTGCATTGGAGTTGGGTCCGGACGTAAGGGTAAATGGTGTTGCACCCGGCATTATCATCTGGCCTGAAGGGGATCAGGATGAGACTTTGCAGGGAAATCTACTGGCCCGTACCGCATTGAAGCGCAAGGGAAGTGCAAATGATATTGTGGATACGGTGTTATTTTTAGTCCGTGATGCGACCTATATTACCGGCCAGATTATTGCCGTTGACGGCGGTCGAACATTAAACCAATAGTGGATTGCAGGATTATTACTTTATAGTCATGCAGCCCATCAGGGTTGTCTTAGTCTTAACCCTTTTAATGGTGCTATACTCCGCATAAACCACGATTATCAGACCTCGCTGAAATTCGTGAATGATAATAACTAAAGTTGGCGCTGATGAAATCTGAACTTAAAATTTATTCAAATATGCTTAAGAGCTTTACACTGAGCTTGATCTTGATGATAGGGGCGTCAGGCAGTCCTGTTTTCGCCGACAGTTACAATCTCAATTTACGGGATGGTGACTTACAGGCTCTAGTGAGCTTAATCTCTACTGCTACTGGTAAAAACTTCGTCCTCGATAAACAGGTTCGCGGTCAGAAAATTACTATTATTACTGGCAGAGAAATTGATGAAAAAGAACTTTATGACACGTTTCTTTCAGTCCTTTCAGTTCACAACCTTGCTGCCATTGAAACTGGCAATCTAATTAAGATTATTCCCCTCAATAAATCTAAATATCAGTCCGTGCCAGTTGAAGAAGAGCTGACCGGCATTGCCAAAATTGACAAGAAAATTATTAAGCGTCAAAAGACGCAGGGGAAAGATTCCTTAATAACTAAGGTTATCAAAGCAGAGCATGTTCCAGTAGCGAACATGGTGCCAATTCTTCGACCAATGATTTCACCAACAGGTCATCTTCAGGGTTACGCACCAAGTAACAGTATTGTTGTTATAGATACGCGTGCTAACGTTGACAAGGTTTCTAAATTAATCCGCCGTATGGATCGTCCGGATGAAGATGAAATGGAAGTTGTGACGCTCAAATTTGCTTCAGCAACAGAGCTGGTAAAAACGATTCAGGGCTTACAAGGTGCAGCACAGCAAAAAGGTGTTGCGGTCAAGTACAAGGTGTCAGCAGATACCCGAACAAACAGCATGTTGGTTAGTGGTAGTAAGTCAGGGCGTCAGCAGGTCAAAAGCATTATTCGCCGCCTCGACCGGCCCAAAGTTAAGACAGCCGAGATAACGACTGAAGTTGTTTATCTACGCTATGCCAAGGCGGAGGATCTTGCGAAGGTACTCTCAGGTACGACTGCCAATCTAGTCAGCACCGAAGCAACGGCAAAGGGTGGAGCAGGTACACAAAAAGCAGATATCACTATATTTGCAGATGCTGCCACGAACTCGGTAGTTATCCGCGCAGAGCCTGAAATACAAAAGAATATGCTCCAGGTGATCCGCCGACTTGATGTGAGGCGTGCCCAAGTCATGGTAGAGGCTGTTATTGCTGAAGTATCCGAAGACCTATCTAGATCATTAGGGGTACAGCTAGGTATATTTAATTCCAGCGGTTCTACAGCGCCTATTGCGGCGACTTCTTTTCCTGGCAGTGCGTTCTCTTTAGCTGAAGTTGTATCGGGTTCGTTACCCGCAGGTGTTGGAATGCTGCTAGGTATCGGTGGAGGAGACGCTGGAGATACGCAGTTTGGAGCATTAATGAATGCGCTTTCTAGCGATGCTGCAACGAATATTCTATCAACTCCAACATTAGTTACCATGGATAATGTTGAAGCCAGTATGGTCATTGGTCAGAACGTACCGTTCTTAACAGGTAGTTCAAGTACTGCCAACGGTGTAACGACGCCATTCCAGACTATCGAAAGACAAGATATCGGTATAACACTTAAGATCAAACCGCAAATCAATGCGGGTAATAGCATGATGCTGAAGATCGATCAGGAAGTGTCGAGCCTTGCAGCAAGTAACGCAAGTGCTTCTGATTTGATTACTAACAAGCGTTCTTTCTCTACCCAAGTCATGGTTGAAGATGGGCAATTGTTAGTGCTGGGTGGTTTGATGGAAGATACCTATCGCGATACCCTACAAAAAGTCCCCATCTTGGGCGATTTACCATTCATTGGTAAAGCATTCCGAAATACCACGACGGTTAAGGCAAAACAGAATCTGATGGTGTTCATTCATCCTATGATCATGCGAGACGGCATGAGTGGTGATGTCTATACGAGTCAGAAGTATAGTAAGCTGGTGGGTGCTCAAGATCAGAGTAGTGTGCTTAACCGCGGCCTGCTTAATCGTCAAGCTGCTGAATTCCCAATTAACCCTGAGGACTTACTATCGCGGGGTGGTTCCTATGAATCTGTTCAAGCCAGAAGGGAAAGGGAAATGCAGCTTGAGGCTGAGTTCCAGAGAGAAAGAGAAATGCAACTTGAGGCTGAGTTTCAGCAGCGACAAGCTAATGCTCAAACGTTTGGCTATCAAGACCAACAGCAGCAAGCAAACGTTCAGACCTACGGCTACCAAGAACAAGCACTTCCTAACCGTCCGTTGACGTTGCAGGAACGTCAACAGATTGCTAGACAACGTGAATTAGAGCAGCGCCAAGCGGTTGAGGCAATGCGTCGTAGAGCGAAAGAAATTGAACAGCAGCGCCTTAATGCTAATGCACAGAGACGCCAGCAATCGCAGCGAATTAACCTTCAACGGATACAACAGAATCGTCAACGTCAGTTGCAAAATTCTAATTGAGCGAGTGGTGTTAGTCTATGAGTACAATAATGGATGAGCAGCCCGAAGCAATCGAAATCGAGGCTGTTGTTGAGTTACAAGACTTCCCTTATATGTTTGCTAAACGTAATGGGGTCGTGCTGGATAATGATGAAGATGGTGAACGAGTTGCTTTTTTCCGCAGCAAGTTAACGCCTTCAGTTGCTAATGAAGTGTGCCGTTTTTTGGGTGAGAAGATAACCTTTAAACCTTTGGAAAATCAGGCGTTCGATTCATTATTAGGCCAGCACTACGACCGAAGCGGCGCAGGCGCTCGGGCAATGATGGATGATTTGGGCGATGAGTTTGATCTGAATGATATTGCCGACTCCATGCCTGAGCCTGAAGATCTGCTTGAAGCAGAAGATGACGCGCCTATTATCCGTCTGATCAATGCCTTATTGAGCCAAGCTATCAAAGAAGGTGCTTCGGATATCCACGTTGAAACGTATGAAAATAGAATGCTCATTCGTATGCGGGTGGATGGAACGCTGCGTGAGGTTCTTGAGCCCCCTCGGGCTATGGCTCCGCTGATTGTTTCGCGACTCAAGGTTATGGCAAAGCTTGATATTGCTGAAAAGCGTGTCCCTCAGGATGGTCGCATTTCTTTAAAGCTCGCTGGTCGTCCGGTTGATATTCGTGTGTCGACACTACCTTCAGGTTATAACGAGCGCATCGTGCTGCGTTTATTGGACAAACAAGCTGGCCGTTTGAATCTCAAAAATCTTGGGATGGATACCCAAACGGAAAGTCGCCTCAAGGTGATGATTCAAAAACCTCACGGCATCATTCTGGTAACAGGGCCAACAGGGTCAGGTAAAACGACTACCCTCTATGCTTCGTTGACTGACCTAAATGAAACCAGTCGAAATATTCTCACAGTCGAAGATCCCATAGAATACTATCTTGACGGTATTGGTCAGACGCAGGTAAATACTAAGGTAGATATGAGCTTTGCTCGTGGTCTACGAGCTATTTTGCGTCAGGATCCGGATGTGGTAATGGTTGGTGAGATACGTGATGTGGAAACAGCAGAAATAGCCGTTCAAGCTTCACTTACTGGTCATCTGGTCTTATCAACTTTGCACACCAATACCGCTGTTGGTGCAGTTACTAGGCTTCGTGATATGGGCGTTGAGCCATATCTACTTTCATCTAGTCTGATTGGCGTAATTGCGCAGCGATTGGTTCGATTGCTTTGTGAGCAATGTAAAGTTGCTTATCAGCCTAGCCCTGAAGAAGCTGAAATTTTAGGATTGCAAGCCGGGCTTGGCAGTACGATATATCGGGGAGGTGGGTGCCCATCTTGTAATCAATCAGGATATATAGGGCGTAACGGTATTTATGAACTGATTGATGTAGACGATGCGGTTCGTAATCTTATTCACACTGCCGCCAGCGAAGTAGAGCTTGAGAAGTTAGCTCGACAGTCATCACCCAGCATACGACATGATGGGGCGAGATTAGTATTAGAGGGTAGAACCTCGCTTGAAGAAGTTCTTAGAGTCACTCGCGAAGAGCTTCAAAACTAAATGCCAGCATTTGAATACAAGGCTCTGAATGCGAAAGGGCAAGAAGAAACGGGGATTCTTGAAGCCGATACACCGAGACAGGTTCGCCAGGTTCTACGTGAAGGCTCACTTACACCACTCAGTGTAGAGCAGGTTGAAAAAAGCGAGACTGGTGGAAGCCAGGATAACCTAAAAACCCGTCGCGCCGGGAGCGTTAAAGCAGCTGATTTAGCCTTAGTGACACGCCAACTAGCAACGTTGGTTTCTTCTGGATCTCCTCTGGAAGAAGCCTTGAGTCTGACCGCTAAGCAGAGTGAGCGAAGGACTGTCCGCCATGTTATGTCTGCTGTCCGTTCTCGTGTCCTCGAAGGCCATAGTTTAGCCTCAGGATTGAAAACTTTCCCTTCTGTTTTTACTAATATGTACGCTGCCACCGTTGCCGCTGGTGAGCAGTCCGGGCACTTGGATGCGGTATTAGATCGTCTGGCTGACTACACCGAGTCTCGCCAAGAGATTCAGCAGAAAATGAGCTCTGCGTTGATATATCCGGTTATTCTGGTCATAGTTTCATTGGCTATTGTAGCGGGTCTATTGGTTTTCATTGTGCCTAAGATTGTTCGCGTCTTTGAAAGTATGAATAGGGACGTGCCCCCTCTGACTCAGTTTATGATTAATATTAGTGACTTTTTAAGTGCCTACGGCCTTTACTTGTTAGCTGGTTTGGTAATTGCATTTTTCTTACTGAAGCAGCTATTGAAAATCCCGAAATGGAAATTTCGTTGGCATAAATTGATGCTGAAAATCCCTTTGGTTAAAAAACTGGTCAGGAGTGCAAATACAGGGCGATTTGCCAGAACCCTAAGTATTTTGGCGTCAAGTGGTGTGCCAATTTTAGATGCAATGGCAATTTCTTCTAAAGTTGTTGAGAACCTTCCTATGCGTCGCGCTGTCGAAGATGCAGCAATAAAGGTTAGAGAAGGAACACCCATCCACAAAGCGCTGGAGCAATCTGGTTACTTTCCACCAATGACAGTCTATCTGATTGCCAGTGGGGAAAAGAGTGGAAAGCTAGATGATATGCTGGAGCGATCCGCGGTTCAGCAGGAGCGAGAGACAGATACGCTGATAGGTTCAATGCTTAGTTTGTTTGAGCCGATCTTGATTTTGGTGATGGGAATAGTCGTATTGCTCATCGTTATGTCTATAATGTTGCCGATTCTAAATCTGAACCAGCTAGGTGGCTAGGCTCACTTAGCTATAACTGAAATCGATGTATAGGGGAGCGTTAAATGAAGTCCTTTTTTAAAGGTTTATGTCTTGTATTGGCATTAATGAGCACTAGCGGGTTAGTGTTGGCAAAAGACAGTGCCACAGCACCAGTAAATAAATCTGAATTTTCAAATAAAGTTGTCAACCTGAATAAGGCGGATGCCAATACCTTACGTTATTACCTCAAAGGTATTGGTGAGGTCAAAGCCGATGCAATTATTCAATTCCGTAAAGAAAACGGTAAGTTTTCTAGCGTAGACGATCTCTTAAAAGTACCGGGTATCGGAGAGGGAACTCTTAAGGGACTTAAGAAGAATGTTTCGACAAGCCGTGGTGAAACCACTGCACCTAAATTACCTAAATCGGGCACGGCTTCTAAAAACAAATCTACCAGCTCATCGAAAACAAGCAAAAAAGCGTCATTGTTTGGTAAGTCAGATGAAGACGATGATAGTAGTAAAACGTCTAAAAGCTCAGATAAGGAAACTTCAGGCAAATCAAAGTTGAAAGCTGATAGCAGAGAAAAGTCAACAGATGGCAAGTCAACTAAGAAAGCTAAAACTGACAGTAAGAAAGATAGTAAAGCTGATGCTAAGAAAGCCGCCAAATCTAGCGCAAAGAAAGCAATAGCGAAAAAATCTTCCGCGAAATGTGATCCAGCTAAAGACAAGGATTGTAAAGCCAAGCTAAGTAAGAAAATCTCAAAGGCGAGCAAAGCAAAGAAGGCTACTAGCAAAAGTAAGCCTAAGACGAAAAAAGCTAAGACAAAGATTAAAAAAGCAAAATCTGAATCCAAGACAAAAAAGAAATCAACTAAGTAAAATTTGCCTTCACGACCATCCGGTCGGAGAAAAGCTACGGACTAGCCAGATACCTGTTTCAGGGTCTGGCTTTTTTGATTTTGTCTCATTAAGCTACACTTAAGCACTTCCAAATCAAAATAAGCAGATGAATATGAAAATACTAGTTACAGGTGGCGCTGGATACATTGGTTCACATACTTGTGTGGAATTAATCGCATCGGGCTATACCCCAATTGTTTACGACAACCTCTCAAACAGCTCTACCGTGGCACTTGATCGGGTTAAGCAAATTACAGGGAAAAAAGTAACATTTATTGAGGGAGATATTCGAGATACAAAAACCTTGAAGTCAGCCCTTACAGATCATGATATTGATGCCGTGATACACTTTGCAGGTTTGAAAGCGTTAGGTGAGTCAGTTGCTGAGCCCTTGATGTATTACGACAATAATGTGGCAGGTAGTGTTGCGTTACTTGAAACAATGAAAGAGTGTGGTGTCAAAAAGATTATTTTCAGCTCGTCTGCAACTGTCTATGGTGACCCTGCATCAGTTCCAATCCTTGAAGACTTTCCGATTAGCGCGACGAATCCTTACGGTCAATCAAAATTGATGGTAGAGGAGATGATGCGCGATCTATATACCTCTGATGACACATGGAATATTTCATTGTTGAGGTACTTCAATCCAGTCGGGGCTCATGAGAGTGGTTTAATTGGAGAAGACCCAAGCGATATCCCTAATAACCTAATGCCTTATATCTCTGGCGTTGCTGTTGGTCGCTATGAAACGCTCTCGGTATTTGGTAATGACTACGCTACTGAGGACGGCACAGGGGTGCGTGACTACATACATGTGGTAGATCTTGCCAAGGGTCATGTGAAAGCTCTGGAGGCGTTTAAAAATCCTGCTGTGGATGATTTATTTACGGTTAACCTAGGCACCGGAAAGGGTTACTCTGTACTGGAAATGATTAATGCTTTTGCGGCAGCGTCTTCAAAGGAAGTGAGCTATAAAATCGTTGATCGCCGTCCCGGAGATATTGCCTGTTGTTATGCTGACCCCTCGCTGGCCAGTAAATTACTTGGTTGGAGAGCGGAAAAAGATATTAAAGCGATGTGTGAAGATACTTGGCGCTGGCAAAGTAATAATCCTGATGGGTATAGATAAAAAACAATAAAGCCACATCCTGATAAGAAAAAATTAATAAAAATAATAGAACTAAAAAAGGGAATGCTTGATATGAAAATACCATTATTATTATGGATGCCGTTGTTTGTGTCACTGGCGGGTTGCAGTGCGATTGGCCAACAAAAGAAAGAATCTGATACAACAACAGCTCAGGACATACGTTCGATTCAGGCTTTGAATCAGGATTTTGTAACCGCTGGCTCTCCGTTGAGCGCGAATGAATTTGGTGTGCCTCAAGTTGGTGGTCGTAGTGATACCAGCCCAGCTCAGGCCTATGCTGCCTTATCCAATGCCCAAGGAACGATGATTAGTGAGCAAGATAAAGTCGATGTAACTGTTTTTAAAGTGCCGGAGCTGTCGGCGGAAGATCTAACCGTTGAAACTAATGGAGCAATTTCGCTGCCATTACTCGGTAGTGTTGTCGTGCGGGGTTTGAGTATTTCTCAGGCAGAGCAAAAAATAGCGGACTTGCTAAGTAGAAGTTACATGCAAGACCCCAAAGTCACAATTACCCGAAAAGAACAGGCCTTTAAGCGTGTAACTGTTGAAGGCGCAGTAACAACCCCGGGTGTATTCCCAATCACAGGTCGAATGACATTCTTACAGGCCATTGCATTAGCACAAGGTATTACTGAATTGGCCAATGATAAAAGTGTAATTGTATTCAGAAACGGTCGCCAGTATGGTGTGAATCTGGACTTGATTCGAAATGGTAAGGCCCCCGATCCAATATTGCAGAATGATGATCGAATTGTTGTCCTAAAATCTGATAGTAAGGTGCTGGAGCAGAAGGTTATTGATTATCTTCCAGCCCTATTATCACCATTTTCTTTACTAAATTAGATGTGAATTAATAATTAATACAACTATACCGTAATAAAAGAGCCTGCTGAATTTCAGTAGGCTCTTATTGTTTGTATAGGTTTTTGCGCTTAACGAATACTAATGTGAATTTCGTGTCGTCTTAGGCCAGGCAGGGTCAGCGGTGCATCGAAAACAGCCGAGCGAGCTGGTGAGGCTGGTATGAGTTTCTCTCGGCTCATCCATTGCAGCAGCTGATTTGCTTTACTCGTAATAAGGCGTTCGCTGCGGTACCCGGAAAAGCTAATGACAGCAATTCTCATTCTGGGCAGCGCTTCGAAGGTAATGAACTCGTCTGCTGGTTTTGGCAATGTAGCCAGCGTGTATTGCTCTGGCAAAGCGACTGAAGTAAGCCACACCCCATCTAAAAACTCTTCGTAGTAAGGCGTGGTTAGCTCAATTTTCGGTTTGGTACCCGAAACAAGCATGGGCGGATTTACATCAACCGTTTGTTGGGCAAGATTGTTGCCAGATACGTAGTCGGTTAAACGTTTATAACCAGATCGTGTCGCCTGAAGATAACCACCTTCTGAAGCAGCCTGAGCAATAATCAATGATTCGTAAAGTCTGACTTCATAGTCCCCATCACTGAACAAAGTAGCGTAAAGTGCTTCCTCCCCATATCTTTGACCTAAAACACTGCATCCTGGAAGAAATGCGGACACAAATATAGCAACCAATGCAAATTTCATAAATACCTACTGAGCTTAGACAGACATGCAGAGATACTTCATTTCGAGGTACTCTTCAATTCCATGATGTGATCCTTCACGCCCCAATCCTGATGCTTTGACACCTCCAAAAGGTGCTACTTCGGTTGAAATCAAGCCGGTATTAATGCCAACCATACCATAGTCCAATGCTTCGGATACCTTCCAGACGCGTGATAGATTGTTGGTGTAAAAATAAGCGGCCAATCCGTATTCAGTATCGTTTGCTTGAGCAATGACATCATCAACATCAGTGAATTTGAATAAGGGAGCCATCGGACCAAATGTTTCTTCTCGAGCCACTTTCATGCTGCTATCTACATTGGTCATAATCGTTGGTTCAAAGAAAGTACCTCCCAACTCATGGGGCTTACCACCGGTCAAGATGTTGGCTCCCTTATCCAGAGCATCCTGTATATGAGACTGGACTTTGTTGACCGCGGCATCGCTAATCAATGGTCCGGTAGTGCTAGAGGCTTCTAAGCCACTGCCGACTTTCAGTTTTTCTACAGCCACCTTAAGCTTAGTCGCAAATGCATCGTAAATACCTGCCTGTATGTAGAGCCGGTTGGCGCAGACGCAGGTTTGACCCGCATTACGATATTTTGAAATCATTGCGCCTTCAATTGCGGCATCGATGTCAGCATCATCAAACACGATAAAAGGCGCATTACCACCGAGCTCAAGTGATAGCTTTTTCAATGTCGGTGCGGATTGTTCCATCAGTTTAATACCGATGGGGGTAGAGCCTGTAAACGACAGCTTACGTACAATTGGGCTACTGGTTAATACACCGCCGATTGCGACTGCATCGCCCGTTACTATATTAATCACACCAGCAGGTATTCCGGCACGTTCTGCTAAGTCAGCCAAAGCCAATGCAGAGTAGGGGGTTTCAGCGGCAGGCTTAATAACCATTGTGCAACCTGCGGCTAAGGCAGCGCCGGCTTTACGGGTAATCATGGCTGCTGGAAAATTCCAAGGCGTGATTGCTGCTGCAACACCGATAGGTTGTTTCAGCACAACAATACGTTTATCTGGTTGATGTCCGGGTATGGTCTCACCGTAGACTCTTTTTGCTTCCTCTGCAAACCACTCGATAAAGCTAGCTGCATAAGCAATTTCACCTTTAGCTTCAGCTAATGGCTTGCCTTGTTCAAGTGTCATCATCAGGCCTAAGTCGTCCTGGTTTTCCATCATCAATCTGAACCAAGCCTGTAACTTTACCGCACGCTCTTTAGCGGTTAGTCCACGCCATGCAGGCAAAGCTGCATTGGCGGCATCAATTGCAATCTGTGTTTCGGCTGCACCCATCTCAGGTATCGTGCCAAGTACTTCACCATTGGCTGGATTAGTAACAGTTATTGTCACTGCTGAGTCAGCGCCCAACCACTGACCATTGATGTAGCATTTTTCGTGCAACAATGATGAATCTTGTAACTGCATCTTTATTTCCTATTGATTAGCTTATTCAGAAACGCTGATTGCGTCATAAAATAGCGCCTATTAAACCATAAATTTAAAGATAAGTTAGCTTCAGTTTGAAACAGCTAAGGACATAGCTGGTTCGTCTAGGGGTTGACAGTAATATTAACCGGAGCTTTCGCTGAAATAGGGAGGTAGCAAATCACAGCAACTAGAAAGATTTGCAAAATGCTACCACTCATAATTTATTCTACTTCTGATAAGTATGTAGCGATGGATTCAATTTCCTCATCTGTCAGTTTTGCAACCATTGCTTTCATCGCGGCGGTGCCACCTCCAGAACGTGTACCATCTTTAATCATTTTGGTTTGAGCAACTAGATACTCTTTGTTCTGCCCATTTAGCTTTGGGTAAGAAGGAATGATGGGCTTCTTACCTTCATCACCATGGCATGTCATGCATAGCTTAGCAGCGTAGAGTGCTTTACCATCATCTTCTGCAACAGCCGATGTTGCCATGGTTCCACTTAGAGCAAACCCTATTAATGTTAGTCTTGCAGTTGTTTTGAAAATCATTTAATTGACCTATCCGATTATTGGGAATGCAGAGACAAGCTGCTGCAATAGCCAAGATGATCTTCTGAAATGGTAAACGGGTCAATATCAATTAGGAAAATTGCGATTAATATTTCAGTACACTTGAGAAATTACAAGCCTGTTACTTGAGCATATCAACAGGCCTGTAATTATTTACGTTAGTCTTCGACTGCTGTTTCGGCTAACAAGTCTTGTATTTGAACAGCATACCGTTGCGATAGTGTTTTGAAAGTTCTTCCATCACTAGTCGATTGGCCGATCATGCCTGGTGCGGGATCCATTACAATTGCGGTTGCACCTGCCTGTTGAACTTTATAGATCAGTGTTTGCATTCGATCTTTGTACTCCTCCTGAGTAACGCCATCAAAGAAGTCATTAATACTGCTATTAATCCAAACGTAACTTGGATTGTGAGTGTCAATGGCATTATCAACTCTGCCTAGGAGGCCACAAAGACTATGGCCACCGATGCCTTCATTTTTAATTATGGAGTTATCCGATAGTCTTTCTAAGATGCGTGCTTCAAAGGGAGTTGCCCCATTTCGTTTAAACCAGCTATCTCCGAGTAAGAGATGAACCGAATTAGGCTCTAGATCATCGTAAGCAGCACTAAAAGCAAAGTCTGCTATTGCCCTGAAACCCTGTTCGTTAGCATGAACGGCATCATCATAAAAATTCCAAAGGCTACCCGCCCCAGCGGCCAGATCATAATATAGTGGTTCTTCTAGAATGATTTCAGTGGCTGTTGTGTCTTTAATTTGCGCAACGAAATATCTGTTGTTTGTTCCCAGATATGTCAGTAGCTGTTTATCAACCAGAGATACCGTCGAGTCTACAGTGATGACGGTTGCACCTTTTGAAACAGCGGCACTTAGCGTTATTGGAAGCAATCCTTCAGATTCACCGGGGATAAATGCTCCTTGGTCAAGCAGGCCATAAGTCAATTGTACACGAACGAATCTTTCTATAGGTTCAGGGGTTGCTTCGCAAACCACTAAATCGGCATTATTATTTGAACCATCGGAACCATCGGAACCATCGGAACCATCGGAACCATCGTAATCTGAATTGTTGATTGGGGTATAGCCGGAAAAACCTGCATGCACTCTGTCTTCATCTTTAAAATTACATCCTGTAAGAATAAGCAGACAAAATGATACGAGACTAATTGAGAATAAGCTGTTCATCGATACATCCTCTGTATGATTTTTTAAGCCATCAGATTAATATAGGGACAGTCTGGTACGGGTAAATCAAAAGGAGGAAGGGTAGAGAACCTTAGACGAGGGGCAAGAAAACAACGCTTCGCCACAAATGCGGCAAAGCGTTGTTTAATCTTACGGCAAGTTTATTTTATTCTTGAGATTCTTGAAATAAATCCCGCACTACGCCTGAATAGCCGTTGGCAAGGTTTCTTCTAGTCTCACTATCTACGCTATTGTTCTGAGTAGGTGGAGCGGAATCAAAGACAATAGCCTCTGCACCTATTGACTGGACTTTTGAAATTAAGTATTGCAGTCTGATTTTGTAGTCAGGTACAAAAACACCTGCGAAATAGTCATTGATACTGCTGTTGACCCAGACATAGTCAGGATTTTTTGGTGTGACGTCTGTATCAAATCTATTGATAAGGTCACAAAGTGTTTCCCCTCCAAGACTTTCGTTAAATATGGTCGAGCCTGGCAACCTCACGTTAAGTTGTTTCTCGATTTCAGCATCACCAGTGGTTTGGTCTGCATCAAACCAACTATCCCCAAAAAGAACATGGATTTTACTAGCTTTAATCTTTGAGTAAGCACTGCGCACACCAAAATCAGCAACCGCCTTGGATCCGTTTACATTAGGATGTGTAGGGTCATGATAAAAATTTGAAATTTTACTTCCAGCTGCGATTGCTGTTTCCAGTCCCCGTCCTGAAGTAATGGTGACTTCTCTATCTCGCACTTCACCTATTTTGGCGACTCGATATTGACCATTGGTTCCAACGTAGGTAATTAATTGTCCAGATTTTAGCAAAGTTGTTGAGTCAAGACTGAGTATCTTATCGCCTGTTTTTGCATCGGCTGTTACCGTCAACGAGTCTAATCCAGCTGTTTCACCTGCAATAAATGGCGCATCATTTAACAGACCGTAGTGTAGCTGCACTCTCACAAAAGGTTCTATCGGATCAGCAAAGGCTTCACAGATAGAGGGTGTCAAATCAGAGTCTGAAGCAACTTCAGTATCTGTAGTCGTATCAGTATTTGTAGTCGTATCAGTATCTGTAATGGTTTCAGTGTCTGGAGTTGTAACCGAGTCTGTAGTGGTTTCAATAATTGGATTCGTGTCAGAATCAATAGTAGTTTCGGTATCCGTTCCTGAATTTGTATTGTTGTTTGTTTCAGAGCTAGTCCCGGCATTCGTTGTAGTTTCGGAGCTGGTTGCAGTAGCTATGGTAGTTCCTGTTACAGCTGTTACTTCAATCACCCTCACTCCTGGTGGAGTAACAATGATACTGGTCGGCGTTTGACCACTTGTAAGGGTTGTAGTGGATGTACTATTAGTTGTGTGATTAGAGCTGTAAGTGCTTGATTTAAAATCAACACTCTCTTTACATCCGCTCAGTGCGATGACGCTAATTGATAGCAGCCCTGCTGAAAATAAGTTGTTCATTGCGTAATCCTCTACGTATTCATATTTGTTAATATTAAGGCTAGCTTAATGAATGTTTTTTAGGACTTCATTGGCTGCAGGGAGAAAGGGCAAGGAACATTTGATGAGAGGTTTTTGTCCAATTAATTCAGTAGAGCAGGGGTCGAAATTAACGGATCAGAGGGTTTTAGGGTTCACCTACGCAATGAAAAGCCTGAAAGGTTTTTCTAAATGTTGTGTTAACCAAGAAAATATTTGTTTAATATTTAGAAAACCTATTTTCCCATATAGTGAGATGGTATATCATTATATGAAATTGATTCGAGAATGAGAGAGATACTATGAGCAGCAGAATTCAGCAGGGAAAACTTCAGGTCGCCGATTCCTTACATGCCTTATTAGAAACAGAAGTACTCCCCGGAACGGGTATTGACAGTGGCGCCTTCTGGAGATCATTCGAGAATATACTCAACGATCTGGCTCCACAAAACAAAGCCTTGTTAGAAAAGCGTGATGCCATTCAGGTGAAAATGGATCAGTGGTACAAAGAAAATCCAGGGCCAATACAAGACATGGCTGCTTACAAAGCATTCTTAAGCGAGATTGGCTATCTGGTGCCTGAGGGTGATGCATTTAGTATCAATACCAGTAATGTTGACGATGAGATCGCAACCATCGCTGGACCACAATTAGTCGTCCCTGTAAATAATGCGCGCTTTGCCTTGAACGCTGCCAATGCGCGTTGGGGCAGTCTATTTGATGCTTTTTATGGTACGGATGCGATTCCAGAGGATGATGGTGCTGAAAAAACTGCAAGCTATAACCCTGTACGCGGGAATCAGGTTGTTGCTAAAGCTCAGGCATTTTTAGATCATGCAGTGCCACTGGCTTCAGGAAGTCATGCTGATGTTGCAGTATATTCTCTAAATGGTGATGCCATTAAATCGTTAGTCGTAACTCTACAAAATGGCGAAACAACTGCTCTTAAAGCACCCGGTCAACTGGTTGGATATGAGGGTGCTGAAAACCCCACCAAATTATTGTTAGTAAATAATGGTTTGCATATTGAGATTGCTATCGATGCTAATTCGTTGATTGGAAAATCCAATCCGGCAGGCGTTAAAGATGTCATTTTAGAGTCTGCGATGAGCACCATCATGGATTGTGAGGACTCTGTCGCGGCTGTTGATGCAGAAGATAAAACGTTGGTTTATAGAAACTGGCTGGGCCTAATGAAAGGGGATCTCGAAGACACCTTTGAAAAGGGTGGCAAGCAGATGACTCGTAAAATGAATGCGGATCGTCAATACACTGCGATTGATGGCAGCGACCTGACCCTACATGGGCGCAGCCTGTTGTTGGTGAGAAATGTTGGCCATTTAATGACGAATGATGCCGTGTTGGATGCTGAAGGTAACGAGGTGCCTGAAGGCATAATGGATGCGATGGTTACTGCCGCTTGTTTCTTACACGATGGTGGCGATATCAGCAATAGCCGCCAAGGTAGCATGTATATCGTTAAGCCAAAAATGCACGGGCCAGAAGAAGTTGCCTTTGCTAATACTATATTTAGTCGTGTTGAAGAGGCCTTAGGTTTAGCCCCAAACACCATGAAAATCGGGGTGATGGACGAAGAGCGACGCACCACCGCGAATCTTAAAGAATGTATTCGTGCGGTAAAAGACAGAATCGTATTTATCAATACTGGCTTCTTAGATCGCACCGGTGATGAGATTCACACGAGCATGGAGGCGGGTCCATTCCTACCTAAAGATAGCATCAAAGGCGAGCCGTGGATTGCTGCTTACGAGGATTGGAATGTGGATATCGGTCTTGAAACTGGTTTTAGCGGTAAAGCACAAATTGGTAAAGGTATGTGGGCTATGCCTGATGAAATGGCCGCTATGTTGGATGCGAAAATTGGCCATCCGACAGCAGGTGCAAACTGTGCCTGGGTGCCATCGCCAACGGCAGCGACATTGCATGCGATGCACTATCACCAACTGAATGTCTTTGCTAAGCAAAAAGAATTAATGAGTCGTCAACGCGCTAATCTGGATGATATTCTCACCGTGCCTCAGCTGGGTGATGTGAAACTAAGTCCTGAGAAGATTCAAGCTGAGCTAGACAATAACGCGCAAGGCCTACTGGGTTATGTGGTGCGTTGGATTAATCAAGGTGTGGGTTGCTCAAAAGTACCGGATATCAATAATGTCGGTTTAATGGAAGACAGAGCCACTTTACGCATTTCTAGTCAGCATATTGCAAATTGGTTACGCCACGGTATATTAAACAAGGCTCAGATTATGGAAACGTTAGAGCGTATGGCCGCCGTCGTTGACAAGCAAAACACAGGTGATTCGGAGTATATTCCAATGACACCCGATACCGCTAATAGCATTGCCTTTAAAGCCGCTTGTGACTTAATCTTTGACGGTACAGCGCAGCCAAATGGTTACACAGAACCACGTCTGCACGCCCGACGCAGGGAGTTCAAACAATCAGTAGCGTAAAACCAGACAGTAAGAGTAAAACAGGAGGGTCGGTTCAGTCTTTAGACCGGGCCTTCCAGTTATTGAATCGTTTAGCCGATTCTAAAGCTGACTCTGGTATGAGTTTGTCGGAGCTCTCTGCCGAGTCAGGTTTGGCCAATTCCACTACCCATCGCTTACTGGTCAGTATGAAGCACTTGGATTATGTTGAATATGATTCGGACTTGGGTTTATGGAGCATCGGCGTAAAGGCTTTTTCAGTTGGCAATGCTTATCTGCGTAAACGTGATTTTGTCGCACAGGCCAGGCCTTATATGCGTGAATTGGTTGCGCAAACGGGTGAGACCTCAAACATCGCCGTAATGAAAGGCGATAAGCACGTGTTTGTTGGGCAAATTGAATGCTCAGAAGTGATGCGAATGGTGGTACAGATTGGCAGCGAAGGACATTTACATGCAGCTGGCGTTGGAAAAGCGCTGCTATCTGCCCTTTCTGAAGAAGAGGTTAGGGGTATTGTTAAGCGCACAGGCCTACCCAAACTGTCAGAAAAGACCATTACTTCGATTTCTACCCTACTCAAAGAGCTAGAAAAAATCCGCCAAGCAGGCTATTCGTTTGATGATGAGGAGCAAACCAACGGACTGCGGTGCATTGCCAGTAACGTCTACAATGAACATGCCGAAGCCATTGCAGCTGTGTCGATTTCTGGTCCGACGGTTAGATTATCTGATGACCGTATTGAGTCTCTAGCTAATATTGTAAAAGAAAAAGCTGAGGCAATAACTCACGTTATTGGTGGTATTCTACCCTCAAATACCTAACGCCACGAATCGAAAGTTGTGGGAACATGCGCGAATTAGACGACATATTCCCACAGAAGTACCGCAACAAAATTAATCTTGTCGAGCAGTCACTTCCAATAAGTGATAACCAAACTGAGTCTTCACTGGACCCTGAACCGTTCCTACTGGTGCACTAAACACAACCTGATCGAATTCAGGAACCATTTGACCTGGGCCAAAGTTACCTAAATCACCACCATTCCCACCAGAAGGGCAGCTAGAGTGCTCTTGAGCAAGCTTTGCAAAGTCAGCACCGCCTTCAATATCAGTTTTTAATTTCTGGCATGCTTCTTCAGTAGAAACAAGAATATGTCTGGCGTTTGCATTGGCCATGAGTAAGTCCTTATGAGTGGAATAAAAAATAGACGATAAAAAACGGAAAATAACTGCTTTTAGGCACCGATGCAAGTTACTTGGTGCTTAGTATTGTCATAAATATGCGATACTTTATAGTATTAAATTGGCATAGACCTAGTAGGTAAATCCTTG
>ENA-ORXR01001406-ORXR01001406.1-marine-metagenome-genome-assembly--contig:-NODE-1406-length-25537-cov-8.979733_pt1 | contig 25537 bp, 28 predicted proteins | sample MGYA00237866_ERZ511479 | MGnify/ENA metagenome assembly ERZ511479 | reverse complement strand
AGTATTAGAAGAAAGCTTACTCAAAATTGTATTAAGGGTTCAATAAAAGCTAAGAGACTTAAAAAACAATTTAAGAAATTTAAAAAGCAAGTTAAGGAGCATTTAAAACAGGTTCCTAGTGAAGTTAGAGCTTGTAGATAAATTTATAAATAATAGAGTTATTATTCTTAATAGCTCTATTTTAGCTTATATACTTCTAAATCATTAGCTATGAGAACTTGAGGGTTTAGATTAGCAAATATACCTGATTCAATAACACCTGTGATTAATTTAATTTTTTGTTCAAGATTAGAACCTATTTTTTCAAAATAACAATCTATTAAATAATTACCATTATCTGTAATAGTTTTTTGAGAATTATTAACTTCTCTTATTTCAGTCTTTATAGCGCCTAATTTTCTTAGCTCTAAAATTACATAATCCAAAGAAAAACTTGAAACTTCAACAGGAACGGCAATTTTAGAATTCTTTTGAGATTTTAGCTTTGAATCATCTGCTATAATAAAATATTCTCTTGAAACCTTAGCAAGTATTTTTTCTCTATAAAGGGCAGCACCACCTCCTTTAATTAAGAAATCTTTTCCAATATAATCAACGCCATCAAAAGTCCAATCTAAGTGCCTAGAAGTTGAAATATCTTGACAATCTAGATCAAAACTTTTACATAACTTTGTAGATTCAACTGAGCTTGAGATAAATTGAATATTAAGATTATTTTCTTTAATGTGTTTTGCTATAGGATTTAAAGCTTCTTTAACTGTAGAACCTGATCCAAGCCCAATTACTTGGTTATTTTTTAAATATTTTATTAAAAAAAGACCAAGAGATCTTTTTTTATCTTTGACTGTCATATTAGAAAAATATTGAAATTTCTTGAAATTCATTTTTTAATAATTCTAGCATTTTAAACTCCAATAAACTTATATTAAATTATCATATTGGAAGTATAATGTAAATTTATTTTAAACTACCTACAAGCATTTTAAAAACCATCTTGGACTTTAAACTAAACGGAAGAACCCTTGATATAAAAGCTAAAAGCTTAGATCTCATCCCAACTGTAACAATATAATCCTTATTCTTTTCTAAAGCCTTAATTGACATACTAACCACCTTAGAAACCTCATCTCTAGCACCACCTGTAACAGTTCCAGGCACTCTAGCAACTCCTCCAAACCCAGTTGCTGTCGGCCCTGGCATAAGAATTGAAATTTTAATATCTTTACTTTGTTTAGCTATCTCTCTTTTAACCCCTAAAGTATGATAAAAATTAAAAACTTTTGTAGCAGCATAAGTGCTCATAAGAGGAATCGGGGTAAAAGCAGCTATAGATGAAACACTAATCATAGACCCACTCCCTTTCTTTAAAAAATAATTCATAGATTTATGTGTTAAATACATTTGAGCTTTAACATTTACATCAAGCATTTCTAATTCTTTATCTAAATTTAAGTCACTAAAATAGCCAAAAGACCCAAATCCTGCATTATTTATCAAAACGTCAATGTTATGTTTTTTAAACAAAATAGAAACTGACTCAAGGTCCTGTTTAATGCCTAAATCTAAAATATAAACATCTACTTGGATCTGGTATAAACTTTCAAGTTCTGCTTTTAAATTTTCAAGTTTATCTTTTGACCTAGCAACAAGAACTAAATTATTATTAGAAGCTGCAAATTGTTTTGCAAACTCAGCACCAATTCCTGAAGACCCACCTGTAATTAATATATTTTTATTTTGAATACCTATCACCAATTTTTATAAAATTTTTAATAATTGTTTCTGAACCAACAACCGATCTTTTAGCAATAATTTTTCTTCTATATAAACTTCTTTTAAGTAATAAAAAATAATCTTTAAATGCTTTTAAAGATGATCTTTCTTTTAACAATACTGCAAAAAATATCAAAGTATTTCTAACTAAAACTCCTTTAATAAAAGCTATAAAAGAATGATTAATTTTAAAATTATTAGTTTGAATTAAAAACCTATTTCTAACGCTAAAATAATTTATCTGCTTTGAAACTGTACTTCTATTTTCAGGAAGAACTGCTCTATAATGAAAGCAATTAGCCTTTGGCTCATAAACAGTCTTAAATCCAAATAAAGCAGCCCTATAGGCCAAATCAGCATCCTCTCTATAAGCTATAAAAGCATTATCAAAAAGATTCAATTTAGGAATTAAAGAAATCCCAGGACAAATTTTTTCTAATAAATATTCATACCTAGTATTTATTTCTAAATCATCAAAATATTTAACAACTAACAAAAGACAAGCCCCGGTGCCTCCAAAAACAACTTCTTCTTTATTAAAATTATCTGAATCCTTTTGATTTGAATGCCTGTCAAAATGTCTTAAATCTGAATTTAGTATCATTCCAGTAGCATCAAGAATATTTTCAGACCCAGTTCTATAAATTTTAGGAGTAACAGCAAAAACTTTTTCTTTCTTTGAGCTTTTAATTAACTGATCAATACACTCATTTGAAATTGTTAAATCAGGGTTTACTAAAAGAACGTAATCAAAATTTTCTTTTTTAGCAATTAATGCTGCCTGATTTGCAGCACCAGAAAAACCAATATTAATAGGGTTTTTAATAAACCTTAAACCTTGAACTACTTTTTCAATTCCATCATTTGAGTTGTTATCAATAACAATTAACTCTTTATCTTTTGACAAACTTGTAAAGGAATCAATAGCTTCTTTAACAATTTCTTTTGAATGCGAATTAATTGAATTATAAGTAATTAAACAAATTAAGGTTTTACTTACTATCATCATTATTTAAAAAATATTCTATTACTAATTTTAAATTTTCTTTAGAAGAAGAGGTAACGCGGTATCCATTAATCCAAAATACTGGGGTTCCAGTAACTCCTTTTGCTTCACCAACATTTATATCGTCTTTAATTTTAGGTAAATGTCTTTTACTTTCAAGACAAGATTTTAAATTTGAATAATTAATATCTAAAGATTCAATCTGGTTTTTAAAATCTTTTACAAAATTATCAGATTCACTTTCTATACTTGATAACACTTCCCAAAACTTTCCTTCCTCCCCTGCGCATCTTGCAGTTTGTGCTAAAAAGCAAGCATTTTTATGAAGATCCATTTCAACAAACTTATTACAAGCCTTATCAAGTGGAAAATTTTTATATACAACCTGTAAAGTATCTGGGTATTCTTTAACTAAATCATTTAAAATAGGGATAAAAGATAAACAGAATGGGCATTCAAGATCAGCAAATTTAACCAATTGAACTTTATAATCTTTTGACCCTTTAGAAAAATCTTTAGTTAAAATACTTTCTGACTCTAAATTAAAAAAAGTTTTTTTACTTAAATCAACAACAGAAAAGATATCTGATATTGTTTTTGGTTCCGTTTTTTTAAAATAAGAATTTAAAAAAGAGAAACTTCCAAAAACTAATATAGCAGGGAAAAATAAAACTAAAAATTTATTTATAAAAGATTCTTTTGTTAAAATATCTATTTTTAATTTAAAAATATTCAAAGCTTCAGAAAACAAATATTTAGGATTAATTATTTTAAATTTTGTAATAAATAAATTAATTATAAACAATAAAAAACTAACAATATATAATCCAAAACAAACAGGACAAATAACACCTAATTTAAACTTAGAAATACAAAATAAAATAATACTAAAAACTAAAGAAACAAAACCTAAAAAAGCCAAAGTATTATTAGTTACTTTTTCTTTAATAATAGAAATTGGTGCTGTTAACAAAACTAAAATAAAAAAGTAAAAGAGAACTCCATAAATTCCTATCGGGAGACCTAAAAACTCTGAATATTTAGATAAAATTACTGATTTACAATTTACAGTAGCGCTTATATTACAAAGACTTGACCCCGTTCCAAGCCTTTTAAAGGCAAAATGTTCATATACTGTATAGTAAGAAAGAATTACTCCAAATAAAGAAATTATAATATTTAGAAGCTTTAATTTTATCTTATTTTGCATAGTAACTTAAATTTATTGATTTAATTGCTCTATTGTTTCTAATATTTTCTCTTTAGTAAACCCAAATTTTTCAGCATTTACATTTCCTGGAGCAGAAGCGCCAAAAGATTCTTTTGTTATAAAAACAGCATCTCTTCCAACTAACTCTCCCCAACCCTGCTTAATTCCAGCTTCAACTACTATATATTTAGTATTACTAGGAAGAACCTCATCTTGATAATCTTTATTTTGTCTTAAAAACACTTCTTGGCAAGGCATACTAACTACTTGGACATTTTCAAACCCTTTAGCAGCAGCTATAGATATTCCAACTTCAGACCCAGTTGCAACAATTGTTATTTCAGGATTTGTAGAAGATTTTAAGATATACCCACCTTTTTCAATTAAAGAAGTACTAAAAGTATCTTCTCGATCCAATTTAGGTAAATTCTGTCTAGTAAATAATAAAGTACTAGGTCTGTGTTCATTTTCTAAAGAACAAACATAAGATCCTGCTACTTCTAAACCATCCGCAGGCCTCCAGACATCTAAATTAGGAATAGCTCTTAACGCAGCGATATGTTCTATAGGTTGATGAGTTGGACCATCTTCACCAACAAAAAATGAGTCGTGAGTAAATATAAATAAAGACTGTAAATGACTTAAAGCCGCAAGTCTTATTGCTGGACGCATATAGTCAGAAAAAACTAAAAAAGTTGCTGAAAATGGATACCAGCATTTATCATAAGCTAAACCATTTATCATTGAGCCCATTGCGTGCTCTCTAACACCGAATCTAAAATTTGATTCTGAAAAATCTTCTGCTGTAACATCTTTTGAAGTTTTTATAAGAGTATTAGTTGAAGGTGCTAAATCTGCGGACCCTCCAACAAAATTAGGTAAATGCTTAGCTATTATCTGAATTGCTTCTCCTGATAATTTTCTACTAGCCATATTATCAAGTTCTCCCACTTTTGAATATAACTCCTCTTTTAATTTAGAGGTTACTTCTTTTACTTGAGAGCTTCTAAACTTAGTAAAACTTTCTTTGTTTTTAGTTTCAAAACTTTGAGCGTAATCAATATTTTTAGTAACAACTTCGCTGCAATATGATTTAACTTCATCACTAATAAAAAACTCTTCACTTGGATAACCTAAAACTTTCTTTAATTGCGACAATTCTAAATCACCTAAAGGTGAACCGTGAACTCCTGAGGTGTCAGCTTTATTAGGAGCCCCCTTACCTATAATAGTTCTAGCGCAAATTATACTTGGCCTCTCACTTTCATTAACAGCATTGTTTAGAGCAGCTCTAATTTGATCATAATTATGACCATCTACTTTTTGAACGTACCAATTAAAGGCTTCAAATCTTTTAGCAACATCTTCTGTAAAAGATAGATCGGTCCTGCCACCAATTGTAATTTCATTATCATCATAAATATAAACTAAATTATCTAACTTTAAGTGACCTGCAAGAGATGCAGCCTCTGAAGCGACTCCTTCCATTAAATCACCATCACTTACAACTCCAAAGACTCTTTGATTAAAAGCAGAATCTCCATACCTTGCTGCAAGCATTTTAATTGAAGTAGCCATACCTACGCCATTTGCAACTCCCTGCCCTAATGGACCAGTTGTTACATCAACTCCTGGAGTTAAACCAAATTCAGGATGACCAGGAGTCAAGCTTCCCCACTGCCTAAAGTTTTTTATTTCATCAAGTGACAGATCATAGCCAAATAAATGAAGTAAAGAATATAAAAGCATTGAGCCGTGACCAGCTGACAGTACAAATCTATCTCTTCCAATCCAACTCGGGTCCTTTGGGTTAAATCTTAAAAATTCAGACCATAAAACTGCAGAGTAATCAGCAGCGCCAAGCGGCATTCCTGGGTGTCCGCTATTAGCTTTCTCTACAGCTTCAGCTGATATTACTCTTATACAATTAGCAAGTTGTTTTAATTTTTCATTACTCATATTTACACTCTCCATTTAATAGAACATCCTAAAGGATTAACAAAAGCAGGATTAGGGGTATCTCCATTTAAAACTGATTCAATAGCAGTTTTGATATAATTCTTAGAAGCTTTTTCTGGCTCCCTTGGGTTATCATTAATCGTTCCGTGAAAAACCAATTCTTGATTTTCGTTAAATAAATAACATTCAGGAGTACAAGCTGCATCAAAACTTTTAGCTATCTCTTGAGTCTGATCATATAAATATGGAAATTGAAAATTATATTGATTAGATTTTTCAATCATTTTCTCATAAGAATCTTCAGGATACTGTGCTGCATCATTTGAGCTAATAAAAACTGCTTTTAATCCTTTATCTAAAAAACTATGAACCGTATCAATTAACATTTTGTCACTACCTTTAACATAAGGACAATGATTGCAAGTAAAAACTACTAAAGATGCTTTTGTATTAAAAAAATCATTAGTTAGCATATTACCAGCTGTGTCTTTTAAATTAAACTCTGGCAATTTTGAACCCTTAGGAAAGGCTTGACTAAAAGCTTCTTTTACTTCCATTTTTAACTCCTTGTTTATTTAAGATTGTTTTTTAATAAAAACTTTTCTACTTCACTTGAAAACAATTCAGGATATTCAATCATTGGAGCGTGACCGCAGTTTTTAACAGTTACTAACTCGCTATTAGGTAAATGTTTATTGAATATTTCAGCAACTTCCATACTTGTAACAGTATCATCCTCTCCCCAGATCAATAGAGTTGGAATATTTATTTCTGAAAGCCTATCTAATAAATTATCTTTTTTAGCACTTTTAGCAGCGTGAATAATATTTAATAAATATGACTTATCACAGATTAATTTATAGATATCCTCAACAGCTTCATCTGTTACAAATTCTTGTTTATAAAAAACATCAGCCATTAATTTTTTAATATATGTTCTGCTTGGGCGAAGTGGGAGTTTATCAGCAGATCTTTCATAGAGCCCTGAAGAGCCAGAAAGAATTAAACCACCAACTAATTCAGGAGCAGATAATGCTATTCTTAATGCAACGTGCCCTCCTAAAGAATTACCACAAAGAACTAATGGTTTTAAATTGTTTTTTCTGATGTATAGCTCAGTATAAGCAGTTAAAGATTTAACATTTACTTCAGATCTGTGTCCATTAATTATAGGAAATTCAAAGCCGTGAACTTTTGAGTATTTAGAAAATAAAGGAATTGTATCATTCCAATTAGAAACAGCACCAAGTAAACCGTGAAGAAGCAATAAATTAGTCCCCTCTTCTCCGTAAATTGTTGAATTAAATGTTGGTATTTGGTTCTTTTTTAACCATTTAATATCAGCAGCATCCATTGATAAAGCTGATTTTTTAATTATTTCTAATAATTCTGTTTCCATTTCAAGTAGTTATATAATTTATAAATACTAAATTCAAGTATTTAGGCTCATTTAGGTTTTTATGAAATGATTATTAATATCAGCTAATTATATTCAATAATATTTATATTTATTATTAAAATAAACATATCAAGGACTTTAGTTATTTTAAAGAATCTTCCTGCTTTAGAAAAACACAAAGCTACCCTAAGCTATTTATAATTTTTAAATCTAAACCATATAAATCTTTTTCTGAAAAATAATCTCTTAATTCATTTCTTAATAAATCTTGATTAATACCTGTCATTGCTTTTTCTAAAAAATCAACAAACTCCTTAATAGTCAGCTTAGAAGAACTATTTTCTATATTTTTTGAGTACTCAATTTTTTGTAGACGTTTTCTTAGTGTTAGAAAATCAGGATTAATCCCTAAAATTGAATTAATAAAATATATATCATAAAGATCTCTTGCTAGGCGCCTTTCAACCCAAGCAGCTATTTTATTAGAAAGTGCCCATTCAAGATTAGCAATCCTAACAACAAAATCAGGTATGGTTTTGTTTATATACGAATCTACAACTATTGGAATTGATTCCAATTCCTTAAAAACTTTCACTTCTAATTGGCATTTAAAATTTTCGTATTCAACAATTATCCTCAAACACTTTGAGTTTAAGCTATAAGTATATTTTAAATTTTCAACCTCATCTAAACAACTTAAAAGAGGTTTTAGAATATCATTTTTTGATTTATATGGAACAAAAGCATAATCAAGATCATTTGTGTATCTCTTTGAGTTAAGTAAGTATAATGCCATTCCTCCGCGTAAGATAGCTTGAGACTTAAATTTAGAACTAACTAAATTCATTAAAAAATCATCAATTCACTATTAGATTTTATTCCTATACTCACCTACTACTCCTAATACAAAAGTTTTAAACTTCTTATTTTTATAACTCTCTAAAAGAACTTCTATTTTAGAAATATTTAATAAAGATATATTTATATCGCTAAAAATATTAAATGATGCTTTAAATCCTTTTTGATAATAATAAAATAAATCTATAAATGCCTTTTCTGGGCTTGCATATTTAATTCCATTTTTAATTTCAAAATCTAAAAAGAAATCTTTGCAAATACTAAAATACTTAATTCTAATCTGATCATTACTAAATTCTTTTGTTCTCCCTAACTTAACAGCGTAAATTGTCTTTTCAGGAATTGAACCAATTACTAAATTTTTAGCTAATATATTCCCTAAAGAGATATAAGAGTTTGGGTAAATTTTCTGAGATAAAACTTCTAAGTTAGGAGAATCATTAATATAAAAACCATTAATAAACCTTTTTATAATTTTATTCTTTATAAATTGATTTAATTTATATTTTACTTTCTGTGAATCGCTTAGACCTACTAAATTAGCAAAATCTGACAAACTAATTACACCTCCAAGTTTTGATATTTGAGTTTGAATACGTAACATCTCATTAAATTTCATAATACTATAAATGTAACACCTTGTTACTATTTTGTCATTATGAATAAAATTAACTTAATTATATTAATAAGATAAAGAATATGAAGCTTTCATACTTGCAGGGGGGGGGGGCATCAAGCCTGAAAAAGGTATATAAGAATGTATTTTAGCTGGATCTTTAGCTTGTTCTTTAGGAACTACTTTTTTAACAACAAAAGAAAGTGGTGCATTTAATATTTGGAAACAATCTATATTATATTCAAAAAAAGTTGATACTACTCTAACTGATGCTTTTTCAGGAAAAGAAACAAGAAGCTTAAAAAATAGTTTTATTAACCAAGAAAAAAATATAAATGCTTAAAAGTTAATGAAAAACTTAAGCTTAGAACTAAACAGATTATAAATCCAAAGCCAATCTATGAGCATTATCTTGAATCAACTGATACCTCCCTGAAGAATCCTTTCCAAGCAACTTAATCAGCATCTCTTCTGCAAGCCTAATATCCTCAACCTTAATCTGCAGTAAAGTTCTAGTTTTAGGATTCATAGTTGTATCCCAAAGAACTTTCGGACTCATTTCACCAAGCCCTTTAAATCTTGTAATCACAACATTTTGAGATTTAATTTTCTTTAACTGCGCATCTTTCTCTTCGTCAGTATAAACCCAATAAATTTTCTGTTTTGGCCCAGTTCCGTGTTTAATTCTATAAAGCGGTGGCATACCTAAGTAAACGTGTCCTTCATCAATTAAAGGCTTCATAAATTTATATAAAAAAGCTAATAAAAGAGCTGAAATATGCATTCCATCTGAATCAGCATCTGTTAAAATAATAATTTTTCCGTATCTTAATTTTTTTAAATTTATACTCTCACCAGACCCACAACCAAAAGCAGAAGTTAAATCATTTAATTCTTTGTTAGCTTTAACTTTAGCCTTTACAGCAGAGATAACATTTATAATCTTCCCTCTTAAAGGCAAAATAGCTTGAACTTTTCTATCTCTTGCCTGTTTTGCAGACCCGCCTGCTGAATCCCCCTCAACGATAAAAAGTTCTGTATTAGCTGGCTTATTAGAAGAACAATCAGATAATTTACCAGGTAAATTCAACCTATGGCTGATTCCTATTTTACGACTAACTGAACTTGCAGCCGATCTTGCTGCAGCCCTAGCTCTAGCTGCTAAACTAATTCTTTCTATTATTTGTCCTGCAAGTTTTGGACTTGAATTTAATTTATTTTCAAACTCTCTTAATAAAGAATCTACATAAGGTGTAATTTCAGGATTGTTTAGTTTTTCTTTTGTCTGCCCTTGAAATTGTATTTGAGTAATACTAGTTGGAACGTTGACAGATAAAACAACCACTGCCCCTTCTCTAAAATCATCTCCAGAAAACTTAATTCCCTTAGGAACTAAATCGTGAACATTCATATAATTTCTTAGCGCCTTAGAAAGTCCTGATTTAAAGCCATCAACGTGCGACCCGCCCTCAACTGTTTCAATTCCATTTACATATGAATAAATAATATCAGAAGTTCCTTCTGTCCAACAAAAAGATAAATCAACTTTTATTCCGTCATCTTTATAAAAATCAAATTTTTGTTCTCCAACTATATTTAGTTTTTTTGATTTTATTATTTTATCAACAAAAGAAGAGATTCCATCTTTAAAACAATACTCTTTTTTCTTATTATTAACTTCATCAGTAAAAAGTAATTTTAAACCCTTATTTAAAAAAGCTTTTTGTTCAATAATTGATTCAATTAATGAAATAGAAAATTCTGTTTTTTTAAAAATTTCAGAATCAGGTTGAAAATATATAGAAGTTCCTGTCTCTTTTGTTTTTTTGCCTTTTTTTAACTTAGACAAAGTCTTTCCTCTTGAGAACTCTTGAGTCCAAGTAAAACCATCTCTTTTAATTTCTACAGAAAACTTCTCAGCTAAAGCATTAACAACTGAAGCACCAACGCCATGTAATCCCCCTGAGGAAACATAATTATCTTCAGAAAATTTACCCCCCGCGTGAAGTGTAGTAAGAATCACCTCTACAGCCGGCACTTTTAATTTTGGATGTTTATCTACAGGAATACCACGGCCATTATCTGAAATTGTAATACTTTTCTGATTTTTATGAAGAATAATCTCAATCAAATTAGCATGACCATTCATAGCCTCATCAACTGAGTTATCAAGAATCTCTTTAATTAAATGATGAAGCCCTCCTTCGCCTTCAGTTCCACCAATATACATTCCTGGCCTACGCCTAACAGGCTCAAGCCCTTCAAGAACTTCAATATCCTTTGCTCGGTAATCATTTTTTTTAGCTTTTACCACTATCCTTTTCCTTTAACATCTATAATTTTATTTTTAGGAATTACTTTAGTTCCCTTTAAAGTTCTTTTTCCAAGAGTTATTGTATTTAAATCAATATCTTTTGATTTACCATTATCCATTGAAATTGTTATCTTATGACTTCTATCCCAAGAATAAGCAGCAACCACGGCATCATCTTTTTTTAATCCAATTAACTTAACACCAGCAGCAGGAACGTTTCTATCTAAAATTTCAGACTGTTTTAAAGTTAAGCCCTGACCATTTAAGGTAAAAAAGGAAACTTTTTTATTAATCTGAACAATATCAACTAATGAATCAGTTTTTTTAACTTTAATAATAATCTTTCCACTTTTTTTAGTTGGAACTAAAAAATTTGCATTAGCGCTATAACCTAAGCCATTTTTAGTTATGAAAACTACATCCTTTTTCTCATTAAAATTAAACTGCCCTTCAGATACTTCTTTTGTAAACCCAACTGAACTTTTAATAATCCTTTCATTATCTTTAAACTTTAATAACTTCTGAATTGGAGTCCCATAGCCGCTGCTTGATGGAAAATCTGTTACATTTAGAGAATAATAAAGCCCTTTAGAAGTAAAAATATAAATCGTATCTTTAGTACTTACTGCGTGAGAGCTTAAAATAGAATCTCCCTCTCTAAGTCTTGTAGTATTTAAATCATTAGTTTGTCTAATTCTCTTTACCCAACCATCTTTAGTAATAATAGCAAAGACATCTTCGTGAACAATATAATCTTTTTCATCAATTTCATATGTTACAGCAGATTTAACAATTTTTGATCTTCGTCTATCTTTATGAGCAGCTAAAACTTCTTCTAAGTCTTGTTTAATTAAATTTAAAATTGATTTTCTTGATTTTAATATTTTAATTATTTGATTTACTCTTTTTAACTTTAATTTATATTCTTTTTCAATATCATCAATTGAAGTTTGAGATAATTGATAAATCTTTAAATCAACAATAGCAAAAGATTGAATTTCAGTTAATTTAAAAGCTTTTCTTAACTTAGAAGCAGCATCAGATCTTCCAGTACTTTTTCTAACTATCTTAATCGCTTTATCAATATTATCAAAAATTATTACAAAACCTTCTAAAATATGAAGCCTTTCCTCTAATTTTCTTTTTTCAAAAATCAATCTTCTCTCAACAACCTCTTCTCTAAATTCCAAGTAATGCGCTAAAATTTCCTTTAAAGAAAGAAGCTCAGGCTTACAAGTAACTGTTTTTTTATTTGGAACTAGCGCTGTTAAATTACAATTAAAATTATGCTCTAAAGTAGTATTCTTATATAAATAAGCTAATGCCTTATCCACATTTGCATCCGAGGCTAACTCAATTACAACTCTAATAACTTCAGTTGACTCATCTCTTACATCTATAACTTGAGGAAGCTTTTTAGAAATTACAGCATCTGCAATCTTTTCAATCATTGTCGCTTTATTAACTCCAAAAGGAATTGAATCAACAACAATAAACCTTTTACCTCTTTTACCCTCTTCTAACTTCCAAGTTGAACGCATTTTAATTGATCCGCGCCCAGTTTTATAAATCTCTGTTAATTCCTGCGATGTAGAAACTATGTCACAGCCTGTTGGAAAATCAGGACCTTTAATTTTAGCAGCTAATTTAGAATTTGTTGTATCAGGATTATCAATTAAAAACAGTAATGTATTTATAGTATCAGCAATATTATGAGGCGGGATATTTGTAGCCATTCCAACAGCAATACCTGTAACTCCATTTAATAATAAATGCGGCAACTTACTTGGAAGAACTACAGGTTCTTTGACTGAACCATCAAAGTTATCAATAAAACGTACTGTATCTTCGTTAATTTCCCCTATTACATCAATTGCAATCTGTCTTAATTTAGCTTCTGTGTATCTGTAGGCAGCAGCGCTATCACCATCAAGGGATCCAAAATTTCCTTGTCCATCAACAAGCATATAACGCATAGAAAAGTCTTGCGCCATTCTAACCATAGCCTCATAGCAAGCTAAATCTCCGTGTGGGTGATAGCTACCTAAAACTTCCCCTACAACTGTTGCCGATTTCTTATGACTACCTTCTGGTTTTAAATTTAAGTTTTTAAGCATCGCGTAAAGAATTCTTCTCTGAACTGGTTTTAAACCGTCTCTAACGTCTGGAAGAGCTCTATCTGAGACTACAGATAAGGCATATGTTAGGTATCTATCTCTACTTTCTTCTCTAAATGAGGTTGGTATTACTTTCATTGGCTTAAAATATCAATAAAATTAAATAATGCAAATAGAATTTAATATAATAAAAAATATAATATGTTAACAAGAAACTAAAGGTAAGTTGCTGTATATATGTAATTTTTGAATCAAAGCTCTTTTTTGTGACTTAAGCTAGAAAAAATTTTAGCCTGCCTTTTAGAAATGAATACCATAGATTCTAAGCTTGTAGATATATTAAAAAAGCTAATTGAAAATGAAAAAATCCTTTAAAATTTATAATGGAAAAATATATTTTAAAAGCTTTAGATTACTGGAACACCAATAAAAACAACAACTAATAAAAATAAGAAAACAATAAAAGCTTCAAAAATCTCTTCTGAATTAAATTTTTTCATAATAAAACCTCTATTTTTGAGATGATTTAAAATCTAAAAAGTTTCTAAAATGGTAATAATTTCTTCAAGATATCAATCCCTACCTTATGCCTATCTTTAAATTCGTCTGAAGTGTAAATTTTAACAACTTGTTGAGTGCTAACTGAATTTAAATCAATAATTAAGTGATACAAGTTCTGATATCTATCTTCCTCTCTAACAGATAACATTTTAGAAAATATCTTTTTTTGCCCTCTAGTTAGGTATGCATCTAAAAGAGAAATATCTAAAGCTTGATTCTTTAAATAATTAACAGTTAATACTCCTAAATTTTCTTCGCTAACTAAAGCTTTGCCAGTTATCAGCTCAAAAGCAATTAAGCCTAATACAAATTGATCTGAAAATTTAGTTATCTTATTATTAAGTAAAGTCTCAGGAGAGAGATAAGTTGGTGTTGCAAAAAGCTTAACATTACTGTTTATAGAAAAATCAATAATCTTTACGTCAGCTTCGTGATTTATCATTATATTTTCAGGCTTTAAATCAGTATGAATAATATCTTGCTTATGAAGAGCTAGAACTCCTTGAGTAATCTGGATTAGAATTTCAAATTTATTTTTTAAATTTAAAGATTTTATTAACAATAAGTCTCTTAAAGTTTTTGCAAAAATATATTCCATTAAATGAACTTGAGACTTTTCATCTTCAAAATAAGAATAAGATTTCAATAAATTTGGATGATTAACTTTATAAGATGCTATTAGCTCATTTTTAAATTGTCTTCTAACGCTTAAACAATCAATTAAACTTTTATTTAAAACTTTTAAGGCAAAAAATTTACTAGATTCAAGATCTGTTACTTTAAAGACCTTAGAGGTTGCACCTGAACCTAAAAGTTCTAGTATTTGATATCTATCTTTAAATATATCTCCTACTTTAAACATACTTTAAAACCTTTATAACCTATTAAATTATTTAACTTTTTTTAAAGAATAAAAAATGCTAACATATACATAATCGGCCTATATTAAATTTACTTAACGATCTATGAACAAAAACTTTAGCGATTTAAAAATAGAAAAAAAATTAAATGAATTTCTTCAAAATAACAAAGAAATATTTATAAATATCAATACCTTAACAAAAGGACTCTCAATACCTAAAAACTTGCTTCAAGACCCGAATACGACACTAAAGATTAGTTATTTTTATAATGGAGAGTTAAAAATTACTTCTAAAAAAATTACTACTCTTTTAAATTTTAATGGTTTAGATTTTCACTGCAGCATTCCTTTAAGTGCTATTTGGGGAATTTACACAACTAAAGAAGATATGTTTTTAATAAAAGAAAATATTCCTGATACAATTAAAGAACAAATAACACTAACAAAAGTGAAGATAAAAGAAGAAGAGGAAGAAGATAAAATTTCTTTAAAAAGCTCAAAAGAAAATATTAAGAAAACTAAAGTAACTAAGATTAATCATCTTAAATTAATAAAATAAATTTTAAGATTCTAATTTTCTAATTTTAACTAAATGATTTTCAAAAATATCATCTTTAGATTTATTTTTCATTTCTAAAGACCTATTCATTAAAGTTTCCTTATCTTCAATATACTTTCTTGGATCAGTATCATGAACTTCAGGATGAATCCCAGTATCCATTCTAATTGCATCAACTGGGCAAGCTTCTACGCAATAACCACAGTAGATACATAAAAGGGTGTCGATTTCATAACGATTAGGAAATTTTTCTACTTTTGGATCAGGATGCTCGGCAGGTTCAATATAAATACATTTGGCAGGACAAGCTGTTGCGCATAAAAAACAGGAAGTACACTTAACATCTCCGTTATCTTTTAAGGTTAATCTATGTCGTCCTCTGTATCTATCTGGGTATTCTCTTTTTTCATCTGGATATGAAATTACAACATCTGGGTTAACTTTAGTTTTAATTCCTATTGAATTTAAGATATGAAGAGATAAGTTTTTAATTAGCTTACCAAAGGTGAATAAAACCCCTTTAAAAATTTCAACAATATAGAGTTTTTCTAAAAAACTCATTTCTTCTTTTCTTTTCATAATTTAATAAAAGTTTAACATATTAATAATATTTTTTTAAATAAATTAATAGCTTATAATTATTATTTTTAAACTTAATTAAAATTTTACTTAAAACACTTGTAATTGAACCTAAATACAAGTTAAAACTATATAAATTGTAGTTAAAGGATTAAACATGACAAAAACAATTGAGTTTTTCTATTCGTATATGAGCCCATTATCGTATTTAGCAGTTGAAAATATTTATAATATGGAAAATAAATATGATATCGAGGTTTTATGGCAACCTTTTTCTGCAAAAGCTTGTGGTAGACAAGTTGAAGGCGCTTCAGTGAATCCTGATAAGCTTTCTTACATAATTGAAGAAGTAGAAAGGTTTACAACTGAAAACAATCTTCCATTAAACTTTCCTGCTAATTGGCCTGCAAATGATTACGACCCAACTAGAATTACTAGAGGTGCATTAATTGCAAACGATATGAATATCTTAATGGAATATAATTATAAAGTTTTTCATAAATGCTGGGGACTTGGCGAAGATCCTAATACTGAGCATTTCTTATCTGAGCTAACTGAAGAATTAGATATTGATACTAATGAATTTATTACAAAGATCTCAAGCTCTGATACTAGAAATAGAGTAAAAGGAATTTATGAAAGAGGTCAAAAATTTGGTGTTTTTGATACTCCTACATTTATTGTTGATGGAAAAAGGCTTTATGGAGTTGATAAGATTTATTATTTAAATGAGCTTTTTGAAAAAGAAGGGCTTCGAAAAAAGAAATAAGTGTCTCATCCAAAAAGATTCTTTGTTAACCTTAGTATAGAAATAGATAAAAACTATAAATTTAACAAAGAAAATCTTGATCATCTTAAAAAAGTTTTAAGATTAAAAACGGATCAAGAACTAACAGTTGTTTCAAAGATTAATTCCAAAGCTTATTTGGTTAAATTAACTTCTGATAATGGAGATTTTCTAGTTATTTCAAAGATAGAAAACGAAATTAAACTTTCAAAACTTACAACAATCATACAGCCGCTTTTAAATAAAGCTTCAAAAAATGAATTAATAATTGAGAAATTAACTGAACTTGGTATTTCTAATATCTTATTTTTCAAATCAGATAGAAATCAAATTAAAATTAACTTTGATGTTAATAAAAGGATTGTAAGATTTAATAAAATTGCAGAAAACGCTTCAAAGCAATGTAAAAGAAATACTATTCCTCAAATTAAGATTTTTGACAGTTTAAAATCCTTATTTGAAGAACAGATAGAGAATTTTACTAATCTGCAAAAAATACAGGCTAAAATTAACCAAGATCTGCCTAAACTATCTTCAATTATTAGAGAGAAGGAGAGCTATCTTTTACTCTGCGGATCTGAGGGTGGAGTAAGTGAAACTGAACAAAATATAATTAATAAACATTCGTTTACTCAATTTAAACTTGGAGATCTGATATTAAGAGCAGAAACTGCAAGTATTTCAGCGGCTTCAGTAATTACTTTTATATAATAGCTTGTATTAGATATATATTTTTGATAAAACTTAGTTTCCTAAGCCCAGGTAGCTCAGTCGGTAGAGCAGAGGACTGAAAATCCTCGTGTCGGCGGTTCGATTCCGTCCCTGGGCACATTTACAAAATTATGAAAACTCAATTAGATTATTACAATGATCATATTTATTTAAAAGCAATGCCAAAATTATTAAATCTGGTAAATCAGAATTAGGTTCATTTTTAGTATTTGACAAAACTATTATGTACCCACAAGGAGGAGGACAAGCTTCTGATCAAGGTACTATCTACTTTGACAATCAAGAATTGAATGTAACTTTTGTTTCATTTCTAGATGGAGAAGTTTTACATTTTTGTGATTACTCAGAAATTAAAACTGATTTAATAAATAAAGAAGTAACTCTTACTATCTCTGACTCTAGAAGAATTTTAAATTCAAAGCTTCATTCAGCTGGCCATCTAATATCAGGTATTATAGAAAAGATTCACTCGAATCTAAAAGCTGTAAAAGGTTTTCATTTCCCTGATGGGCCATATGTAGAATTTAAAGGAGAAAAGTTTGAAGATAATGAAAAAACTATTCAAGAAGCAAACAATATGATCTACAATCACATAGAAAAAGAGACTCCAATAACAACTGAGTTTATTAACTATGATGACCTAAAAAAGAGATGTTCAAACATCCCTACTTATATACCTAAAGATAAACCATTAAGAATTGCTACGATTTTAGGGTTTGAACCACTTCCCTGCGGAGGAACGCATATAAAATCCTGCAAAGAGCTTTTAGGCTTAAAGATTTCTAAAATTAAAAACAAAAAAGGAAATATTAAAATTAGCTATAATCTTTTCAATTAACAACAAATTATTTGAGTTAATTAAAGTTTTTTAAAAAAAACTGAAGCAAAATAATTTTGATGATGATAGTAATACTACAAACTATAGGAAAAGCTATGTGTACACCTGAGCAAGAAATTACGTCAACCGAAAAAAACATAATAAAAGTTGAAAAAGCGTTAAAAGAATTACTAAGATCTGACTCTGATTTAAATGTGGATGATCTCAAAGCAGCAATAAAAAAAATTGAGAAAGACATCTCTATAGATGAAGCATTAGATAAAATTGGAGGAGGGGCTGTAAGTTGTAACCTTAGTATAGATAATTTTGATGGGGTTACCTTCAATAAAGGAGATAGATAGTAATTATCACTATTTTAAAACACACTAGAAGGATAATTACCCCTTCTCAAGTCTTAGGTAACTTAATTTTATCTTTTAAAACCTCTTTTTTAATTAAGTAATTGATAGCTTACTATTTAGATAATAGTATTTAAATAAAATTTAAAGGTCAAACTATGATAAAAAAAATATTATTTCTTACTCTAATTTCAACTAGTCTTTTTGCTATGAACCCAAGTTGTTTTGGAAAAGGATATAATGGAACTATTGAAGCTGTTGATGTAAACAATATTGACATCCCTTTTATAGCCCAGCTGAAATTAAAAATTAACAGAAATGCTAATAGAAATAGAAAAGTAAAACTAGTTGGAACTATCACTAACCCAAATACCTGGGAAACTAAAAGAGTTAGATACTTTTTAAAAAGAGCAGGAACAAATACTTTTAGACTGTTCTCATTTAAAGGATCAAACTTAAAACCATTAAGATTTGAATCATATATATTTAATGATATTAACATTAATGGAACTTGTAATTTTACTGGAGTTGCTTGGACTAACGCTGGATTTATTAACAGCGCACAAACAATATTTCAGGTTACAAAAACTCCATAATCTGAATCTTAAGTTATCTTACCTAATTACCTAAGTTTTTTATTATATATAAATAATTTAGGTAATTATATTTATATATATTCTAATTCCTGCTATCATTTTACCAATGCAGGCTCTTAAAAATACTATTAATAAAATAAAAACCAATAAAAGCTTTCCAGACCATTTGCTAATCTATTCACAAGATAACATAAGAAAAACTAGAATATTAGATTATTTAATAAAACATTTCCAATTTGAAGCTGTTGAGCAAATGAATGTATACCCTCAGGACTTAAAAAGCCATTCAGATTTTTTAAAACTAAAAAGCTCTTTTGTAGGACAAAGCTTATTTTCTAAGGATCGATTAATTATTTTCAAAAACTTTACTTCAATAAATGACAAAATCTTAAAATCTTTTCAAGAAATATTTAAAAAGAAACATCAAGGAGTTTATTTTATATTTTTAGTTGATGATGAAGATCCAAAAAAGATTAAAAAATACTTCAAAAAAGAGTTTATTGTCCCTATCCCTACCTTTAATGAATCTCAAACCATCTCCTGGGCGCAAAAAGAATTAAAAAAATTAAACCTTGAAGTAGAAGAGAACTCTATAATAAATGGTTTGTTAAAAATATCAGAACTAAACCTTGATGATATCTATCAATATATAAAAAACTTAGCTCTTTTTACAGACAATAATAAAATATCAATTTCTGATTTTAAATTATTCAAAAAAACAATTCATAAAAATATGGAATTAAAATTTATTGATCAGCTCCTAGCTCCTTATAGTTTAAAAACTGAGTATGCAATTGATAATTTTAGCTACTCTTCTGGTAGTCTTTTAGGGCTACTGACAATTCTTAGAAGAAACTTTAAAGCAATTTTTCAAATAAAGGTAAATAAAACTAAGCTCCAAGATATGGAGCTTTCTAAAGAGCTAAGCCTTCCATTTTGGCTTTATAAAAAACATAAAACTACAGCAAACAGGCTAAGCATTGAACAAATAAATAAAATCATATCTGAGCTTGTTGATATTGAAAAAAAGTTTAAAAATAAGAACACAGGAATAAAAAACTTATTCTCAATGTTTTATAGGAAAATCCATAATGTATAAACTAATTATCATCCTTTCTTTAATAGCTTTTAATTTTACTTATTCTCAAAATTTAAAAGGCTGGGACTATCTTGTAAATAAGCTTAGCTCTATGGGAATTGATAAAGATTTATTAATAGATACCTACTCTGATCCAAGAATGCCTGAATTTTCTACTGTTCATTTTAGAGTAAGACCAAAAGAGAGCAAAAATATCTATAAAGGCTTCTATTCAGATCAAATAATTACTAAAGCTGTAAACTATATTATAGAAAATAAGTATTATTTTGATAAGACTGCTAAAGAATTCAACGTTAATCCTTTTATTATTGCCTCAATTTTATCTGTTGAAACAAAACTTGGAACTTATACTGGGAATTTTCAAATCTTTAATAGACTTTCAAGAGTTTGTTCAGTAAGAAAACCTGGAAACTTAGAAAAAAGTGTTTCTTATAATAAAAAATTAAATATTACTGCTTCAATAAATGAGCTAAATGAAAGAGCTAAATACCTTGAGAATATGTTCTGCCCTGAGCTTTTAGCTCTATTTGAAATGAAGCAAAGTAATAATACCGAGATACTAAATATTAAAGGCTCAAAGGCGGGAGCTTTTGGTTATGCTCAATTTATCCCTACTAGTTATTTAAAATTTGGAATTGATTTAAATAACGATAAGCAAACGTCTTTATTTAGTACTGCTGATAGCATTGGGTCAATTGCAAATTTTATTAAATATTATGGCTGGGATGACAACTTAACTCAAGAATCAAAAGAAAAAGTAATTTGGAACTATAACCGATCTGATGCATATACAAATACAGTTGTTAATTTAGAAAAACTAATAAAAAAATCATATGATAATAGAAACTAAAGAAATAAAACAGATAACAAAAACACCATTTATTGTTATAGACGGAGTTAATGGAGCAGGAAAAAGCAGTATAATAAAAGACTTATCTAAAAAGCTAGACTCATTAAAAATAAAGAACTTCACAACCAGAGAACCAGGAGGAGGCGCTCCTATTGGAATGCCAATTAGAGAGTTAATATTTAAAAATACTGGCAAAGAACTTTCATCAACTGCTGAAGTATTTCTTTTTTGTGCTGACAGAGCGCAGCATATTGAAAAAGTGATTACACCTAAATTAAAAAATAATGAATTAGTAATTTGTGATAGATTCTATTATTCAACTTTAGCTTTTCAAGGATTTGGAAGAGGCATTGATCTTGATCTTATTTATAATTTAACAAAAGTTGCTGTTAAAGATACTTACCCAGATATAGTAATTCTTTTAGATTTAGATGCAGAAACAGGTTTATTAAGAAATAAAAAAGATACAAATGAAACAGAAGTTGATGGATTTGAGCTTGAAAAAAAAGACTTTCATAACAAACTTAGAACAGGATTCTTAGAAATAGCAAATAAAGTCAAAGAAAAAGTAGTTAAAATTGATGCTTCAAGAGAATATGACAAAGTTTACGATGACTGCGAAAAAGCTGTTTTAAAACTTTTAGGACTTTAATGGAAATTTTAGGAAATAAGTTAACACAAAATAAAATTATTGATTTATTAGAGAAAAAAATACTTCCTCAAACTATAATTTTTGATGGAATTTCTGGGATTGGAAAAAAACAATTTGCTTTTAAACTATTTGCAAAACTACTTCAAACAAAATCTTATCAAATTACTTTAGGTAATATCCTAAATGACAATGAACCAGACTTTATATTTATCGACCTAGCTGAAAAAGAAAATAATAAATTAGCTAATTTTAAAGATAAATTTAAACCTTTTAACTTAACATCTTACTCAAACAATGGAAAAGTACTCTTAATTGACAATGCTGAATTAATGAGTAAAGAAATTGCAAACTTTCTATTAAAACCTCTTGAGGAACCTACCCCAAATTCTTACTACTGTTTAATAACCTCAAACTCTCTTCAAATGATTAAAACCATCCTTTCAAGATCAACAGTGTTTTCATTTAACCCTTTAACTGAAGCTGAGCTTTTAAGGATTCTTAAAAACATTGATGAAGAATTAGCAGATAAGTTCTTACTTAGTGACTATAAAGATCTTGGGTCAATTGGAAAAGTTTTAAACCATATTCAAAACGAAGAATTTACTAAAAAGATCTTAACAAACACAACGGATTTAATTAACCTAAATCCACTTGCAATAGAGAAGTTAATTACTAGTTTTGAAAAAAATAAAGATGAAAGCATTGATTTTATTAATATATTTTCAGATTTTCTATATATTAATTTATTAAAGAATAATAAAAATAAGAACTTAGCAAGTCTTTTAGAAAATGTTTTAGAAATAAATGAAATGCACCACAGAAATAATCTTAACCCATCATTATTATTATTTGATAATTTAACAAAATTTTACCAAAAAGAAACTAATAAATGAAATTTATAGAAACTCACTGCCACTTAGATTTAAAAGAATTTAATGATGACAGAAAGGAAATTATTACTCAATCTTTAGATAAGCTTTTATATTTAATTAATATCGGGGCAACTAATGGTTTGAATGGCTTAAAAAATTCTATCGAGCTTGCTAAAAAATATGAACAAATTTTCTTTTCCGCAGGCATTCATCCAAATAATGCAGACTTAGAAATTGATTGGGATTTTTTTGAAACTAGTTTTACAGATAAAAAGCTTAAAGCTATTGGAGAAACTGGTTTAGATTTCTTTAGAGACAACGCTAGCAAAGACAATCAATATGATTTTTTTATTAAACAAATTAACTATGCCAACCAGCTAAACTTACCAATAATTATCCACTGTAGAGATGCAGCAACAGAAGTTTTAGAAGTACTACAAAATAACCCTGTTAATAAAGGTGGGGTTTTTCATTGTTTTTACCAAAGCTATGATTATTATAAAAAATTAAAAGATATTGGATTTATAGTCTCAATTCCTGGCATTGTTACTTTTAAAAACGCTAAAGAACTTCAAGAAACTGTTAAAAAAATTGATATTAATGACATTATGCTAGAAACTGATGCACCCTACTTAGCACCAACCCCTTATAGAGGAAAAAGGAATCAGCCAGTATATTTAATTGAAACAGCTAAAAAAATTGCAGATCTTCAGGATATAAGCTTAGAAGAAGTTGCTGATATTACAACCCAAACAGCTTTAAAGTTTTTTAATTTACCCAATTGATTATAAATTATTGTAATTTATAATAATTTTGAATATATTATAAGTATGGATATTTCAAATAATGAGTCTGGCTTTTTTCATACTAAAATTGATTCTGCTATTGGCTGGATTAGAAAATATTCTCTATTTCCTTACCCTTTTGTAACAGCCTGCTGCGGAATGGAATATATGTCTGTAAGTTGTTCTCATTATGATACAGATAGGTTTGGTGCAGCGCTTCCAAGATTTACACCTAGGCAATCAGATTTACTTATGGTTGTTGGAACTGTTAATCATAAATTAGCACCTGTTCTTTTAAGAATCTATGAACAAATGACTGAGCCTAAATATGTAGTTGCTTTTGGAGCTTGTGCTTCATCAGGTGGATTTTATGACAACTACGCAACAGTTGCTGGAATTGATAAAATTATTCCTGTTGATATGTATATTCCAGGATGTCCCCCTAGACCTGAAACGGTTCTTGATGCTTTAATTAACCTTCAAAACAATATTAATAATTCTAAACAAGCTATTATTCACGAGCACGGCGGAAAAAGAGAGAAACAAAAACTTCCTAAGTTTCTTGGCGATACAATAGATACTGGGCTAAATGATTAAATACAAAGTTAGTTCAACTTTTGGTTTTTTAAAGCTTCATAAAGAGTATATTGCAGAATTTAAAGATGTAGACCCAATAAGAATAGTTCAAGAATATTTAAATTTAATTGATACTCATAACTTAAATAGACTAAATATACTAACCAATACTAAAGCAAAGAGCTTAAATAAAAGTATCAGCTCAGGGGAAGATCTGATTAATGATGAATTTTTATATATTGAGGGTGAATATTTAGATTCAGATGGAGAGTTTAGAGAATTTAAAATTTGTTATCAGCTAATTTATATTGATTCAGAAAGTAATGATTTTAAGTACCAAATTAAGCTATCTTCAGATTTTGATATTAGTGATTTCCTTGAGTTTAAAGAAGTAAAGATCTCTAAAGCAAGATTAAGTATTGAGTATTTTAATTCTTCAACGTTTAGTTTTATTTTTGGGAACTCAAAAGTAACTAATGAATATGTTTACTTTGATTATAATGATGAAAGATTTTTTGTTAATTTAATTCAAGACAATGCTAAAGACAAAAAGAGTATAGTTTTTAATAATAAAAAAGAATTTTTAAAGATCTTTTTTAATAGAGCATTAAATATAGATTTTGATATCAATCACCTAAATAAACATATAGTAAAATAATAAAAAGAAGAGAGCAGAGAGTTATAAAAACCATGTGCTCAAAAAAAAGAAAAGAGGTCTCCTAGCAAAAGTTATAAATAACTAAATTCTTATCTTATTTAACAGAAAGAACCCTAGGAGGCGTAAGAAGTGTAGGAGGTTTAGGATAGTCAAACTTATCACTTCCATCTGGACGGGGCAAGCTATGAATAGGTGAGTCTTTTATTACAGGTGGTTTTTGATGTTTTAATGGTGGAGGGCCAAAATATGCATCAACATCAACTGGCTTTTGAGAAGCCTCCCCCTTTTTACTATTATCCTGGTTTGTTTCTTTCTGGTTCTTAGCAGGCTCTTCATTTTGAGGTTTAGCTATAACACCAATAACTTCACCACTTGCATCATAAACTGGAACAAATGTAGCTTTACTTAAATCTTTAAATTTTCTTCTTGCAATATCAGCTTCAGCTTCTTTTTCAGCCTGCTTATTCTCCCATCTAATATTAGACCTCTCTCTAACTTCAGACATATCGTTCATAACTTTATTTTGTAAATTTTTTCCACCTTCAATAAAACCTGGCCCTCCAACTACTAAACTCTTTACACCTGAAGTAACACCTCCAAAAGCAAAAGCAATAGCTCCGGATGTTTGCGCTATTGCGTCATGTCCCAAATTTGCTGTTTTACTTCTGTTTGGGTGATGTAAATCAGTTGTAGATTTACAACTTGCAGCAAAAGCGACAAGAGATACTAGAGCTGTAGTCTTAACAGCCAACTTTAAGCTTTGGATAGAGTCTGTAGATTTTAAATTTATCATAGTTATCTTAAGTAATATTTGATAATATTTTATAATAATTATAAACCTTAAGCAAAATTAAAAACTTCTTTAAAAAAACATCTTTTAAATATAAACTTAATTATTATAGCAAGTTAAAAAGCTAAGCATTTTGTATAAATTTAAGTAT
>ENA-ORXR01001404-ORXR01001404.1-marine-metagenome-genome-assembly--contig:-NODE-1404-length-25578-cov-22.354182_pt1 | contig 25578 bp, 32 predicted proteins | sample MGYA00237866_ERZ511479 | MGnify/ENA metagenome assembly ERZ511479 | reverse complement strand
TAGAGGTCCACAGCAATGTCCTGGAAGGGCATGGTGGCGGGGAACAGGGTGAGCGGCGAGCGCCGCGCCAGGGGGCGTACCCGCTGTCGCGCGCAGCTGTCGCACTTCCTATCGCAGGAGACGACGTCCGCCGCCATGCCCACCCAGTAGTATTACCGCCGCATTGCCGCGTACATGCGGGACTCCCCGGGGTGTCCCGCGAGGGTCGCGTCGTGCTCGAGGTGGAGGACCTGCTCCTGCAAGGAGGCCGGGACCACCACCTGGTGAGCGCCGTTGGGGGCCGCGCGGCGGCGGAGGATCCCATAGGGGTCCTCGGAGAACGGGATGTGCCGTCCAGCGCTCAAGGCATTCACCTCCTCCTGGCAGTAGCCGTCCGCGGCCTGGGCGGATAACACCGTGTCCCGGTTGATGCAACGGACCGTGGGACCGCCAACGTACTTGGCGGCGTGGAGCCCTCGGACTGTATTGGCCCGAGTGGAAAACACCGGGACGGCGTCGTCAAACGCTGTCTCGTCACTGGCCCCGGACTCCAAGCAGGAGATGCTGTCCGACAGGTAGTGCGTCATGCCCGGTTTGTAGGCGACGTTGAACTCCAGCTCGCTTTGGCGCTGGCGCCAGCGTGCCAAGCGGGGGCTCCCCGAACCCTCGATGTTGAGGGTTCACCGCAGGCAGTCGTGGGCGGTGCGCACGAGGAAGCGGTCACCCTCGAGGTAGGGGCGGAGTTTGAGCGACGCCCAGACGACCGCAAGGCACTCTTTTTGCGTGAACTTGTAGGGGAACTCGATCTTTGCCAGCCGTCGGCTGATGTACGCGACGGGCTGGAGCTTGCCGTCGTCCTCCTCCTGGAGCAAAGCGGCGCCCACCTGCGTTCCGCACGCGTCCACGTCGAGGACGTACTTGCGCCCGCATCGCGGGAGTGCGAGGACCGCAGGGGTGTTAAGGGCCTCTTTAATCCGGTCAAACGCCTCCTGCTGCAGCGGCGCGGCGGGGGGCACGAGGACAGGGGCCGTGGACCCCATGAGGTCCGTCAATGGTGCCGCCATTCGGGCGAAGCTCGGCACGATCCGGCGGAAGACGTTGCACATCCCCACGAAGCTTCGTACTTGCGTGCGGGTCGTGGGGAAGTGTGCTTCGCGCAGCGCGCGCGTGCGGGCGTCCATCACGCCAAGCCGGCCCGGCTTAATCTCTTGCCCTGGGTACTCCACGGTCGTGCGGAAGAATCGGCACTCTGGTAGGCGGAGTTTCACTCCCGCCTCGCGCAGCAGGCGTAGGACATGGTCGACGTGGCCGATATGCTCTGCCTTCGTCTTGGAGTACACGATGACATCGTCGAGGTAGATGACGCAGCTCAGCCATATGACCCCGGAGAGGATGATGTCCAGTGCCCGTTCAAGCGTCGCGGGGGCGTTGGTCAGCCCGAACGGCATCCGCTTGTACTGGTAGGCGCCCTCGTGACACACGAAGGCCGTCTTTTCCCGGTCCTCCGGTGCGATGGCGACCTGCCAGTAGCCTGCATTGCAATCCAATGTCGATAAGATGGTCGCCTCGCCGAGGCTGTCAATGCACTCGTCCATCAGGGGAAGCGGGTAGGAGTCCTTCTTGGTCACGACGTTCAGCAGTCGATAATCGATGCAGAAGCGGAGGGTGCCGTCCTTCTTGGGGACGAGCATGACCGGGAAGCCCCATTCCGACGATGTCGGTTCGATGACGTCCGCCTCCAACTGCCGCTTGACCTCGGCCGTCTCGGCCTCCCGGGCGGTGTCTCCTGCGCGGCGAGGCGCGAACCGGACGGGCCGGGCTCCGGCGATGAGGTTGAGGCGATGTTGGGTGGCTTTGATGACGCCCAGCGCCTGGCCTGTCCACATCGCTTGGTGCTGGCCCAGCATGTGTCGGATCCGCGTGTGCAGTGCCGGGTCGGCATCCGGAAGGTCCACGTCCTCCACGTGGACCCGGGCCACGGGTGGTGCGCCACCCGGGGAGGGGCCCGCTTCGCCTGGGTCTCGGGGCCGCGCCGAGGTCGAAACCCCTCCCCCTGCGAGTACTGCCGCCCCCGGGTCCCGATTGGGGCTCGGGGGACCCCGCGTGGCGGACACCGCCCCTACCACGCTCTCTGCGGGGGTAGGCGTGGTGAAGGCTGGGACGGCCGACGTCCCGGGGTGCGCCGCGAGGGGCACCTGCACAGCGCCCGTCGTGAGCAGTTCGACATAGCCGACGTTGGCTCGCTGCCGGAGGACGACCTCCCGAGTGCCGAAGTCGGTCACGATGACCGGGAAGGAGAGCCCAAGCACAATGTCGTGGACGCCATTGGCAATGGTTATACCATGCGTCGTGAACAGGCGAGAGGCGCCGAGCACCTGGCCCAGGCCCCCCCACATGGCCCGCACCCAGACGACCGAGGCCGCCGAAGGCAGTAGCCGTGTCTTGCAGGTGGAGCGTAGCACGCATGAGACACCCATCGAGCGGTCGCCGTCGTCCCGCGGCCCCCGCAAGATTGCGGTGACGGAGCCGTCCGTCCAACGGATGGACCGGTCCTGGGGCAATATTGCGTGCGCGTTATCGTCGATGGATGTGCAGCCCAGGATGACCGGCACTGACAGGTCGTCGACAACGAGAAAGGTCAAAGGGACGATCCTTGCCCCCGTTTGAAGCCACAACGTGACGGTCCCGCTGGTACGTAGCCGCGCGTTGTGAGCGTCCCTAAGGCGGACCCGCTCCTCTTCCTTGGAGGTGACGACCTTGCGAAGCCAGTCAGAGGCAAGGGCGCTCCGGCGGACCAGGTTGGGCCCCGCCCCGGTGTCCACGACGACCCCTACTGCGACCAGGGACAGCTTGTACAGGCCCAACGAGGCCACGATGCGGTAGTTGTGCAGGCTGAGCAGCAGCACCCCCCCCTCCCACGTCGGGGCACCCGGCGGACGCGTGGAAGCCGCCACGGCGGCCGCATGGCAGCGGAAGCGGGTACGCTCGCGCCGGGCGCGGCCACCGAGGCGGTGCCGGCGCCCGCCGCCCACGCGCGCCCTGTTGGCGGGGGAATCGGCCGAGAAGCCATCCCCACCGCACCACGGCCGGGGGGCGAAGGGGCCCAGGGCCAGGCCCACGCGGAAACCGGTGGCATCGGGGAGGGGCCCGGACCGTCCGTGGAGAGCGCCCGGACCGGGGCCCAGTCCGGGCCCTGGGACGATGCGCGGGGGCCCCCCTCCGGTCGCGCCAAGACCCGCGCGCAGAAGGCGGGCGCCGGCGGAAAACCTGCTGCGGCCCGCCTCTTGCGGACCTGGCGCAGGCGGCGCGCCGTGATGTAACAGAGTTTGTGTGCCTTGAGGCGGAGAACGTCCGAGGGCAGCCCACATAAGGGGCTGCCCCTTACGCGTTTCCCTGGCCGTGGCCGGGGTGCCCGCCGTCACCGTCCCCGACGGACCACTTCTCGGAGGAGTTCCCGTCGTCGTCGGCTGGGACGTCCGGGTAGGCCCGGTCGTCGGTTTCTACGGCGTGGACGAACGAGGCGGTGCCCGGCGGAGTGCCCCCGGAGGCGGCCGCGCCCGGCGGCGGAGGCACGACCGGCGGACCCGCGCCCAGAGGCAGGAGCGGGGGCGGCGCGGGACCGCGCCCGCTCCGGTGCGCCGCCACGGCTTCGCGCAAAACGCGCCCGTGCGCCCGGACTTCGGGGGACTGGGTGGGGCACTCCCACACCCAGTGCCCTAAGTGGCTTCCAAATGAGCAGGCCCCCCGCCGACGCGGCGCCGGTGTCGATGCGGACGGTCTGGTGCCTCCCCCACCTCGTTGCGTGGGCGCCGCTCCGCGCGGGAGCCGGGGCGGCCGGTCGGAGTGCGGGAACACGGGTCCGGCACGCGGCGAGACCGGGGTACCCGGCGCCAGAGTGTTCCTGCCGCGGCCCACCCCGGTGTGGACGGGGTACATCTCCGGGCGTCCACCCCACGCGGGTTGTTGTTGCCATCCCGACGCGGGCGGCATGCTGTCTACCGGCAATACCGGGGCCTCCCCGACCGGACCGTGCTCGGGGGGCGCCACCGACGCGGCGAAGACGGCGGCCCACTCAGTGCGTTCCGCCTCCCTCCCGTAGTCCGTGATGGCCAGGGCCGCGGCGTCCGAGGCGGCTCCCACCGGGAGGGCCACCGAGGCGGCCGTCCGGGAACGTCGGGGCTCCCGATCTTCGCCCCCGGCGGACCGGAAGTTGCTCCCCTTGGGCTTGGCTTGGAGCTTGACCCCCCGGGCCTCACTAGTGGCGGCGCCCGTCTTGGCAAAGAACTTGCGCAGCTTGGGAAAGGTCCTACCCTGGGTGTTGCAGGTCCGGCCCATCACCCGGACCTCTCGTCCGACGCCCTTGAGTAGGATAATCTTGAGCTCGGCCTCTTGCAGGACCGAGCCCAGGGCACGGTTAGCATCGAGGATGCGGTTCGCAAACTCGTGCTCGTTCTCCCATTTTCCCGAGTCGCTTGCATGAGAGACTGCAGGTGGTCCACCAAATCGTCGCCATCGAGGTACTCGTTGAGTACGGCGCGGCCCGCGCGTTTGTACGTGAGGTGCCGAGTGGCATGGTTGTCCTCAGCGCGCTGGAGCACCCCGAGCACCTCACTCGTGACGAAGTACTGCAGCAGTGTCACTGCCGTCCCCTCGTTCGAGCCGCTGCCGTCGCAAGCCGTCTGGAAGTTCCCGTGGAACGTCACCAACCCCAGCGGGGAGTGGCCCGCGAACTGCCGCGAGGTGTGCATCAAGGCCCTGACGTCTGCGCGGCTGCCGCGGATGGAGCTGCCGAGGGCGAGGAGCAAGCGTCCCCCCGGCAGCGCGAGACGGTACCGTGCCGGTGACAGGAGCCCCTTGAAACGGGAGTCCACCACGGTGTCCTCCCGCTGCTTCCGTCGGAAGGCACGCAGCGCCTCCTGCAACAGGGCCCGCTGCGAGCGCTTCTCGGCCGCGCGAGCCCGTCGTCAACGGCGGGGCGCCCCGTGGTCGCTACCGCTGTCGGCGGTTGAGGTGGAGCTGCTGCTGCTCTTGGTCGAGTCCGTCCCACTGGGGTCGGAAGACGAGCCCGGCGGGCTTTGCTCGCTCTCCGTTTACGGGGAGGGCCCCGATGATGGGGGCGACTCGTCACGTCGCGAGGAGCACCGACGGCGCTGCTCCCGCCGAGCCCCGTCCCTCGGTGTACGTGCCGCGGGCGCCTGCCGCGAGCGCGATCGCGGAGACCACCCGCGACGGGTGGCGGCCACTGCCACGGCTGGCGCCACCCCGGCGCCACCCGCATCCCGGGACGACCTCTCGTGTGTATCCGATCCGGGGCCCAGGGCAGCCGTTTCGCCCGCGCTCGCCGATAGCGACGAAGGCCCCTGGGCCGCCGCGAGCGCCGACGCGACCGCCGCATTGCGCCCCGGTGCCGGGGTTCCATCCGAGGCCGCGGTTGACGCCTCCTCCGCCGCATCTCGGAACACCTGGGCCACTTGGCGTAGGCGTGCGGTGTCGGCCACGGGCCGCGACAGCCCGTGGGTGGCACCGCCACCGACCCCGTGTAGGCTGGGTCCCGACCCGCCCGCTGCCGACGGCGGGTCCAGGGACCAATGGTCCCGGGTGGAACGCTGCCACTGGGCCCAGGCCACCTCCTCCGGGGCAACCCCGAATGCTCTCTGTAAATCCCGGCGCTGTCGCTCCTCCTCCTCTAGCGACAGAGCATCCACTGATCGGCTCGAACCCGGGCAAGTGGGTATCCCACGGGCCGGGGCCCCCGACGAGCTGCCCACTGCGCCCACACGGGGCGGGCCAGAGGGCGGCGCCCCGTCCGGGCGCTGCCCATCCAGGGGCGAGGGGTGGGCCCCTGCGCCCCCACGCTGGGACTTCGCTAGCGTATACGTCCATCCCGCGCCGGGAGGACGACGAGCCCCGGTGGTCGGCGTGCGGCCTGGATGCTCGGGCGGGGAGTTCGACTCACCCGCCACGGTACCGCCGCCGCCAACCGGGACTACCCTTCCACCCCCAACGAGGGCCACGGCGCCCAATGCCCGCAGTGCCCCGAGGTCTCCCGCTAGTGGCGCGTCCGGCACCCGGCTAGTGCCAGGCATCTCGAACGGAGGAGCGCCCCCGTCGAGCGGAGAAGCTGGGGAAGATCCGCGAGTCATGGAAGCGGGGCCCGCGTATCGATCGGTTGTCCTCGGTCACAGCACCGCAATACAACCCACGGGGAGGCCCCGACCTTGATACCGAAAGAAGTGTCGAACCGCAACACGCACCGTGTGCACACAGCGGGTCTCACCCGGAGCGCCAAATGTAGTACCACGATCAGGGGGGTTACCTCAGTAGGAGGGAAGTAACGGCCGTCCAGGCTGCTCGCGCGACACCCGCTATGGGACTCGAGGTCCAGGAAGTCGGGCCGATCGAAACGCCGAGACATGAAGACACGGTTTACTTGCCGGCGACGACGGTGCCTCCCACCGTCGTCGCCCTTCGTCCTAAAAGGGCGGAAACCGTCGCCCGGGCCCAATTTCCCCAAATGGGAATTGACCCGGGCCGTCACCAACCAATGCAGATAATTCCCTCCATGCATGTCAAGTCCCCCGAGGCGATCATTACAGACGAGGGGGAGAAACCGTCCCGCGCGCAACGCGCTGCACCCGCCGCGTGGCGCCCGGTCGGCCGTCGCCTGCCGCGCCCTCTCGGGCGCGCCAGCGCCCGCTCGGGCGCGCCAACCCGGCCTCCCGCGGGGCCCGCGTGCCGGGCGCGGCGGATCGGGTGCGCTCCCTCAAGTGGCCCGAGCCGGGCAGCGGGGCCGCCCCCTCGCCCCGCCATCCCGCGTCGCCAACCCGTCGGCCACCACCGCCGCTGGCGTCGCCCCCACGCGTCGGGGACCGACGTCCCCCGCCGTCGCCGTCGTCCCCGCGGTGGCCCCCTGGCGCCTAGGGGGGCCCCGTAGTACTACAGTAGCGCTACGCTGCACACGGCGATGGGGGTGGAGCTGATCCTCGAAGATGCCCTACACGTGCCTGGCATCTCTGCCAACCTACTGTCGGTGCGGGCCATTACTATGAAGGGGGGGGAAGGTGGCCTTTGAGGGCAACGGCCTCCAAGTATTCAAGGGCCACCGCGTCGTGGCTGCCGGCTCCGCCGACGGCGGCGGCCAGTTCCTGCTGGAGGTCCAGCCGGAGATGCCGGTGTCTGCCTCCATCGCGTACGGTAAAGCCAATGAACCCGGACACCTGTGGCACCGGCGCTTTTCTCACTTGGGCGCCGGCAACCTCGCCAAGCTGCCAAAGCTCGTGACAGGCCTCAACCTGAAGGCGGCCTACGCCAAGCCCGTCGAGGGGGCAGTGTGCGTGCCCGGTGTGGAGTCCCGCCTTACGAGGAGCCCCTTCGACGACCGACAGACCGAAGAGGCGGAGCCCCTCGAGGTGCTCTATGTCGACCTCGCGGGGCCGGTGACGCCAACTAGCAAGGGCGGGGCCAACCACGTGGTAGTCACCAAGGATGGCCACTCTAAGTTGCTCGTGATCAAGCTGCTCAAGGCAAGGGCGGACGCCGGATGGGAGCTGCGGGCGGTCATCAACCGCCTGAAGAAGACGAAGGGCAAGCCGGTCAAGCAGGTGCGCTTCGATGGCGCTGGCGAGCTCGTCAACAGCGCCGAGATGGTGAACTTCTTCTACAAGAGCGAGGGCATCCGGCCCGAGCAAACCCTACCCTACACCCCGGAGGCAAATGAGGTTGCCGAGCGCACGAAGCGGACGCTGTTCAAGAGAACGAGGGCGGTTATGTTGGCGGCCAAGGCAGACAAGAGTCTCTGGGGCGAGGTCATCAACGCGGTCACCCATGCCATCAATCGCTCGCCAGCTAAGGACGGCAATCACACGCCGTACGAGCTGCTCTATGGCAAGAAGCCGGACGTGAGTCACTTGCGGGTGTGGAGCTGCCTGGCGTACGCGCTCAAGCCGCCAGGCCAACACTGCAAGTCGGAAAGCAAGGTGCTCGAGGGCACCCACGTTGGGTACGCGGCGGAAGGGCATGGACTCCGGATCCTGTCGCCAGTTACCGAGCGGATTCTTAAACGCCGTGATGTAGTGGTGGACGAGACGCCGCGGGAGGATCTACTCCGCGGGTCGGGGCTCCCCCAAGTCGACGCACTGCCCGAGGGGTGGTCAACCGACGAACTGGAAGCCGGCGGAGCGGCACCGGGGGATGGCCCCTTCAGGGATGGTCAGGGCGATGACCAGACACCTCAAGCGTCTCAGAGCGCGCCAACGACGGGAATACGGCCAAGACGGGCAATACGGCAAGGTACGCGTCGCGCTCTCGGGACACGGCCAGCGCGGCCAACCCGGCCGCCAGCATGGTCACGGCTGAAGCGCCTGATGGCGCCTTCAAGACCGTCGCCGAGGCGACGGCCAGGGCGGACTGGGACGCCAAGCCACCAGCCACTTATGAGGAGGCCATGCGACGGCCGGACGCCTGGGTATGGAAACAAGCAATGGACGAGGAAATGGCCGCCCATACGGAACGAGGCACCTGGGACCTGAAGGAGGCATCCGCGGGCGCTAATGTGACGGGGAGCACGTGGGCGTATGACTACAAGCATGACTGTGAGGGCAAAGTCAACCGTTATCGCTCTCGCTTCTGACTCCGGGGCTTCACGCAAGTACAGGGAGTCGACTATGGTGAGGTTTACGCCCCGTGCCCCTCCAAGGCGACCGTACAGGCGGTCTTGGCCAACGTGGCGCTACGGGACATGGAGGCCCACACCCTCGTCGTGAAGAACGCTTACCTAAACGCCCGCATGGTTAAGCCCCTGTACACCAAGCAACCCAAGGGCTACGAGGTAGGGGGTGTCAACCTGGTGTGCAAGTGCATCCTAGCGCTGTACGGTGCGCAGCAGACGGGCAAGCCATGGACCTCCGAGGTACACGGTACTTTGACGGCGGCCGGCGCCGTCCGCTCGAACGCCGAACCCAACCTTTACCTGTGAGAGCACCCCCAGCACGGGTTGGTCATCATCCTGATGGACGTCGACGACACCCTCATCGGGGCGGACACACTTGAGGGGGTCGAAGCGGGCAAGGCGATCCTCACACACAAGTACAAGACACGGGACATGGGAGAGCTCCGTGAATACCTTGCTCTCAACATCAAGCGCGACCGGCAGCACAAAACTCTGTTCCTCTCGGCGCCGGGGCTCACCAACACCCTGCTGACCAACCCTGGGCTGGACACTGCCAACCCCACCAAGGTCCCAATGGCCGCCGGGACAATCCTGGGAAGCGACGAGGCGGGCCCAAAGGCGGACAAGACATCCTACGCCGAGTTGGTCGGCACCTTCCTGTACTTGGCCACGACCACCCGCCCGGACCTGTCCTACGCTGTAGGGATGCTCGCACGCTTTATGCAAGCGCCCGAGCTGCGCCACTGGCAGGCGGCCAAGATGATGCTGCGATATCTTGTGGGGACAAAGGAGATGAGAATCATGTACGCCGGGGGAGGGGGGTTGACTGGCACCGTCGACGCCGGCTTTGGCGGCTTCCCGAAAACCAGGCGCTCGACCACTGGATGGGTGTTCAACCTGAAGGTGGCGGCCATCAGTTGGTCAAGAAAGCGGCAGGCGACCGTGTCGGCATATACGGCGGAGGCGGAGTACATCGCCGCCGCCGCGGCCACGAAGGAGGCCCTGTGGCTGACCAAGCTGATGGCCGACCTCCGCCTTCCCCACGGGACGGTAATGATTGCCGAACACAACCGAGCGTGCGCGCCGATCGCCAACAACCCCGAAGGCACGGGGAGGGCGAAGCACATAGACATCGCTCACCATCTGGTGCGAGAGAGAACGGCCACGGGGGAGGTCAAGCTATACCCCATCCCCAGCGCCAACCAGCCCTCAGATGGGTTGACCAAGCCCCTGGGGACCACCGCCTTCCACACGTTCCGCGCGCGGCTGGGGATTGGACACGCGGTCGGCGACGGGACGGTGGGCAACGGGGGTGGCCAACTCGCCACCCACTAAGCCCTGTCATCGAGTGTGCAGCAGGACCGTGCGGCACCGCTACCAACTCGACTGAGGGGCAAGGAGGGTAACGCGGCTGTGGGGGAGTGTCGGCCGCCGGCCGGACAGCCGCGTGTCAGGGGTGGATGTCTAGACAATTTCCGGGGACTGAGATGGGACACGAACATCAAGTCACCAGGAATGGAATGTAGTTATCACCGGGCGAGGGTAACTCCGGTAGGGGGCGACCCGAGATTGAGGGCCGGGAATGATTTAGGGGGCAGGGAGACGCACGGGGGCGTGGGCGCCGCAGGCACCCGCGCCAGAGGGCTATTTTAGTGGGGCGTCAGGGGCTCCCAGAGCCACCAGAAAATCGGCTAACATGCCAAGCCTTGACAAAGAAGACCAAGACGAACAAGGATGCCGCGTCGTCCTGGATGCTCGACTCCGGCGCGACAAATCACATGGCCGCCGAAGACAAGGGCTTCACTGTGTAGACGGCAGGAAGCGGGGCCGAGGTCACTTTGGCCAACGGCGACAAGGTGCCCGTTGAGGGGCACGGCCACGTCCGCATAGAGGTGGGCACGGGCAAGACAAAGACGGGCATGGGCCTTGACCAGGCTCTACTTGTGCCCTTCCTGGCAATCATGCTTCTGTCGGTCCGCGCTGTGGACCGCAAAAACAGCGCGGTTGTCTTCGTTCGCGACGCGTGCTACATCCTGAGCGATGGGAGCTCGGTTTTCAAGAGCGGTGTGCTCGACAAGTCGTCGGTGGTTGGAAATGTCAACGACCAAGAGCAGTACGTGCTCAAGTTTATGAAAGATACGGCATCGGCAAGCGCGGCATCCGCGCGCATTGCCGGGAAGGCGGCTCTGTGGCACCGCCGGTTCAACCACTTGGGGATTGAAAACCTCAAGCGGTTGGTCAAGATTGTCGACGGGATGCCTTCGTCGGTGGCCAATGCGAAGCAGGTGCTCGGCACGGTGTGCGGCTCTTACATCGACGGCAAGATGGCGCAGCCGCCGCACCCTCGTTCTTCCAGTACGACTGCGTTGTGAGAGCTGGTTTGCAAGGATGATTGTTGGCCGCTCCCCAAGTCGCTGAGAGGCTTGTTCTACTTTATCAAGGCGCTGGAGGACAAGGGCGGTCTCATCATGGCGACGCTAATCAAGACAAAGGGCATGGCGCCGGTCGTCCTCAAGGTGCACATCAACCAGTTGGAAGCGCTGACCGGCGCAAAGTTCAAGAGTTTTTGACATGACGGGGCCAAGGAGTACCTGACAAAGGACCTCACGTCCTGGTACGAGGGCAAGGGCATCACGCCGGAGATGACGGCGCCCTATAATTCGCAGCAGAGCGGCACGGCAGAGCGGGTCAACCGCACGCTCATGGAGCGTGTGCGCGCGGCGCTGCTCGAAGCCGGTGCCGAAGAGGAGCTGTGGGCTGAAGCATTGGCGGCGGTTGTCCACGCACTCAACCAGTCCCCAAAAGCGGGGCAAGATGTGCCGCCGCTCGGGGCGATCACCGGTCGTCGCCCCAACGTGGAAGGGTTCCGCGTGTGGGGCAGCCGCGCATGGGCGCTCAAGCCCAAGAAGCAGCAGCGAAAGCTGCAGGCAAGGACTGACGTCGGCCGCCTTGTCGGCTACACTGTGGGCGGCAAAGCCTACCACATCTTGGAGGACGACACCAACCAAGTGATTGAGCGTGGTGACTTCATCAGGAAGTCTGAAGTGGAGAAGGAGTCGTCGCCGGCTGGGCCAAGCGTGCGCCCTGTGCTTGCGACTTCTAACGACGATGAAAATGACTTTGGTCCTCACGGCACCGATACTCCAAAGGAGATCGGCGCGTCAAGCGGTGGCGAGCACCAACTGTTTCACGTGCCTGGCCCTGACGACGATGACGACGCTCCTAGTGTCATTGATGACAGTCACGACGAAGGCGACGCTGGCGAGGCCGCATCGTCTTATGGTGATGAAGCGCCGCCGGGCTCCCCTTTTTGGGGAGACAGGACTGGCCAGGCAGGGCCCCGACGTTCGAAGCGCAAGCCCGCCCCGATGGTGTCGTGGTGGCTGAGCAAGCTCAAGGCGCTACTAGCCTGTCGGGATGCAGTGGCGGTCAAGGATGACGTCGACCTGAGCAAGGCGCCTGCAAACGAGAAGGAGACGCGGGCGCCCCATCACTGGCCCCCATGGAAGAAGGCTATCAAGGAAGAGGTGGCGGCTCACAAGAAGCTGGGCACGTGGTCCAAGATCGATGGCAGCGACAAGAAGCACAAGGCAGTCAAGACTTGCTTTGTATTGACAAGGTGATGGGGCGGGACCTTGATGAGACCTGGGCACCGGTACCGAACGCCGCAACTACCCGTGCACTCTTTGCCATGGCGGCTGCCGACGGCTTGGTGGTGCACCATGTTGACGTCAAGACCGCGTTCCTTAACGCCAAGATAGACAATGAAGTGTATATCAAGCTTCCTGACGGCGTCGAGGCCGGAAACCAGGGGGAGATGTGCCGGCTTAACCAGGCCCTGTACGGAACCAAGCAGGCGGGACGCCGGTGTGTTTTTAAGCTGGACGAGGAGCTTCAAGGCATTGGCGCCTTGCGGAATCTGGTGGACCCCTGTCTCTACGAGTGGGATCATCCCGCCCAAGGACGTGTGGTCATCCTGGTGTACGTCGACGATCTCATCATCGCTGGTGACACCCTCAAGGGAATTCAAGCTGTTAAGGACCAGGTGGCCGCAAAGTTTGAGGTTTGTGACATGGGGGAGGTCGAGGACTTCATTGGCATCAAGGTCATGCGCGACCGCGAGGCCAAGATCATCACGCTCAGCAACCCGGGCCACACGGCGGCGCTGTTCGCGTCATTCGGCATGGCCGCGTCAACGCCCAACAAGACGCCGATGGCGTCAGGTACAAGGCTCACTAAGACGAAGGAGGACCTACTGCTGGAAGGCAACCGCTACGCGGACCTGGGGGGCTCGCTAATGTACCTGTCTACTATGACACGGCCCGACATCATTTTTGCTGTCGGCGTACTCTCACGCTTCATGTCGTGTCCTGAGCAGGGCGACATGCGGGCGGCCAAGGGTGTGTTGCGCTACTCGCACGGCACCGTGCGCTTGGGGGTTGTTTACGGCGCCACCGAGCCTCTGCGGGGATCTGTCGACGCTCACTGGGCGGGTGACGTCGACAGTCGCCGGTCTACGACAGGCCTTGGCTTCATCCTCATCGGTGGTCCCGTTTCCTGAGCGAGCAAGCGCCAGTCTACCGTGGCCACATCCACGGGCGAGGCCGAGTACGTGGCTGCCGCAATGGCGACCAAGGAGGCGTTGTGGCTTCGCAAGCTCCTATCAACGCTTGGGGTCGATGGCGGGGCTGTGCCGATGGGGGAGGACAACCAGTCGTGTCTTGCCCTGGTCAACAACCCGGAGGCGACGCGACGCACCAAGCACGTGGCCGTGGCCTACCACATGGTGCGTGGCTGCCTGGCGCGTGGGGAGGTTGCCCCTTACTTCCTCCTCAGCGCGGAGATGCCCGCCGATGGGCTCACCAAGCCTCTGCCGTCGCCTGCGTTCACGGCATTCCGCGACGCCGTTGGCGTCGGTGCCGACTTTGGATGCGCCGAGGCGACGCAGCCCTAGCATCCCGAGTGAGGCAACCCCTTCTGCACCGGGTGCAGGCGGCAAGACGGGTGGTGGATTTCGGGGAAGGCCGGATTTGGTCAAGTCGGCGGCCCAGGAATACCCTTGGCACGGTACCAGTACCGTGCCAATGGGTCAGGTTGGGTCGGTGTTGCCCCAGTTGGCGAGCCGAGGATACCCATGGCACGGTACCAGTACCGTGCCAGTGGGTCGGGTTGGGTCGGTTTTGCCCAAGTTGGTGAGCCGAGGATAATACCCTTGGCACGGTACCAGTACCGTGCCTTTGGGTCGGATTGGGTCGGTTTTGCCCAAGTTGGCGAGCCGAGGATACCCTTGGCACGGTACCAGTACCGTGCCTGTGGGTCGGGTCGGGTCGGTTTTATCCGAGTTGGCGACCCGAGGATGCACTCGGCACGGTACCCATACCGTGCCATGGGCGCGGTCGGATCGATTTTGCCAAATGGCGGATTATTTTTCTTTTGTGACGGTACCAGCTCCGTGGTAACATCGGCTTTCTCACCGAACTATTGCAGATCCCCGAATTTTGTCCTGGTGGACCGAGACAGAGACTGAGACTGACTGTGTTAGACCAATCATATGGTCCGCTGGGACAGATCGCAGCATGCTGACAGTTCTGACCTGTCCATACGGTCCCCGATCGCATATCAGCATCTCAATTTTTCCGCACTTCTCTCGGACAAAAGTGAGAAATCTCACGATCTCGGCTGGATGCAACTGTCCGACCACAAGAAAACGGATCCGCGACCAAACAACAGTGGTTTCTCACGATTTCACGGCTCTTGCACCAAATCCAGAGCATCTATTGGCTCAAAAGGGAACTTACAACGGATTTTGGCCAATGAGAAGGCCATAATCACACTCAGTCTCTGTCTTCGGCCATGTGGACAGAACTGGGGGATCAGCAATGGTACCGTACGAATCGCATGAGAACCCGACTCAAGGGAAACGGGCTAGTGAATCGAGTTGACATCGGGACCTGAGTCGGATCTGAATTCCGTCCGTCAGATGCGATTTATCGAGTTGGGGGGAGTGTTGAGCATTGCTCAGTAATTCGATGCAATCCATTGCTGGGACTTAATTCTCCATAGCAGCTCGCTTGTGTATTGGCGTTCTGTAGTCGTTTTGACCACTGTACTTCATGATGTACGTGTTTCGGGGGATGTACTTGAGTTTCAGGAGGACCGACAAGAAGTCGAGCTCGCCGAGATTGGAGAGATGCTTCGTCGGGAACTTCTAGGGGCTGTGGGCAAGTGAGTTCGCTGCCACGGCGGCCTCCGATGACGGAGGTGCGCGGGGCGACTCTCGCTGCCCCTATTGGGGGCCTCTGAGGGAGCTGTGGGTGAGGGGCAGCCTGGTGCTTATCTGACTGCCGTCCACCGGCTCTGGTCGCCTTTCGAAGTAAACCAGCGCACCCACCCAAACCGCTACCGCTTCACAACGCGTGTTTCTAGGTGCGCCGATAAGTGGACCTTGACCTAAGGCACGGCATCTCGACAATGGGGCGTTCCAGATCCACGCAGATCGGTGAGTGGCGCGTATCGCAGGCAAACTCTGTGACGGATGACGACAAGAGCACTTCCTCTACTGGTTCTTCGCCCCATCAGAAAATTCTCGTGCCGTGCATTCCATAATCTGGTCGACATCATCAACAGGCAACAGATTATCGTCAAGTGCTTCCCCGACAGTGTCAGGGGGCCACAGTCTTTCCTACGCCCTGATGCGCCTTGCTGCCATAGCTGCTAGATTAGCAGACCTCCTGGCCACGTCCTCGTCCTTCTGTGCTTGGCATGTCGCTGATTTAGCTTTTACGCCATTTGTGGCATCGTTAGCTTGAAGCCAGCCGTCTTCAGGGCGTGCTGCCACTCCCGCTTCAGCACGAGCCGCATTTCTTGTGAAAGAATTTTTTTCAGAGCGCGCTGTCAGGTGCACTACTCATTGCCGACAGCTGCAAAAATTGACCGCAACTGCCAATAAAAGAAGCTGCAGTGCCCAACGCAGCATCCTCGTTGAACTGCCCAAGCAGAGACTCCAGGGCTTGCTCGTTGTACCGCCCTAGACTCCCAAATCTTCGTAGAAAAGCGGTAGAGTGACGTACCAAAATATGCATTTTGGGCGTCACGGTGACCCAATCAAAGGACGCCGCCAGCACGTCAAGAATGGACGTGGCTCATCGTTCAAACTCGTCGATATCGTCCGGTGCGATAGCGGCCGACCGAATCAAAATCGGCAACACAGCCTGCCAGTCGACACAGGCTCGGCAAAATGGTGCCGTCCAGGTTGCTGTTGCGTAGTTATGCAGCAGATCGCAAACGAGGGTCAGCTTTCGCCCGATGTGATGGCATGTGTGGCCCTCGAATGCAACCCCAAAGAATGGCGCAGGTAATACTCCTGCCTTTTCAATCAGCAGGAGACCAAGCTCTTTACAGAGCTGTATTGTCCGTGTGGTCCCAGCGGACGCATGAACTACCTCAGCTCCTAGTCGCAGGATAGCGGACGTGATGCCTAGTGAAAGGTGCAGAGAACGCGCGGCAATATCTTTGCTTAGAATGATCATGAGGGGCTTCCGCTGGATTGACGAATGCTGATCATGTGTTAGCGACCGCGCTAGGTCTGCATTCTCATTTCACGGACCCGAAGCGCGGCACACATCCACATATTGCTCCACAGTTTTCGGCGGAACACGACACTGGCTCACCAGCTGCAAGCAGCCACTAGGGGCCGATCGTCAGCCGACCTCGGCCCCAGAGCCGTGCACATGAGATACGGATGCCAGCTTGATGAGTCCGCATGCCCGCAGAAAGTTGTCAACCAGTCAATGTCACCGGTGGGAATCAGCAGGACTCTCCGCAGCTCCTCATTGACAAGCACCCCATTGGTCCTCAGGTCTTCGATGTGAGCCAACCATGGCGCGCATATGCATCTCGAGGTTGTGTAGTCGTCCGCGCGACAAAAAAGACCCCAAGAACGACCAAGTTCGCATCGCCGGCTGGCCTGCTCTGGTTGGCAATGCCGATAAAAACCTTACCAGTGCTCTTCCTGCCCCTTTTGTCTATTCAAAAAGGAGTTGGACAGGAGGCAGGGTCTGTGTGGGTCCACCAGCACCCGAGATGCGGCCATCACCGGCGACCCCTGGCCCCTCACGGGTCTCGGACCCAGCATGAGCTAGACCACGCACCTCCCTACTGCTGGGCCCCCGCGCGGCCCTGCCACCACCCAATCCCGAACAGCTCTCAGAGCGGTCCACTGGCCCACGCGCATCCCCACCATTGCGCCCCTGCGCGGACCCGACACCATCCGATGAAGGACATCTCGCAGAGTGGTCTACGGGCCCGCGCGCATCCCCACCGTTGAGCCCCCGCGCTTACCCGGCACCTTCCGACCCGGACGCAGCCACCGAGCCGCAGGCCACCGCAGTGGTGCATAGATCCCTACGATTGGGAGCCTGCACATGCGCACCGCTGCCACGAATTACAGGACACTTCAAAAAGCCTTTTTGTGAATCCACGTCATCATTACGAGCCTGGACAGCTGCACGAGGGCTGATTACAAACGCCCCGTCCTCGTTTATTTCGCCTTGGTCCCGGTCCGAAATCAAGAATCTCGCGGCCTCAGCTCGTGGCGGTCGGGCTGTCTCCAATCGTGAGTCGTTCGTGAACGCCCGAAGCCGCGCCCAAGTTGTAATGGTATCCTCTCGCTTCTACGGGCGGGTAATCTCCCCACCCTGTGCACCCAAGGGGCGCGGAGCAATGCAAAGTACGTAGATACAACCGCCAGGACGTGAAGCGTCAAGCGCAACCTGAACGGAGTTTAAACGCAAACGCAAAGCTAGTTTTATTAAAGCGTGCAGACGACCCCAAGCAAGACGAGTAGATATACAAAGCAGAAGCACCTACGGAACCGCCACCCTGGGGGTGGGGCATGTGTGGGGGCCCCAGGGGACCTGAACCCACAGGTCCATTCCAGCCCCTGGGGGCCCCAATCTCGAATCTCCCGACACCTGGTGTCAGAGTGCGCGGATATTTCAATTCCAAGAAGTAACTATAGGGTGGCCCCATAGATTCCAATTTGAACATTTGGACAGGTCAGCGACCCCGAGGCTCGATCGATTGGATCGAGCGAGCTTGGCTCGTTCTGATTCTAAGGAACCTCTAGAAGGTTCGCAGAACCCCCGTAACACTCCAGATCGACTCGCCAATCAGCGTGTTCCATCCGGGATGGCAAGGACAGCAATGCTGGTGCTGACACGGAAACACTCCTTGAGAGTTCTACGTCACCGGCCCTCAAGGGGATGCGTGCCCTAATGGTCATCCCGCGTGGGGATGAGTCATGACGGGCTCAAAAAGCCCTACACAAGTGACGCCACATATCTTGTTGGCGATTTCAAACTGCAATTGACGCTTGATGGGGAGGGCGATGTGGGACGCCACAGCGATGCCACTAGAGTACCGAGCACGGCGGAGAATGCTTGCAGCCAAAGTTGACGCATGCTCTGTGCCGGAAGTCAAGAGACCTGGTAGCAGGGAAGCCATCGCGCGAGATCTGCGTCGGATTCGGCGTCCTCCCACTGCTGCACTTGTGGCTTGGCTCACACTCTTGTACGTTCGCGTACGGCCGTGATAGATTTTCCCCGAAATCTCATCCGGCTTGGTCCGCTGCAGATGGGCAGTCATCACCTCGTCCGCCGTGGCTTGCACTGTTCCAACGTCAACGCCAGCCACGAGGGATCTTTGAAGTGCCGCCGGAGTCGACATGGACTTGTCGGCTGCTGTGGGCACTAGCGGCTGTGTAGTGGTTATGGGTACACGCATGACGCTCTCCTTCTCTGCCCGCCACTTGGAGGTGCCGCAGACGCGCTGGCGTAGGCTGGAGGGCACAGAGCGCTACTCCTCCGCCGCCTCGGGTCCTCACAAGATTTCTGAACAGTAAAGACCCAAACCGACGGTAGCCGACAGGGCGACCAAGCCTGGAGCGTGAATTAAAGAGCCGCAGGGGAAAACAGGTTTGGTAGAACTTGGTTGAAGGGTTTTGGAACAAGGGTGACAGTATCCAAGGCTCACGCCATTGGCGTCTTCGACGGCCGCGGTGCTACACTTGAGGGTCTTCGTGCTTCGCTCAAAGTTCACTGCCGCTGGGGCCACGATGCTGCATGTCCGCACGGCCGTCCGCCGTCGGTCTGTCGTCTGTAATGGCCGTAGAAAGGCGTCTTCGCATTTAAGGCACACGTATGCGGGACCACCATGAGCAAAAGCAAGGCGCACGCCAGCAGAATCGACAAAGCTGTGTCTAGTGAAGCAAGAAGCAGGGTTCATTTTGTGTCCAGAACAGAATTCAAGAAGCAGGGCAGCTCAGCGTTGTCCCGTCAATGGTCCCGAATACTAAGTGGCCTGAGGACTCGAATGCTACAGCCAGAAGTGAGAAGCTCGTCTGCGGTCGCACTGCTGAAATGGCGTCAAAGGACATATCTCAGATCAGCGACGGTTGTGCCGGGTGTCTTCGGTTCAACAACAGCAGATATACTGTCCTCCATGGGACAAGGGACGATCACGAAGTAGGTGGGGGGGAGGCGAAGGATCTGGAACGCTCGAAAAGAAAAATGGTGAAGGGAGACGCTGTGGAAAGCCGTAGGAGGCGGCAGTAGGCGGCATGGCAAGGCGGACTGGCAGCCTTTCACTTCGCCGGCGTGGTGGTTGCTGTACAAATCAACTCCTATTTGGCCTCGGATTTTTTTGAAGCGTGTCTGACCCAGATGTCCGCCCTTAACAAGGTGCGATGATCCGTTTGCTTCTGGGAAGTCCACGTGGCAGCTGTGGGCGTACACTGGAGAATAGGCATGTTAAATGCAACACAAGTTTCGATGCATGGCATACTTGCAAATGTATGTTGAAGCCCAGGGTACAACCCCACAGATCATTCTCTGACAACCTCAATCGTTAGCCGCGGTTCTCTGGCGCCAACGACTTCCGTTCCGCTCCAGTCATTCTCGGCCAAATTGGTTCCTGGACTCGTTCGATGCCAAGCCTCGCCGGCGACTTGCCGCCAACGACCTGCTTGCCATCCCTCCTTTCGTGCCTGCAGGTCGTTCTTCCTTCCTGGCCATCTTAGCCCCGACATTCTGTCACAATGCCCTCCAGACTCTGGGCATACTCGGAACATCAGACCTTATTGAGCTTCCCCCGAAACCCACTTTTGCGTCGATGATTTACTTGGTCAAGATCCGGGGACTGCGTGTCCCACCGCACCCAACTGCATCTAACCTTACACGTCTCATTGCTATGTGCATTGGGGAACTCATTACGTTGTGTAACTTCCTCGTCAAGCGCACGCTGCAGCTGTCACTTGAGCACAGCGGCGACCAGCGGTCTCTCCGTCGATCAGTGCGGGCTGGCTTGTCGGCTTTCCGACGATCGTCTGTGGCTCAGCATGAGGCGGCAAACAGGTCGTCCGGTCTTACTTCGGTCGCTGAGCGCGACGGGCAGTCTGTCCGTGCCTCCCCCCGAGTTTCTTCTTTGCTGACGCCTCCATGCTCTTCTGAGTCGGCGGAACACCACAGCCTCCGCTCCGCTTCTCCAAGGTGGCTTCAAACAGCCGGCTAGAGCCCAGCAGGAGATGTCACCCCGTATCAGCGGGCCTTACTGTCCCTGCACGAAGAACGCCTCCGTCTGGACACTGAGTATCACCGCAAAAAAGCAGCGCTGGTGCGACGCCGGCTGGCGCTTGACGAGGCCAAGTGGGCGGCTATGCAGATGCCAGAAGGCCGGTTACTGGATGCAAACGATGGCATCCCCTCCCTTCTAGATGCATCATCTGCTCCACTTAGGCCAATGTATGCTGCACACTCTTCGCGTCCGCTCAGCGGCAGCACTGAAGCCCATGACTACCTACTTTCGGTACCCTCGGCGGCTATTGAACCCCCGCTCTCCAAACCAATACTCTGTGTGCTGGAGACGCTTGTGAACTACGCGCACAATGACCCGTCCTCGACGAGGCTCTTCTCGGGGCTAGCGGCAATTGACTTTGCGCTTGCAGTGACGGGGAGCGGGACGCCTTTTCGGAGTCAAATGGAGAACCTGAAGCTGCGCCGTCATGTTTACCTGCGCATGCTGGAGTGGGTGGCCCATACCCTCGGGGACACCCCGGATTTGGCACTTCAGCTACCTCTATCGGTCGCGACCACCAAGCCCCTGAAGTTTTCCCATGACCAGCAGAAGGCCCTCTAGGCCGCCTTTGGGCTCACTGACCCCCGCCCCTCCGCCCCCAACAGGACGGGAAGATCTTTGGTGGTGCAACGTACTCAACTCTGCAGGCGATTCTTCAAAGCATGAATAGTGGGCGCCGCCGCGACGTTGCTGCTCAAACGCTGTCCCGCCCAGCACTTAAGGTGCGTGCATCCGCGGCACAGCGCCACTGGCGCTCCATTTACAATTTACTGACAAAGAAGTAAACTAAACTGGCTTACTTCCATCGCACCGCTTCTCACAACGAACGCCGCAATCTTAACAGAAACACCTAAACCTCTCCCATGGCGGTGACGGCGGCAGCGACGCCAACCGCCGACCGCGCCGTCGCGTCAACCGCGTCGAAGTCCACATCCTCCTGCGGGCGCGACGCGAGGACGGACAGGAGCGAAGATGCTGCCGACGCTCAAAGCCCGCTCTACTGCCCCAGCCGCCGCTGCCAACGCTGCCACGGCCCATGGGAGGGCGCTACGGGCAGCCAAGCACACCAGTGGATCCCGGCTGCCGCCTGAGGTGTAAAAGCAGGCGCCATACCCCGCTTGACGGCCTTCATCGAGCGGAGGGGTCCCAACCGTAGCAGCGGGCCTCCGTTACAGCCAGAGGCCCCCGCGCCGCCAGCGCCACGAACGCAATGGCCGCGTTGAACGCCACGGTGGACCCACCACCCGCCGCTCCAGCCTCTTAGGAGTAGGAGACCCACGCCGCTCACGCGGCGTCGTCCGCGCGGTCACCGCCCCTTGCAAGGGGTGTCGGTGGCTTCGAGGCCGGGGGTTGGAGATGAAGGACCCGGCTTTTCGTCCACCCGCCGCCGCAGCCACCACCACCATTCCGGACGCATGGCGCTGGCAACGCAAGACGGTGCGCTGCGGCGTCGTGAGAGCCCACGTCACCTGCTCACGGAGCAAGGCACGTGGCAGCGGCTACGGCCACCGCGGCAGGGAGGGTGTAGAAGACGGCCCAGCGCGTCAGCGGATCCGCGGTCGCGGCAGAAGACGCGCCCGCGCGGTCGGGCGCTACCGCATAACCAAGCATCAGGGAAGGGGTCCGCGGCGTCGTCTTCACGCCGCCGCCGCCGCCACCGCTGCCTGAGACGGGCGTTGTCAGTACCAACGCGGCGAGCGACGTGGACAACGACAGGGTTACCGCCGATGCGCTGTCCGCTACACTCGTGGCAGACGACGTCGCCCGCCTTACTGGCGTCGTCGCGAGCGCCATAGTCGTCGTGCCCGAAGACGCGAGTGACCAGAAGACGTCTGGCCACCGTGGCGACGACGCAGTGCCGGCACTTCCTCTCCGTTGCTACCATCGCCGGCGCCGCCCTCAACAGACGGCAACGGTGCCGTGCGAACCGCTTCGAGCAGCGGCGTGTCGGCGGCCTTGTTGGTAGAAGCGAGCGTGCCTAGCACCTCGGACGCGCTTCGGACGGCGAACTCCGCGGGCAGCGGCACATCTGCCGTGCCGCGGTTGGTCATCAAGGCGGGGGAGGCGTTGGCGAGATCCCCATCTGCTGCTTTCGGCGACGCAGTTGCCGCCATCGGCGTCTGCTCGCGCTTGCGCGTCGGCGGCGGCTGCAGGGTGATGAGGTGGCGCAAGCAAGAAAACGCGCCGGCAGCGCCTGCCGCGACGACGGCGTCGAGATTGGCACCGGTGACGGCCGACCGGGCGGCAGCGGCGGCGGCAGCCCCAGCGTGCGACCCACATGCACCCCCGAACGTGCTATCGTATGAGCAATAGGCGCCGAGCGACGCGGCGTTCTATTCTCGCCCACAATTGCCGCGGCCCGCGTGGCCGTTGACGCTGCCACCACCACCTCCGCCCCCACCGCCGTCGTCTCGCGACAGCGCCGGTGTACCGCTCTGCGAAGGACCTTCGGTCGTGAACGCCAGTGCCGCCATAGCTCTCGCTCGTGCCTGTGGGCGGGTAGCCGCGCTGCGTGTCACTTAGTGCAGGCGGCCGCCAGCACTCGCCCCACCCCTCTCCTTCCCCGACCGCACGTCCAGTACCCTCCTCTGCTGTCGGTGGCAGCAGCCAGAGGGGGGTGGCAAGGCGGCACGCGGGCCTGACAAGCACCACCGGCACGCCCGCCACTCCGTCCGAGGGACGTGGCCGGACTGCAAGCCCGCGACGAGGGCGTACGAAACCACCGCGTGGGCGACCGTGGCTGCGACCGCGGCGGAGGCTCCCGACGGGGGCTGCCCGAGGGGCAGGAGCCCCCCATCAACGCATCCTGCTCGTCCCCCCACCAAGTCATCCTGCGCCTCCGCCCACAAGCGCATCGCCAGCGCCTGCGGCATCTCACCCGCGTCGGCCATCTGCCTTCGAGGCGCCGTGCCCCGCTCCCCTCGCCGCCGCCTGCGCCGCCGCTGCCGCCGCCGCCCCCTGCTCCGCGCCTGAGCGCGTAAGCAAGCATAAGATCGCCATCCGCAACGCAATGAGCGCCGTGCCGACCACGCACGCCGCACCCGCCCGCGCCGCCCCGACATCGGCCGTCAGACGTTGCATTGCGGCGCGGCAGAGGGCGTGAGCGGGCTTCACGCGGCCCTTGTGGGCCGTCCTCCGCGCCCACCCCGCTGTCACGCCCAACAAGTGGCGCGAGCACCCACTCTCTATGCCAGAAAGCCGAGGCAGGCCGTCCACGCCGCTGCCGCCGCCCCTGCCGTCTCCACCAGTGCTGGTGCAGGCCCTTCGCCCGAGAGGACGGGCGCTGGCGTCACCTGTCTATCTGCGTTGGCAACGACGCCGACCGTATGGACGAGGAGCCCTGCAGTTGTGCGGCGTGCCGCGCTTTGCTGCCGCCCCCCTCAGCCGCCGCTACCGTCGCCGGCGCCACTGCTGATGTCGCCGCCCGTCCCCCCCCCAAGGCTGCCGGCGGAAGGGGGGCGGCTATGGTCCGGAGCGGAGAGCCGACGCCAGGGATAGCCAATAGTCGACCAACCACAGAGTGCACAACGGAGACAGTTATGCAGCCACGATGCAACATGAGTGTGGACGCGCATTGCGACACATTATAACATCACGCCGCGCCCGCACAGCTCATGCACCTCTTCAACCCCTCCTACTCCGACCCGTCGAGCTCATTACGTCCCTTGACCTCGTTTACAGCGTAACAGAGGCTTCCCGCCCCTGTTCGAACGGCGCTGCCTCCCGAGTGCGTCGCATCGGTCTGCGAGCAGAGGAAGTCCGGACGGGAGCGCCTGATGTTCAAATGGTTGGATGAAAATGGTCACAGTCTGGAAAGCCACATTCGATTGGCGATTGCTATCTCCTGACAATCGGTAGCTGTGAGTGATGTCAGAAGTTTATTTAGATTGAACAGGCATCAGCAGAAAACGGCGGCGAGGCTTTTTAACGCACGACAGCAATCATTACGGTGAGAAACGCATTTTCGTTTTGCGATTGACATATTCATGCAGATAAATCGCGGGTGTAAGTATTGTCCACGAGGACTTCGCATTGAAGAGGGGGACGTGTTTCTCCCTCACAGCGGTGAGCCGAGCGAACCGGGAAGGCCCACCAGGTCTCCGCCGCCGTGTCGGAACAGCACGGGGCCAGGCGACAATGCCCAGGTCGGCAGCCATCTCCTCAGCTCTTCTCTCTGCACACGAGCGCCACCAACAGCGTACAAAGCGAGGCGAAGATCAGACGACACACGGACAAAACACGAATGAGAGGGGCGCGTCAGAGTGCCGTGACAGCAGCCCACCCGCGTGTCTTTCGAACGATGGCAGCAACACCATCTTAGAAGAGAAAAATGGGTAAGGGAAACCACAGAGCTACAGGTCATACCATTTGGTTGGTAAACAGGAACGAGAATGCAGTGAAGAAGAAATGAGAGGTGGGGGCCGCCCTGCATGCACGCGAGGACACAATGCGGCAGACACAAGTGCCCTCCGGCGCGGGGCAAAACACGAACGACGCGGCCGCAAAGGTGTCCTCCACGGCACGGGTGCCGTCGCAGGGCCAGAGGAAGGCGCTGCCGGTCAACGCCCAAAGAGCCGCAGAAGCACAAAGCCCAAGCAGCCGAATGCAATGCAAAAAAAGCACGAGATGTAGGAGAAGAGCTCCGGCCAAAAACTGCAGACAGCTCCACCACCGCATCCTTTCAGCAGCGGCAGAGTTGGCGAGGCTGTCGACGGTCACCACTCCGTAGTCGCTCATTGGGACAACTGACGGCTGGTCCCTTAGCTGCATTTGAATTTCGACTGGACGACATTTGCATCATCCAGATGTCCGGAAGCGACAATCGCCAATAGAATCCCGTTGTCCAATCAATGACCATTCCTGACCGACCATTCTATTGCAGATCGCTGAATTTTATCCCAGTGAACCGAGACACAGACTGACACTGACTGTGTTTGACCAATCACAAGGCCCCATGGGACGGATTCCAGCATGCTGACAGGTCACACATGCCCATACGGTCCCCAATCGCACATCAGCATCCCCACTTTTCCATGTTTGTGGCAAGTAAACAGTGAAAAATCTCCCGCTCTCGGGCGAACGCGACAGTCCGGCCAAGAAAAACCGGATCAGCGACCAAGAAACAGTGACTTCTCGAGAGTGCACGGCTCTTGAACAGGATCTTGAGCTGCGATTCCAGGCACGTGCGTGCAATACCCTGACCTTCAGGGCGGTGGCGCGCTCGGCGACGCATTGACACCGGGCACGCCGGCCGGCTCTATGGCCGCGAGCGCGCACGGGGGCACGTACAGCCACGTTGC